>ERZ506950.155-NODE-155-length-62355-cov-6.209374_pt1 | contig 62355 bp, 47 predicted proteins | sample MGYA00512897_ERZ506950 | MGnify/ENA metagenome assembly ERZ506950
GATATCTGCGTCATCTTCTGCAATTAAAATTTGTTCTCCCATATCGTTAATATTTCTTCCTTTCCTATTTTCTGTCTTTAGAAAGACGTAGACGGGATACATCCGCTATGCTATAATAACTCTAACGCTTTGTCATAGTAAAGTGTAAATTTATGAAATTTCAAATTTCAAATTTCAGATGAGATGGAGGATAATGACGATGTACGACTTCGATGAAATCAAAAATGCAGATCCGGAGATTGCGGAAGTGATCACAGCGGAAATGAAGAGACAGAACTCCCATATTGAATTGATCGCTTCTGAGAACTGGGTGAGCAAAGCAGTGATGGCAGCGATGGGAAGTCCGCTTACAAATAAATATGCAGAAGGATATCCGGGCAAGAGATATTACGGAGGCTGTGAATTCGTTGATGAGGTGGAGACGATGGCCATCGAAAGAGCCAAAAAGATATTCGGCGCTGACCATGCCAACGTACAGCCTCACTCTGGTGCACAGGCTAACGCAGCAGTGCTTCTCGCAGTGCTGAAGCCGGGCGACACCTTCATGGGTCTGAACCTCGCACACGGTGGTCACCTATCACACGGTTCTGCCGTTAACACATCAGGTATCCTCTACAATCCCGTAGGCTACGACCTCAACAAGGAAACTGGTCGCGTAGATTATGACGAGATGGAGCGCCTTGCCATCAAGCACAAGCCGAAGCTCATCATCGGTGGTGGTTCTGCATACAGCCGTGAGTGGGATTACAAGCGCATGCGCGAAATAGCTGACAAGGTGGGAGCTCTCCTTATGATTGACATGGCTCACCCCGCAGGTCTTATCGCAGCCGGACTTCTCGACAATCCAGTAAAATACGCACATATCGTCACATCTACAACCCACAAGACTCTTCGCGGTCCGCGTGGTGGTATCATCCTCATGGGTAAGGACTTTGAGAATCCTTGGGGTCTCAAGACACCGAAGGGCGTTACGAAGATGATGAGCCAGCTGCTCAACTCTGCCGTATTCCCCGGTCAGCAGGGTGGTCCGTTGGAGCACGTCATCGCTGCCAAGGCTGTTGCTTTCAAGGAGGCATTGCAGCCTGAGTTTAAGGAGTGGGCATTGCAGGTTAAGAAGAACGCCAGTGTTCTGGCTGAGGAGCTTATTAAGCGTGGCTTCACCATCGTAAGTGGTGGCACAGACAACCACTCTATGCTCGTCGACCTTCGTGATAAGTATCCTGACCTCACAGGTAAGGTGGCTGAGAACGCTCTCGTTGCTGCTGACATCACCGTCAACAAGAACATGGTGCCGTTCGATACACGTAGCGCTTTCCAGACATCAGGTATCCGTCTCGGAACTCCTGCCATCACCACACGTGGTGCTAAGGAAGACCTTATGGTTCTCATTGCAGAGCTCATCGAGGAGGTTCTCAACGATCCTGAGAACGAGGAGGTAATCGCAAGCGTTCGCAAGAGAGTGAACGAGACTATGAAGTCATATCCTCTCTTCGCTTACTAATAGCGAGAAGAATATCGTAACTTAAAGAGGCGGACGACCATTAGTGAAAAACACTACTTGGTCGCCCGCCTTTGCCTTTTATATAATCAAGATTAAAAGCTTAATATATATGCAAGAAATCATACAGTATATCATTGTGGCAGTCGTGATAATCGTCGCCATCGTTTACGTAGTCTATCGTGTAAGGTTGGCGTTTCGAAGCAGCCGTTCGGGATGTTACGGCTGTAGCGGATGCGCTCTGAAGGAGCAGATGAAGAAACGGGGCAAGAACGGCAAGACGCAGCTACGCAAGCCCGATTGTTTTCATTGACAGATTGTGGCTTAACGGCGCTGCATCTTTATCGTTTCTGCATTTTCTTCATTGGTTCTTCATCTTACTGCTTTCGCTTTACGCCTCTGACAGCCTCTGCTTCAAGCGGATTGTCCGGCCAGTAATGCTTCGGGTAGCGGCGTCTCAGCTCGCTCCTTACCTCAAAGTAGGCGTTCTGCCAGAAGCTTGCAAGGTCGCTGGTTAGCTGCACAGGCTTGAATCCAGGCGAGAGAAGTTCCATAAGAAGCGGACGCCGTCCACGGTCAACGCATGGCGTGGAGTCCATGCCAAAGCACTCCTGAAGGCGCACGCTAAGGACAGGAACCTCGGCACCCTGACGGTAGTCGATTCGTATCTTGCTGCCCGTAGGCACCTGAATGTGCGTCGGAGCAATCTCGTCAATCTCTCTCTGCTGTTCGTAGGGGATGATGTTCCATATCATCTCGCTCAGATTCAGCTTCTTAAGTTCGGCTGATGAAGTGCGCAGCTTGCCGCCCTCACGCAGATAAAGAGGCAACCATTCTGCTGCCGTCTGCATAAGATGCTCGGTTGATACGTCCGGCAACATCAGTTCGGGATGCCATTGCGCCACTTGCGCCACGCGCCTTTGCAGACGTGCCACATCATCGTCGCTCCAATCCAACATGCTCAGTCCGTCCTTCTTCATGGCCTCGCATACAATGTCCACAGCCTGTTCCTCGTCAATGTCCTGGATGGGTTGGCTGTTGAGCGTCAGCTTGCCGACACGCCATTCGCGTTGCGCCACCAGTCGTCCCTGTCGCGAATCCCACGACACATTATCACGGCGTATGAGCATACTCTCATCTATATCTTCTTTATCTATCGGCGCTGCCAGAAACACGCGTCCTGCGCTTCCTGCCGCATCATACATTGACGCCACAACAATCCATTCGTGAGCCGTAATGTCATCCTTACCGTCTATACGCACCTCTTTTCCGTTCGAAAGACGATACGTTCCTATCTTGTCGATAGCCATTGCTATGCGTTCGGGATAGGCGAAGCATACGAGCTGTCCCACCTCGGACGGCACAACGTCCGTATTGTCCTCATCCACACGAACCATCCTTCTGTATTCTGCAGCAATCTTCGATATGCGAGTCCATCCTCCCTGCTTGCCGTTCTTCCGCAAGCGACGCAATACGGAGATTCTTAACGCCATGTCAGAGCTGCCCGAATCGGTCATCGGGTCTTTCTCCTCCAGCAATGCCGCAATGTCGCAGGCAAGCGCACGCATGCGAGCCGAACCTGCACCAAGAATCATCCTCGCTATACGTGGATGGCAGGGTAGGGCAGCCATGCGCTTTCCTGTCGGCGTGACAACCCCGTCGTCCGTTATGCCACCCAGCATAACCAGCAGCGCATGTGCGTTAGCCACGTTACGTCTTGGCGGGAGCGTCAGCCAAGGCATGCTCATTATGTCAGTTTCGCCGAACGAGGCAATGCTGAGAAGCGTCGGAGCAAGGTCGGCGTCCTCTATTTCTGCATGCCTGTGCTCCTCCATGTGTGTTTCAGCAGCTTTTGTCCAAAGACGCATACATGTTCCTTCTGCCACACGTCCTGCACGTCCTGCGCGTTGCTCTGCCATGTCGCGGCTTACCGTTGTCACCTCCAGATGAGTAAGACCGGTGCGCGGATCGAAGACCGGCTTACGATACAGGCCGGTGTCCACAACCGTCCTTACGCCCTCAATGGTGAGCGATGTCTCGGCAATAGGCGTAGCAAGCATCACCTTCCGCTCGCCTTCCTTTGACGGAGCGATGGCACGCTGCTGCTCGGAAGGCGAGAGATTGCCGTACAGAGGCACCACCGTAGCGCCCTCCAACGACGGCGAAGCGGACAAGATCTCACGACACCTTTCTATCTCGCCTTGTCCAGGCAGGAATGCCAGAATGTCACCTTCCTCCTTTTTGTATGCCTCAATGACAGCCTGACATGCAGTCCTTGCCGCGTCACGTGGGTCGATGTCGTCCTGCGCATAGCGGATAGTTACAGGAAACATGCGTCCCTCGCATTCCACAAGGGGAGCGTCAAGGGTGTCGCAAATCTTTTCGGCGTCTATCGTTGCCGACATCACAACTATCTTAAGGTCTGGACGTAACACGCTTTGCACCTGACGGACCAGGGCAAGCGCAAGGTCGGAATTGATGCTGCGCTCATGAAACTCGTCGAAGACAACGATGCCTACACCGTCAAGCGTAGGGTCGCTGACCACCATACGCGTGAGAATGCCTTCCGTCAATACCTCAATCTGAGTGTCGGAAGAGACACGGTTCTCAAATCTTACACGATAGCCGATTGTTCCGCCGACATTCTCTTCCAGTATGTCAGACATGCGTGAGGCAATGTGTCGAGCCGCCACTCTTCGCGGTTCGAGCATCAGTATCTTGCCTTCACTGACGCCGCCTGCCAGCATGGTAAGGGGTAGGAGAGTCGACTTACCAGCACCGGGTGGAGCCGTGACCACCAATGAGTCATGTGAGAGAAGAAGGTCGTTCAGCCTTTCTGCCACGAGAGAGGCAGGCAAGTTGCCCGAGCGTTCAGTTATCTTATGTATGTCTATGTTTCTTGTCATTTCCTTTATAATATGATATGTTAGTGCAAAGTTACGTATTTTTGTCGTTTTCCCGACATATAATCAGCCACAAGGCGGAATGCAACCAAGTTGCGACCGACATTTTATACTTTTGCACCTGTAAAAAGAACCATAATAAAAACATAATTATGAAAGACGAAACAAGAAAGCATACTCATCATCACCATGAGCATGAACATCATCATGAACACCACCATGAGCATGGCGGGATGAAAAACAGGATAACCGTAATATGCCTTACGGCATTGCTTCTGGCTGGCGCTGTATTTATAGAGAAGATCTGCGACCTGCCTACATGGCAGATGCTCCTCGTTTATCTGGTGCCGTATCTTCTTATCGGACACGGCACATTGAAGGAGGCGCTGGAAGGAATATTCAAGGGAGATATGCTTAATGAGGACTTCCTCATGTCCATAGCCACTATCGGCGCATTGTGTATAGGTTTTCTGCCAGGGGCAGAGACGGAATTTCCTGAGGCAGTGTTCGTTATGTTGTTCTTCCAGGTTGGCGAACTCTTTGAAGGATATGCCGAAGGCAGGAGCCGTGACAGCATTTCGCACCTCATGAACATCCGTCCTGACTATGCCAACGTGGAGTGTGACGGAACAGTGAAGAGCGTGTCGCCGGAGGAAGTGACCATCGGCGAGACCATTGTGGTAAAGCCGGGCGAGAAGGTTCCGCTTGACGGACAGGTCATTGAAGGCACGTCGTCGCTAAACACCATTGCATTGACAGGCGAGAGCATGCCGCGTGAGGTGACGGTAGGCGAGGATATTGCCTCGGGATGCATCAATCTTAGTGGAGTTCTCCGAGTGCGTACGTCAAAGACTTTCGGTGAGAGCACAGTGTCGAAGATTATCCGTTTGGTGGAGAGTGCGGACAAGAACAAGTCGAGAAGCGAATCGTTCATCACTAAGTTTGCACGCATTTATACGCCTATAGTGGTGGCGACGGCTTTGCTCTTGGCTTTCATCCCCCCGTTCTTCGCTTCCACAGGTTATCTTGAGAGCTTCTCCGTATGGCTCCATCGTGCCCTTATCTTCCTCGTTGTCTCATGCCCATGCGCCCTTGTCATAAGCGTGCCGCTGACATTCTTCGGAGGATTGGGAGGAGCTTCACGCAAGGGCATTCTCATAAAAGGCAGCAACTATATGGACACCTTGGCTAATCTCGCAACCGTGGTGTTCGACAAGACAGGTACGCTTACGAAAGGCGTGTTCGTCGTGGAAGCAGTCCATCCTGACCATTTCGATGCCAACGAGATACTGCATCTTGCAGCACACGTGGAGCATTATTCCACTCATCCCATCGGTGCTGCCTTACGTGACGCTTTTCCCAATGAGGCAACCGACGGCTGTCATGTGACGGACGTGGAGGAGATTGCCGGACGTGGCGTGAAGGCAAGAATCGGTGGCAGACTTGTGGCTGTGGGCAACTCCAAGATGATGGAAGACATTGGGGCTGAATGGCATAACTGTCATCGTACTGGCACAATAGTGCACGTGGCTGTGGACGGAGTGTATGCCGGACATGTGGTCATAAACGACGTGGTGAAGGAGGATAGTGCGGAAGCAATATCTAAGTTGCGCGGTCTGGGTATCAGCCGTACTGTCATGTTGACTGGCGACCGAAAGGAAGTAGGCGATAAGGTGGCAGAGGAGCTGGGCATCAACGAATGTCATGCAGAGCTGTTGCCGGCTGACAAGGTGGACTGCATGGAGCGTCTCATTGCTGACAAGCCGGAAGGCAAGACGTTGGCGTTTGTCGGTGACGGCATAAACGACGCCCCCGTGCTGAAGCGTGCCGATGTGGGCATTGCCATGGGCGGTCTGGGTAGTGATGCTGCCATAGAAGCTGCCGACGTAGTGCTCATGGACGACCATCCCTCGAAGATAGCCACAGCCGTGGAGATTGCACGACGCACCATTGCCATAGCAAAGCAGAACGTATGGTTTGCCATCGGTGTGAAAGTCGTCATCCTGCTTCTCGCCACTGTCGGCCTCGGCACAATGTGGATGGCAGTGTTTGCGGATGTAGGCGTAACGGTACTGGCTGTGCTTAACGCTATGCGAGCATTGAAAGGATAAACCCTTGCGTCCGACACAATATTTGCATTTCTGATGCTCAATACTATGAGTTGAACGCACAACAAAATCTTTGGTGCGAAATTCTTGAGTTTTGAGCGTTTGGACCTATATCGCTAATACACAGCCGGTTATGCGATTTACGGAAAAAGTACGTAAACAAACGGGTTGTAAAAGTGGCACTTTTATGGTGTAATAGTGCCGCTATTACCACCCAATACCTCTACTATTGCGTTGTAATAGCGCCGCTTTTAGACTGTAAAAGTGGCACTTTGAGGGCACTTTGTGTTTTTGAAGGTTATCGAGGGTGGCTTTTATGCCCGAAAAAACCAGAAAAACAGCTTTTCGATTCTCTAGAATTGAATTTTATTTTGTAACAGCTTTTTACTCTTTGTACGATATTTGCGTGGCTACTCTCAGCTAATGCTTGACTGTTCGTTGGTGCGTGGCTACGGCGAGACGCCATAGCCACGCAGCCTCCCATAGCATACCCCAATCGGCTATTATTCCATTTGCTTGCATTTGTGGGTGCGTGGCTACGGCGGGACGCCATAGCCTCCTAAGTTTGTTCTGTTGCTTGTGTTTTTCTTTGTCAAAGCCCTGCCTAAATAGCATTTTACACAGCAGCTTATTTCTTCGCCTTCACATAGTCAACGAAGGCGTAGGTCTGGTGGTGCTTCTCGTCCGTGGGATGCTCCTCACGGCTTACTTCGCGCCATCCTTCGTATTCGGGGAAGAAGGCGTCGGCGTCGGCTGGCGTGTCGTGAACCTCCGTGAGGCAAAGACGGTCAGCAAGGGCAAGCGACTGTTCGTAGACGCTTGCGCCACCTATTATATATACGTCCTCGTCAGCAGCGCAATGGGCGATGGCTTCTTCCAGCGAGCTATAGGTGTCGCAACCCGGAAATGCGGTCTGCGTACGGCTTATGACGATGTTGCGACGGTTGGGCAGAGCGCCCTTGGGGAGCGACTCGAAGGTGCGGCGACCCATTATGATGGTATGACCTGTGGTGAGTGCCTTGAAACGCTTGAGGTCGTTAGGCAACCAATAGAGAAGCTTGTTCTCAAGACCGATGGCGCGATTGGCGGCAACGGCAGCAATAACTGATATCATTTTTGAATTTTGAGTTTTGAGTTAGGATTTCTTACACGCTTACCTGCGCTGAGATATGCGGCCACGGGTCGTAGCCCTCAAGCTGGAAGTCTTCGTAGTGGAAGTCGAAGAGATTCTTCACGTCGGGATTGATGCGCATCTTGGGCAGCGGACGTGGGGTGCGCGTGAGCTGGAGGCGTGCCTGATCGAGGTGGTTAAGATAGAGGTGGGTGTCGCCGGTAGTGTGAATGAACTCGCCCGCCTCCAGTCCTGACACCTGCGCCATCATCTGAAGAAGGAGGGCGTAAGAGGCGATGTTGAACGGAACGCCGAGGAAGGTGTCGGCGGAACGCTGATAGAGCTGGAGCGACAGCTTGCCGTCAGCCACATAAAACTGGAATAGGCAATGGCAGGGAGGCAGCGCCATCTGCTCCACCTCGGCAGGATTCCATGCAGAGACAATCATGCGGCGCGAGTCAGGATGATTGCGGATGAGGTCGAGCACGTTCTGAATCTGGTCGATGGTGCCTCCGTTATAGTCGGGCCATGAGCGCCACTGATGACCGTAGACAGGACCAAGGTCGCCGTTCTCGTCTGCCCACTCATTCCATATTCTCACGCCATGCTCCTGAAGGTAATGCACGTTGGTGTCGCCACGCAGAAACCACAGCAGCTCGTAGATGATAGACTTGAGGTGGAGCTTCTTGGTGGTGAGCAAGGGGAAGCCGTCAGCAAGATTGAAGCGCATCTGATTGCCGAACACGCTCATCGTGCCCGTTCCCGTGCGGTCTGTCTTTGTGGCACCCTCGGTAAGGATGCGGTTAAGGAGAGAAAGATATTGTTGCATGATATTGTTATGTATACGTTTTTCTTGTTTTGTTATACGGATTGTGTGAGAACGGCGGGAGCCTCATCGGGTACGTGCGAACTCTTTATGCGCCATTCCTGCGGGTAGAGGTTGTTGGCGCGGTTGCCGATGTTCTTCTCGAAGCCTATCGGCATGCCGTCGTACGTGAGCAGCACGTAGCCGCGCGGCGTACCGTCAGGCAGAGCCACAGCCTCCTTACGGAGATAAGCCACGGCGTCAGCGTAGGCGAGATCAACGGTGGGGAAGGCTGAACGGTCGAGCTGTCGTGAGAGAGCGAGCGACTGGTTTGGCACCACATCCTTGCCCTTCACCGTTCCGAGCTGCACACCGGCGTGCATCACCTTCAGCGACGCTGCCACCTTGTCATAAACGTCAGCCCATCGCGTCGGTACGGCAAGGAGCGTGTCGGAGGCGCCTTGACGTACGGCATAGTCGGAGGGAGAGACAAGCTGCACGTCAGGCGTCTTCATCGCAGCAGCCTTCTCGCCACGTCCGCGGCGCGGCGCTTTCCTGTTGTCTTCCTTCACGGGAGCCTCATCAGCGTCGCCATGCTTGCGGAGCACGGCAAGGAAGAGTCCTTCGCTACGGCTCACTCCCGGCAGGAAGCGATAAGCGGGAATGTCGCCTACGACGGCTGGCGTTATGCCCCACTCCGCCTCAACAGGCAGACTGAGGATGTCAGCACCAAGCTCAGAGGCTATCCACTCCACATTCTCCTCATCCTCGTGCGCATTGAACGTACACGTAGAATAGATGAGCAGTCCGCCGGGACGCAGACACGACCAGATGTCGCTTACTATCTTGCGTTGCAGTCGCCAGCAGTTGTCGACGTTCTGACGGCTCCATTCCGCTATGGCTCCCTCGTCCTTGCGGAACATTCCCTCGCCGGAGCAGGGCACGTCGGCAAGGATGGCGTCAAACATGATGCGTGCCTTGCGGTAATCGCGTGGATAATTGTTGGTTACGACGACGTCTTCATGACCGAACTTCTGTATGTTCTCGCTCAGAATCTGCACACGTGTGCGCATCGGCTCGTTGGTGAAGAGAAGGCTTCCCTCGGGCAGAGCGGCTCGCAGGGCTGTTGACTTGCCACCAGGAGCAGCACAGAGGTCGAGCATGCGTACGGGTTGTGTGATGAGATGGCGTACGGCAAGGTCGACAAGCATTGAGCCTGCCTCCTGCACATAATAAGCTCCTGCATGGAAGAGCGGATCGAAGGTGAAGTTGGGACGTTCGTTAAGGTAGCGTCCCGTGGCGGGACACCAAGGCACGACGCTCTCCATAAGCTGTCCGTTCACCTCACGCGAGGCGGCCTTGAACGGATTGAGACGTATGCTTGTGGGCGACGGCGCTTCTGCCAGTCCTTCGCGGAGACGGCTGTAAAGGGCGTCGCCGAGAAGATTGCGCGTATAATTTTCGAAATCTGAAGGAAGATTCATAGGATTGTCCTTACTTGTTAAAAGCGTGGGGATATACTTATATTATATATATGTGTTGCAAAGTTACATATTTTTATCCAAGTAAGCAAGTCGCCAATTTTTTTTCGTAGCTTTGCAACTTATCGCCTGCATAAATAGTCAAACCTATAGAAAACAATAAAAAAAACATACAGATATGAAAAAGACAATCCTTTCAATGGCAATGCTCCTCACATTGAGCGCCACAGTTCCTGCCTTGGCACAGAAACACCGCCACACGCCACGCACGCAGATGGTGGACAAGCAGAAGGACACGAAGGCTGACGCCGCCAACGCCGCCTCGCAGGAAGACGAAGGCATAGAGGCTTACTCGGACACAACGTCGACGGACAATGACAGCGTTTCGGTCACAAGTATGCCAGGATGGAAATCGCATGTGGTGGACGACACCAATGATTTAGACCCTTCGCGCTTCGGCGATCCGTTCTCATGGCTCAGCCACTTGTTCACGACAGCGTTCGGCGGCTTTTTGGGCACCATCATCGTCTTAGTGTTCCTCATCTTCCTCTTCATGCCGCTGATAATAGTGCTACTCATCATCCGCTATTTCGTACGTCGCCACAAGGACCGCGTGCGTCTGGCTGAGATGGCAATGGAGAGAGGTGTACCGCTTCCGGAAGAGCAGGCACCGCTTACAGAAGAGCAGGCACCGCTCCTCAACAGCAGAGCACAATATATGTGGAGACGCGGCGTGAGAAACACGTCGACGGGTGTGGGTCTGATGATTTTCTTCTGGTGCTTAGGCGCCAATCCTCTTGTAGGCATCGGTGGACTCGTGGCTTGCATCGGCTTAGGACAGATGTTTATGGTGAAATACAACTATGACAGCAAGTTGACGTGGAAACGCAAGAACGAGGAAACCTACGAAGAACCGCTCTATTCGGACATCGCTGATACGACGGAGAATAACGAGGAAAACGGAGAAGAAAGAAATAATCCCAACGAAACGAATCGTTAAGAAACGAAGATTAATAGTAGCGGAGGTCTCCGGCCTCCGCCACTTCAGAAATCATATTATTAAAACAATGAAGGTAACAAACGAAGATCTCTCTCTAGTCTCACAGGTGGCTGGGCTTCATGACAAAGCGGCTTTCAATGAGCTTGTCAGGAAGTATCAGTCGCCTATAAGACGATTCTTCCTCCACCAGACTTTGGGAGACGAGCAGCTGAGCGACGACCTCGCGCAGGACACCTTCATTAAGGCTTACACCAACATACACCAGTTTAAGGGTACGGCGGCGTTCTCCACTTGGCTGTATCGTATAGCCTGCAACGTGCTCTACGACCATCACCGCCGACAGCGTCCCACCACCGATACGGACTGTCCGGCTGTGGCTAACCGATGCGCCGCCAACAGCGAACAGGGCATGAAGATGGACGTTTACGGAGCGCTCGCCAGACTTGCCGACAAGGAACGCACCTGCGTGACGCTGCAACTCGTCGACGGTTATCCCATAGAACGCATAGCCGAGATAACGGGAATGGCGGTCGGCACCGTCAAGTCGCACATATTCAGAGGCAAGCAGAAGCTGACAATGTTCCTAAAACAAAATGGATATTAACTATGACTGAAAAAAAGAACATAATAAGTAATAATGGTGCTGTCGACGAAGAACTCCTCAAGAAGTTCTTTGCCGACAGTGTGCGTATGCGTATAGACGACAACGGATTCGCAGAGCGTGTGATGCAGAGGTTGCCGGAGGAGGTTGACGCGCGCTGCTACAGAATGTATAATCTGTGGACGGCTGTCATGGCAGCGGCATGCGTAGTGGTGTTCTTCCTCGTCGACGGCTTCGACATTCTCAAGACTCGCATCGTCAGCATGACGGCAAGTATGCTCTCCTCCATGTCAGACAGCATACACAACACCCTCTCACACATATCCCTACCAACGACAATGAGCGCAAGCATCACCCCTTACACTCCGTTAGTGGTAACACTTGCGCTCATAATCATAGGAAGCATGATTCTTCGTGACTTGAAAGAATCAGCTTAACATTTCTTATTAAAGACTACGTTTAGTCGTCCATCAACTTGCGGTAACGTCCCTTCTTGATGTCCTCATTGCCGAGACGACGTGCCTTGTTGATTTCGTAGTCAGAATAGCTGCCCTCGAAGAAGAACACCTCTCCGTTGCCCTCGAAGGCAAGGATGTGCGTACAGATACGGTCGAGGAACCAACGGTCGTGGCTGATAACCACTGCACAACCGGCGAAACTCTCAAGACCTTCCTCAAGCGCACGCAGCGTGTTGACGTCGATGTCGTTGGTGGGCTCGTCGAGGAGAAGCACGTTGCCCTCCTGCTTCAGAGCGAGAGCCAGCTGCAAGCGGTTGCGCTCACCACCTGAAAGGTTCTCACACAACTTGCTCTGGTCTGTTCCGGCAAAGTTGAAGCGTGAGATATAGGCACGGGCGTTGACGTCGCGACCGCCAAGGCGCATTGTCTCGTTGCCCTGCGATATGGTCTCATACACTGACTTCTTCGGATCGATGTCCTTATGCTGCTGGTCAACGTAGGCAAGCTTAACTGTCTCGCCCACCTCAAACGTACCGCCGTCAACCTTCTCCAGTCCCATGATAAGGCGGAAGAGAGTGGTCTTACCGGCACCGTTAGGACCGATGACGCCCACAATGCCGTTAGGCGGAAGCATGAAGTTGAGGTCGTTGAAGAGCACCTTGTCGCCGAAAGCCTTCTGCACGTGCTGCGCCTCAATCACCTTATTGCCGAGACGAGGACCGTTCGGGATGAATATCTCGAGCTTCTCCTCACGCTCCTTCTGCTCCTCACCGAGCATCTGCTCGTATGCGTTAAGACGTGCCTTACCCTTTGCCTGACGTGCCTTCGGAGCCATGTGTGCCCACTCGAGTTCGCGTTCGAGAGCCTTGCGGCGCTTGGAAGCCTGCTTCTCCTCCTGCATCATGCGCTTGGTCTTCTGGTCGAGCCATGACGAATAGTTGCCATGCCAAGGTATTCCCTCACCGCGGTCGAGCTCAAGAATCCACTCGCTTACATCGTCAAGGAAGTAACGGTCGTGCGTAACGGCGATTACCGTTCCCTCGTACTGCTGCAAGTGCTGCTCCAACCAGTCGATGCTCTCGGCGTCAAGGTGGTTGGTAGGCTCGTCGAGGAGGAGCACGTCGGGCTTCTGAAGGAGCAGACGGCACAATGCCACACGGCGACGCTCACCACCAGAGAGGTGCGTAACGGGGAGTTCGCCCTTCGGACAACGCAATGCAGCCATAGCACGGTCGAGCTTAGAGTCCATGTTCCATGCGTCTGTGGCGTCGATGATGTCCTGCACCTCAGCCTGACGCTGCATGAGACGGTCCATCTTGTCCGGGTCGCCATAATACTCCTCAAGGCCGAACTTGGCATTGATTTCCTCGTATTCCTTCAATGCGTCATAAGCCTGCTTAACGCCTTCCATGACATTCTCTTTCACAGTCTTCGTCTCGTCGAGCGGCGGATCCTGCGGCAGGTAGCCGACAGTATAGCCCGGACTCCAGACCACCTCGCCGCTTGTGGGCTGCTCGAGGCCTGCGATAATCTTCATAAGAGTGGACTTACCAGCTCCGTTAAGTCCGATGATGCCAATCTTGGCGCCATAGAAGAAGGACAGATAGATGTCCTTCAAAATCTGTTTACGGTTTTGGGGGATAATCTTTGACACTCCCACCATGGAGAAGATAACCTTCTTGTCGTCTACTGTTGCCATTGTCGAAAATGTTGTTTATTCTATAGAGTTATTGTTGTTTTTATTAGTTTGTACTATCTTTGCAAAGATACAACAATTTTCTGACTTACCGACCATTTGATAAAATTCGTTCAAAAAACTTTGTAGACTGCAAAATTAATCGTACATTAGCATCTTGAAACCATAATGTACATAAAATTACTACACTATAAGATGAAGAAAATATTATTGTTAGGTTCGGGCGAACTGGGCAAGGAATTTGTCATCGCCGCCAAGCGTGCAGGACAGTATGTCATTGCATGCGACAAGTATGAGAATGCACCGGCAATGCAGGTTGCCGACGAACATGAGGTTTTCAACATGCTGGACGGCGACGCACTTGCCGCTGTGGTGGAGCGTCACAAGCCGGACGTTATCGTGCCGGAGATTGAAGCCATCCGAACCGAACGACTCTTCGACTTTGAGAAGATGGGCATTCAGGTGGTTCCGAGCGCACGCGCCGTCAACTTCACCATGAACCGCAAGGCCATCCGCGACCTCGCAGCAAAGGAATTGGGTCTGCGCACGGCCAAGTATTTCTATGCCACCACCCTGGAACAGCTCCTCGAGCACTCGAATGAGATTGGTTTCCCGTGCGTGATAAAGCCCCTTATGTCGTCTTCAGGTCACGGACAGAGCATCGTCCGCGAAGCTTCTGAGCTGGAAAAGGCTTTCAATGACGCCATGGAAGGCAGCCGCGGCGACGTGAAGGAGATTATCATCGAGGAATTTATCCACTTCGATTCGGAGTTTACTCTCCTTACCGTTACACAGAAAGACGGACCCACACTCTTCTGCCCGCCCATCGGACACGTACAGAAAGGCGGCGACTATCGCGAGAGCTGGCAGCCGTTCAGCATTCCCGAGGACGAACTGCTCAAGGCGCAGGACATGGCAGAGAAGGTGACACGCGCTCTTACCGGAGCCGGACTGTGGGGTGTGGAGTTCTTCCTCACGAAGCAGGGCGAGGTGATCTTCTCCGAACTTTCACCGCGTCCGCACGACACGGGCATGGTGACATTGGGTCATACCACCAACCTTTCAGAGTTTGAGCTTCACTTCCGTGCCGTTATGGGACTGCCCATCGCCGGCATCCACCTCGAGCATGCAGGAGCAAGCGCCGTGATTCTCTCACCGGTGGAATCGAACGATCCGCTGCCTTACAACCTCGTGGAGGCTCTCAAGGAAGACCATACACGCATCCGCATCTTCGGAAAGCCCGAGGCACACGTCGGCAGACGAATGGGCGTGACACTCTGCTACGGCGAACCTGACGCTGACACCACCGCTCTGCGCGACAAGGCTAAGCGTCTGGCTGCCACTGTACTGGGCACCGATCCGTACATGGAGAAGTAAAAAGCATGCAGGAAACGACATTACGACAAGACAATACGAACAGGATTCGCACGCTTCAGGCGGCGCGTTTCCTGTTTATTCTTCTTATATATCTGAGCCATAGCGTGGAACCGCTCGCCCACTCGCCCTTTGATTTCGGAGGGGAAGGCGGCGTGGCGTTCTTCTTTGTGCTCAGCGGTTTTGTCCTCTCATACGGCTACGGTCCGAGAGTAAGCAGAGGCGAGTTCGACGGGAAGCGCTTCTTCTGGAAGCATTTCTGGCATCTCTATCCGCTCCACCTGCTGTTCTTCTCAGCCACAGTGGCATTGGACTATAGGCTTGGCGTCAGCTACGACGCATTGCAGATAGCGACAAGCCTTCTGCTCGTCCAGACATGGATACCGTCTGACCACACGCTGTTCGTGGCTAACGGTGTGTCGTGGTTTCTCTGCGATACGCTCTTCTGCTACATCGTGTTCGCATGGCTCTATAAATGGCTCACAAGCATAAGGACGAGCCGCCTCGCAATAGGCATGACAGTGCTTGCCGCCGTGTACGCTTGCCTGGCATTGCAGGTGCCGGACAAGATGACCAACTGCACGCTCTACTCCAATCCGCTACTCCGCGCCATCGACTTCTCTTTGGGCATCATCGCCTACCGCTTTTACAAAACTTGCCCAAGCGTAAGGAAGCAGCCGAGACTGTTCCCTTACGTGGACGTGGCTCTGCTTCTGGCTGTGTACGCCCTGTATCAGATAATGTGCCCGCAGATAAGATGCTCCATGCTGTTCTGGCCCGTAATGCCATTGATAGTGGTGAGACTGACGACGGCTGACGCTTCGGAAGGTTGGGCAACAAGGCTTCTTCAGTCGAAGCCGATGAGCTGGCTCGGATCTGTAAGCTTCGAGATTTTCATCGCTCACCTTCTTGTCATCCGCATCGTACAGCACATCGTCGGTTATGACGGGTCGGAGAAACTGGCTGCCATCAATCTTGCCGTGTCCATCGTAAGCACCATTCTCGTGGCGGAAGCCCTAAGGAGATGGTTCGTTAAACCGGTCACTGATGTAATAAACCGCCGTTTATTACGTTAAATATATATTACATCACACACAACTATATATCCACAATGGAAACATCAGAACGCACCCTCATCGACCTACCGAAAATATTCGACATCCGCGGCAACCTTACCGTGGCGGAAAGTCTGCACCATGTGCCTTTCAACATTAAGCGCGTATACTGGACATACGACATTCCTGCGGGCGAAAGTCGCGGCGGTCATGCACATAAAGAATGCCGCGAATTTATCATTGCCGTGAGCGGATCGTTCAGCGTGACACTCGACAACGGACACGAGAAGGAGACCTTCCATCTCAATCACCCTTGGCAGGGACTGCTTGTAGAGACCGGAATATGGCGTACGCTCGAAGATTTCTCATCGGGTTCGGTGTGCCTCGTTCTCGCAAGCGAGGAGTTTCTCGAAGCTGACTACATCAGAGAGTACGACGACTTTGTAAGATATATACAAAACAAGGAAGAAGAAAAGAAATAATGATAGAACTCGTCAATCTTAAGCGCATCACCGCCTTGCATGCCGAAAGCATCAGACAGGCACTCACTGACGTGGCGGACAGCGGATGGTTTCTGAAGGGAAACGCCACCAAACGCTTCGAGCAGGAATATGCCGACTATACAGGCACCCGTCATTGCGTGGCTTGCGGCAACGGTCTGGACGCGCTTACGCTCATCATGCGTGCCTACATAGAGATGGGCAGACTGAAGGAGGGCGACGAGGTGATTGTGCCTGCCAACACATACATCGCCTCCATCATTGCCGTTTCGAGATGCAGGTTGAAGCCTGTACTGGTGGAACCGAGACGTGACACGCTGCAGATTGACGACAGCCTCATCGAGGATGCCATCACGAAGCGCACCCGTGCCATCATGATAGTACACATGTACGGCAGATGCGCATTCACTGACCGCATAGGCGACATCTGCCGACGCCATAATCTGCTGCTCATTGAGGATAACGCCCAGGCTCATGGTTGTCGCTTCGGCGATAAGAAGACGGGAGCTTTGGGCGATGCCGCCGGACACAGCTTCTATCCAACGAAGAACCTCGGAGCACTCGGTGACGGTGGAGCCGTTACGACGGACGACGCCGAACTGGCTGATATGGTAAGGGCATTGGGCAACTATGGTTCGGAACGCAAGTATGTCTTCTCACACAAGGGAGTAAACTCGCGCATGGACGAGCTGCAGGCTGCGGTGCTGTTGGCTAAGCTGCCGTTCCTTGACGAGGAGAACGAGAGGCGCCGCAGCAACGCCCGCTTCTACATTGACAATATAAAGAACCGACTGGTCAGCCTACCTACCGACGACTTTTGGCAGAACAGCGTGTTCCATATCTTTCCGCTTATGTGCAAACAGAGGGACAAGCTGCAGGAATATCTGAAAGCCAACGGGGTGCAGACCGACGTCCACTACCCCATTCCACCGCACCATCAGCGGGCTTACGAGGAGCTGCGCTCCCTCCATCTGCCCATTACGGAGGCCATACACTTGGAAGAACTAAGCATTCCGGTTTCGCAAGTGGTGACTGAAGAGGAGAGGGAATGCGTGGCTAAACTGATTAACGACTTCAGGATATAGCAACAATATTGTAAAGCAAAACCAACTGGAATATTAAGAAATGACCATTCAGGAAGTATCGGCACAGGAATATAAGAATGCCATTGAGCATCATCCGCACATCTTCAACACCGCCGCCTTCAGCGAAATAAACCGACATAAGGCTGACGCAGTAAGGTATCTGCTCTTTGCTGACGGCGGAAAGACGAGGTTCGGGATGGTGCTTGGCGAACGCAACGGAAAGCTGCTCACACCTTTCTCGGCGCCTTTCGGCGGATTGTCCGCCAACAAGCAGCAAAGGCTCGACATCATTGAGGAGGCTGTAAAGGCTCTTGCTGAATACGCCAAAAGCGTCGGCAAGCCCGTATACATTGTCCTTCCGCCCGCATTCTATGCTCCGACGCTCATCAATTCCTGCGTGAACATTCTCTCACGCCACGCCAAACTGGAATACATTGACCTCAACTTCTTCTTCCCGCTTGACAAGTTCAAGGGGTATGAGGAGGGACTTGAGAAGAGCGCACGAAAGAATCTGAAGAGAGGAATGAGTGCCGGATTCGAGTTCGTAGCCATCCAACGTGACGACACAGAAGGATTACGCCGGGCGTACAGCGTGATAAAAGCCAACCGTGAGGAGCATGACTATAGGTTGAGCATGACGCTGGATGACGTGGAAAAGACGGTTCGCACGGTTCCTGCCGACTTCTTCCTTCTGCAATATGAGGGAAAGGACGTGGCGGCAGCGCAGATATTCCACGTGGCAGAGGGCATTGCGCAGGTGATTTACTGGGGCGACCTGCGTGCATATTCTCATCTTCGCCCGATGAACTATTTCGCCTACCGACTCTTCATGCACTACCAGCGCGAAGGACTACGCATCCTTGACATCGGTCCGTCCACCATGGACGGCACGCCTAACTATGGTCTGTGCGACTTCAAGACAGCCATAGGATGCGAGATAACCCCTAAATTTGCCTTCATGATAAAGGGAGAAGAGAAACAAGAAGAAGATAATTAACAACAAGAAGAAACAAAAAGGATACATTATATGATAGTCTGCATCGCCGAGAAACCAAGCGTGGCAAAGGACATAGCACGCATACTTGGTGCCACAAGCGCCCACAACGGATATATGGAGGGCAACGGATACCAGGTGACGTGGACCTTCGGTCATCTCTGCACGCTGAAGGAGCCAAACGACTATACCGACTTATGGAAGCACTGGAGCCTCTCCGCTCTGCCTATGATACCGCCACGATTCGGAATAAAACTGATTGATGATGACGGCATCAAGCGCCAGTTTGCCGTAATAGAAAAACTAATGCAGTCGGCTGACAGCATCGTCAACTGCGGTGACGCCGGCCAGGAGGGTGAACTCATACAGCGTTGGGTGATGCAGAAGGCTGGAGCGAAGTGCCCCGTAAAGCGCCTTTGGATTTCGTCAATGACGGACGAGGCGATAAGGGAGGGATTCAGCCAGCTGAAAGACCAGAGCGAATACCAGCCGCTTTACATAGCCGGACTGAGCCGTGCCATCGGTGACTGGCTGCTCGGCATGAACGCCACTCGCCTCTACACACTGAAGTACGGACAAAACCGTCAGGTGCTGTCCATCGGTCGTGTGCAGACGCCGACGCTTGCACTTATCGTAAACCGTCAGAAGGAGATTGATTCGTTCGAGCCAGAGCCTTACTGGGTGCTTGCCACCGTATATCGCGACACCACCTTTACAGCCACAAAGGGCAAGTTTACGACAAAAGAAGAAGGAGAGGCAGCGTTCTCAACCATAGCCGACAAGCCGTTCACGGTCACTGCTGTGCAGAAGAAGAACGGTACGGAAGCACCGCCACGACTCTTCGACCTTACGTCGCTGCAGGTGGAATGCAACCGTAAGTTCTCATACAGCGCTGAGACAACGCTTAAGATAATACAGGGCCTTTACGAGCGCAAGCTCACCACTTACCCCCGTGTGGACACGCAATACCTCAGCGACGACATCTATCCCAAGTGTCCGTCCATCCTCTCCGGCATCAGCAAGCAGTACGGACCGCTCATGCAGCCGCTTATGGGAAAGAAGCTAACAAAGTCGAAGCGCGTCTTCGACACGTCCAAGGTGACCGACCACCACGCCATCATCCCGACCGGCGTGCCAGCCACAAGCCTTACAGACCTTGAGCGAAACGTCTACGACCTGATAGCACGCCGCTTCATTGCCGTGTTCTATCCTGACTGCAAGTTCTCCACTACGACAGTATTAGGAAACGTGGAGGACATTGAGTTTAAGGTTAGCGGAAAGGAAATCCTCTCTCCGGGATGGCGAGCCGTTTACGCACAGCCCACAAGCCAGACAGCAACGCCAACGGCTAACGCCACTTCTGAGGACGACGACCATAACAAGGGTGACGAGGAACGCACGCTGCCCACGTTCGTCAAGGGAGAAAGCGGACCGCATACGCCGACGCTTTCCGAAAAGTGGACCACCCCACCGAAGTATTACACCGAAGCAACTCTCCTGCGTGCGATGGAGACAGCAGGTAAGTTTGTGGAGGACGAGACGCTGCGTGCCGCACTGAAGGAGAACGGTATCGGACGCCCATCGTCAAGAGCAGGAATCATAGAGACCCTCTTCAAGAGACACTATATACGCCGCGAACGCAAGAATCTGGTGGCTACAGCAACGGGAATAGAACTCATCGACATCATCCATGAGGAACTTCTAAAGAGCTGTGAGCTTACGGGCATTTGGGAGAAGCGTCTGCGCGACATCGAGCACAAGAAGGACGACGCTGCCGACTTCATCAACGGACTGAAGCAGCAGGTGACCGAAATCGTGAACGACGTGCTGCGCGACAACACCAACCGACGTGTGACCATACTGACTGACGAGGATCTGAAGAAGAAAAAGAAGACCACAAAGAAGAAGACAACGACAGCCAAGGCGGACAACAAGAAGGCCGACGCTCCACAACCGACTCCACCAGACAGTACGTCTGCTGACGATTCCATCATCGGAACGACGTGCCCTATCTGCGGCAAGGGAACGATAATAAAGGGCAAGACGGCTTATGGCTGCAGCAACTGGCGCAACGGATGCACATACCGCGTTGACTTCGATAAATAGCCCGACCGCCGGCACACAATAAAACAAGCAAAACATCCAAGACGTGAAAAGACCATACATTCCATTCACCGCTCTCTGCCTTTTCGTCATCATCGCCATGACCGTGACAGGATGCGGAGCAGACAAGAATCTCAAGAAGGGCGAGAAATATCTTGCCATTGGCGAGTATTACGACGCTGCCACACAGTTTAAGCAAGCCTACTCAAAGACTTCGCCAAAGGAACGCGAGCGCCGTGGACAGATTGCGCTCAAGATTGCATACTGCAACGAGCGCATCAATGCCTCGCAGAAGGCTATGGCTGCCTACAGCAACGCCATCCGCTACAAGCAGGCGTCCACAATGGACCGCCTCGCCTACGCACGCCAGCTGCTTAGGAACGGATCGTACAAGCAGGCTGAGACGTTGTTCAAGGAAGTGGTGGATTCGCTTTCGGCGGGCGCAGACCTGCAGACCGAGAAGAAGACACTCGGACGCTCGTCGGCTGCTTTGCCCGCAGCATTGTCGCACGACGCTGCCATGACGCTGGCACGAAACGGTCTGGTTTCGGCACAAAACGCACCGACATGGAAGAAGGAAGGTTCGCGCTATACGGTCAAGCGCATGGACATATTCAATTCGCGCCGAGCCGACTACTCGCCGGTGCTTGCTGGCGACCAGTATGACCAGCTATACTTCACCTCCACCCGTAATGACGCGCAGGGCAACGAACTTAGCGGCATAACCGGAGCTAAGCCTGCCGACATCTTCGTGTCTGAAAAGGACGAGAAGGGACGCTGGCAGAAGCCTGAGGCTGTAACGGGAGGCGTAAACACTGACTATGATGAAGGAGCTTGCGCCATGTCGCCCGACCAAAGGACGATGTATCTTACGCAATGCGCCACCGACCCCACTTATCCCCGTTATGCGCAGATTGTGACATCATCGCGATCGGACGCAGCATGGGGAAAAGCCAACGAACTGAAGGTTACGGGCGATACGCTCTCAAGCTACGCCCACCCTGCCGTTTCGCCCGACGGACAATGGCTCTACTTTACGTCGGACATGCCGGGTGGCATGGGAGGGCTTGACATCTGGAGAGCACGCATCACAGCAGCAGGACTGGGTGGTGTGGAGAATCTTGGTGCGCCCATCAACACGCCGGGCAACGAGATGTTCCCCACATTCCGACCCAACGGCGACCTCTATTTCTCAAGTGACGGTCATCCCGGCATGGGAGGACTCGACATCTTCATCGCCTCCGTCGGCAAGGACGGCAAGTACCACGTGTCGCACCCCGGCTATCCGCTCAACTCGCAAGGCGACGACTTCGGCATGACGTTCGAGGGAGTTCACAACCGTGGCTTCTTCTCTTCTAACCGTAACGACGGACGTGGATGGGACCATATCTACAGCTTTGAGAACCCGGAAATAATACAGAGCGTGAAGGGATGGGTGTATGAGCAGGACGGCTACGAATTGCCCGCAGCTCTCGTCTACGTTGTCGGATCAGACGGCACCAATAAGAAAATAAGCGTAAAGGGTGACGGTTCGTTCGACTATGTACTGACACCGGGCGTCGACTATATTCTGCTCGGAACCTGCAAGGGATTCCTCAACCATAAGGAGGAGATAAGAGTGGAGAAGTCGGACAAGTCGGAAGAACACGTACTGCAGTTCCCGCTCGCCTCGATAACAGCTCCTGTGCTCATCGACAACATCTTCTACGACTTCGATAAGGCTACGCTCCGTCCCGAATCCACTGTGGCTTTGGACGAGCTGGTGAAACTGCTGAACGAGAATCCCAACGTCACCATAGAACTGTCGGCACACTGCGACTATAAGGGATCTGCAGAATACAACAAGCTGCTCTCGCAACGCCGTGCCGAAGCGGTGGTGGAATATCTCACGGCAAAGGGCATTTCGCGCGACCGCCTCTCGCCTGTCGGCTACGGTAAGGAGAAGCCGAAGACCATAAAGAAGAAGCTAACCGAGAAATATCCTTGGTTGAAGGAGAACGATGTACTGTCGGAGGAATTTATCCTTAAGCTCGACAAGGACAAGCAAGAGGTATGCAACCAGCTGAACCGCCGCACCGAGTTTATCGTCCTCCGAACCACCTACGGAATGTTCGACAAGGACGGCAAGTTGAAGGAGAAACCGAAGTCAGCGACCAAGAAGAATGACGATGGCTTCGACGACTTCGATGACAGCAAGAAGGAAGAAAAGGAAGACTTCGACTTCTTTATCGAGTAGAGTATTTCATTATTCTTCAGCCTTCACTTTATCGCTGCTGAAGGCATATATCTATACACAAGGACATGTTCTGCATTGATGCAGAGTATGTCCTTGTTTTTTTCTGGATGCAAAATTAGCAAGATGGAATGAATACGTAATGGTAAGATTCCCTAATGGTTGATAGGAAATTCCCTATTTCGTTTACGCCTAAAAACAAAACAGGAGCTACGAGTCTGGCATTGCGCCTTGCTCGTAACTCCTGTTATTTTATTTATCCCTAACTAAGGAATGCGTCCTTTCGGCTTAATAGCCGAAGATTTCTTCTGTTGATACTCGCTTGATGGTTCCGAGTTTCTCGAGAGCCTTCATGTCAAGGTTCTTTTCATCACCGAGGATGATGTAGCGCCAAGTCTTGCCGGCGAAGTTGTTCTTCTCGAAGTTCACCACATCCTTCAAAGTGAGGTTGGGCAGTGCATCGTAGATGTTGCGGCGGATGTCATAATTGATGCCGCGCTCCATGTTGCTGAGGTAAGAGAAGATGATGCCAGTCTTGGTGATTCGCTCAGAAGCGATGCGCTTGCTGGTGGCCTGCTTAGCCAGCTCGAAAGCCTGCTCAGACTGCGGGAGAGTATCGATGATGTCGTTGAACACGCGGATGCAGTCGCTCATCTTGTCGTTCTGAGAGATGATGTAAGTCATGGCGTAGTCGGTGTCGCGCTGGCGATTCGGTGTAGAATAGTCAGCATAAGCGCTGTATGCCAGTCCGCGGCTCTCGCGAAGCTCCTGGAATACCACACCGTTCATGCCACCACCGAAGTACTCGTTGAAGACTGTGATGACGGGCTGCTCAGCCGGATTCCATTTCTTACCGTCATTGCTATACTGCATCATATAGATGTTCTTGGCGTCATACGGAGCCAGTAGCACCTCGGTCTGAGGAGTCTGCTGCTTGGTGTAATACTTGGCGGCAGGTGCGTCCTGCAACTTCTTGCCCACAGCATGACCCTTGTCGATAGTGGCGATAAGCTGCTTCAGCTCCATCGGACCATAATAGATGACGCTGTGCTTATAGTTCTTCAGAGAAGCGATGAGGTCTACAAGCTGCTGCGGATCCTTCTGCTCCAGCTCTGTGCTGCTGGGAACGTTGCGGAAAGCGTTGTACGGTCCGTACATACCGTAGGTCTGAAGAGCCTGGAAGTTGGTCTTCTGGTCGAGCTTGTTGTCCTTACGCGACTTCAGCGTTGTGCTCACGAAGCGGTCGTAAGCCTCACGGTCAGCCTTGGCGTGGTTGATGACGTTCTCCATGAGAGCCATTGCCTCCTTCATGTTCTCGCCCAGACCGCTGAGTAAGATATACATCTTGGAGTTGCTTACAGAGATGCCGTAGTTGCAGCCCAACTCATAGAAGCGCTCCTTCACCTCCTTGGCAGACATCTTGTCTGTGCCGAGCAGGTCGAAATAATCCTGTGCGTAAGGCAACCACTTGTTGCTTTCCTCACCGAACTCGAAGCGATAATAGAGGTCGAACAGTTCGTTCTGCTTGTTCTGGATATAGTAAACCGGCAGCTTACGCTTGGTCTGTGCACGCTGGAAGTCCTTGTCGTAGTCGAGGAAGCGCGGCTGTATAGGCGTAACCTCCGACTCGGTTATCTCCTTCACGAATGCGCTCTGGAGGTTGCGGTTAGAGGGAATTGGGGTAATCTGCGGCTTATCAATCTTCTTCTGCGTCGTGTCCTCACCCATGCGCTTGTAAACGACAGCATAACCGTCCGTGAAGTGCTTGTTCATGAAGTCGACAATCTGCTGCTTGGTCATGGCGTTGATGCGGTCGAACTTCTCCACCTCTGTCTGCCATGGACGTCCGTTGACGAATGTCTGGACGAAGGCGTTGGCACGGCTGCTGTTGCTGTCAAGCGAACGGAGGAAGTTGAGCTTGAGGTTGTTCTTCACCGAGCTGAGGAGCTTTTCGCTGAAGTCGCCACGCTTAAGCTTGTTGATTTCTGCGAGGAGGATGTCCTTCACGGCCTCAAGAGTCTGACCCTCATTGGGCTGGCCCACCATCACAAACTGCGAATAGTCGCGCATATCAATGCATCCAGCACCTGCTCCAAGGCAGAGCATAGGCTGATTGACATCAAGGTCGAGCAGACCGGCAGTGCCGTTGTTGAGCATATATGTGATGACGTTGAGCGTATCGTTCTGCAATGAAGCAGCGCCGTCCATCTTCCATCCTAACATCACCTGCTCAGCCTCCTTGCCCACAACGGTGGTGTCCGTAGGAGCTGTCAGCGTGCGAACCGGTGCAAACTCAGGATATGTGACCTTGCGGCTCGGACGCCAAGCGCCGAAGTAGCGGTCGATGGTGGCTACCACCTGCTCAGGGTCGAAGTCGCCCGCCATACAGATAGCCACATTGTTGGGCACGTAGTACTGGCGGAAGTAGTTCTTTATGTTCGTGATTGACGGATTCTTAAGATGCTCCTGCGTACCGATGGTGGTCTGTGTGCCGTACGGGTGTGTGGGGAAGAGCTTTGTTCCGAGAGCGTTCCACACCTTGTCGCCGTCGTTTGAGAGGTGGATGTTGTATTCCTCATACACTGCCTCAAGCTCTGTATGGAAACCGCGGATAACCATATTCTGGAAGCGGTCAGCCTGGATGCGTGCCCAGTTGTCCACCTCGTTGGCGGGGATGTCCTCCACGTAGCACGTCACGTCGTTGCTGGTGTAGGCGTTGGTGCCGTTGGCACCGATGCTCGACATCAGCTTGTCATACTCGTTGGGGATGAAGTACTGTGCTGCAATCTGCGACACCGAGTCTATTTCATGATAGAGGCGCTTGCGCTCTGTCGGGTCTGTCACGGTGCGATAATGCTCGTAACGGCGCTCTATGTCATCAAGGTAAGGCTTCTCCTTGGCTGCGTCCGTCGTACCGAAAACATTCGTTCCCTTAAACATCAGGTGCTCAAGGTAATGTGCAAGACCCGTTGTCTCGGCAGGGTCGTTGCGCGAGCCGGTGCGCACGGCGATGTAAGTCTGGATGCGCGGCTGCTCCTTGTTGACAGACAGATAAATCTTCAGTCCGTTCGGCAGGGTGTAGATGCGTGTCTGCATCGGGTCGCCCTTCACGGTCTCGTAGTCGTAGGCAGAAGCCTGACCACAGAATCCTAAGGATAGGATTGAGGCAAGAATAATAGATTTGAATTTCATCTTTTAAATGTTATTTAATAGACTTTTTATTACATCTTTATATATTACATATACAGTTTCTGGTTCTCGAAGTCCACTTCCTTGTCCAGCTGGTCGTTGAAGTTTCGGAATACCTCTTCTTCCACGTCTCCCAGGCGATATTCCTTTGCAGCATCCTTCTTTATTTCGGCTATCCATGCGCGGCGTGCCGTGATGTAGTCGCTCTTGACGCGCTCCACATTCTCCTCTGTAAGCGACGTGAATCCGTAATAGTCCAGGATCATGCGATACGACCATGCCCAACGATATTCGGAGTAATTGGAGTTTATCTCCTCGAATCGTTCGATGAGGTCGTGCGTGGTTTCTATTTCGCCGGAGATGATGTCGTCGATGATGCGCTGCTCTTCCGACACGGGCAGGAGCAGTCCGGAGATGTCTGTCCACGGACCTGTGCCAACGGTGGTGGTTGGCTCCACGGGGGCGTGGCGCTTGAGCACGGCTCCCATGTAGATGCGCAGGGCGATGTCGTAATACTTGATGCCCTTTCTTAGCGACGAGTTCTTGATGACATACTCATGATAATTGTATGTGGAGACGTCCTCGCCGGATGCGTCACGCAGGTCTTCCAGAATCTTCTTTCCGCGCAGAATCTCGCCCACAGTGAACGGCGACAGCCAGTCGAAGTTGACGACGCTCTTGCGAGCACCAGCCGGACGCTTGTCACGCTTGGGCCACTTGCGAATGTCGCGATAGAGTCCCACGGTGGTGAGGTTGCGGCCCGGCACCAGATACATCACGTCGTTGTAGGCGATGAGGTATGAGAACGGCAGGGAGCGCGTGTCGGGATGATACATCAGCTTGCCGAAGCAAACCGAGAACGCACCGATGTGCGCCGGCATGAGTATGTAGGCACCGCTGGCCGTCTTCGTTCCTCGCTCAAGCGTACCGTAGTGCATCGGTCCCATCTTGTAGGCGTGGTTGGAGAAGTTGGTGGCAGAACCCGCATTGTAGAACGAGAACTGTCCACCGATAAGCAGCGAGCTCTTGTGATGTGACGCCGTGAACGGACCGCAGAAAGCGGCACACGCCTCACCGTTCGACATATACGAATTGGCGAAGAACACACTGCTTGCCGCCGTGAAGCCATTGCTCAGCTGGCAAGCCTCACCCACGTAGCAGTCCTGCATCTTCACGCTGTTGATGATGGACGATCCGTCGCTGATGATAGAGTTCTCGCAAATGACACCCGTGCCTATATACACCGAGGCGTCACGGTTGCTCATCAGCGTGCAGTCGCTCAGACGCGCCGCTCCCGAAATCTCGCAGTCGTCATATATCACCGTATTGGTTATCTCCTTCGTATTGACAATCTTCACACGATTGCCGATGGTGGCTGTTTCCGGCGACGTGCGCTCTATCTCCTCACGCACGAGTCGGCGTATGGCGTCCTTGAGCGGACGGTTCTGGAAGTGCTTCACCATAAGGGCTGCCACCTGACTGGTCAGGCCCCGGAAGAGAATCAGATTGCCGTCGCCCACCTCGTTGAGGACAGAGATGAGGTTGCCCTCTCCGTACGTGGCGCCGTCTGTGGTTTCCATGGTACATACATTGGTGATGATGCAGTCGTCACCGATGACATAATTATTTATAAATCCCGAAATGTTCTCTATAAGGCAGTTGTTGCCGATGGTCACGTTTCGCAGCGTGGCGTTGTTGATGCCTGAGTGTTTCATGAATCCGCGGCTCACCTCCACGTTGTCCGTGAACGTACCGAGGCGTATGTCGCCATAGAACATCACACGATGGAAGAAATTGGGCATGAAGTCTTCACTCACTTCTATGCGCATCCAGTCTTCTGCCCAACATCCGTTGGCTTGAAGGGCTGTGATTTCTGGGTCGGTTAAGTTTCTGTATGCCATATATAAACGATTTTGGTTCGTCTTACTCGTCTTCCCCTACATCGTAAAGGAAGTCGTTGTAGGGATATTTCTGTACGTGCAGCTCGCGCACTTTCCTGTAGATCACCTCACGGAACTCGTCGATGTTCTGCTTCTCCTTCGCAGAAATGAAGAGACACTCGTCGTGCAGCTTCGCCATCCACGTGCGGCGCAACTCGTCGAGGGTGATGTTTTCCTTGGTTGCAGGAGTGAGGTCATCCTCCTCCTTCTCGGTCCACGTATAGTTGTCTATCTTGTTGAAGACTATCATGGACGGCTTGTCGGCACATCCGAGGTCCTTGAGCGTGTTCTCCACTACGTTTATCTGTTCCTCGAAGTCGGGGTGCGAGATGTCGACGACGTGGAGCAGGAGGTCTGCCTCGCGCACCTCGTCCAGCGTAGACTTAAACGAGTCCACCAGGTCTGTGGGCAACTTGCGGATGAAGCCTACGGTGTCGGCAAGGAGGAACGGCAGATTCTCCACCACCACCTTTCTGACCGTGGTGTCCAGCGTGGCGAAGAGCTTGTTCTCGGCGAACACCTCACTCTTCGAGAGGAGGTTCATGATGGTAGACTTGCCCACGTTGGTGTATCCCACGAGTGCCACACGAATGAGGCGACCGCGGTTCTTGCGCTGCGTGGTCTTCTGCTTGTCAATCTCAAGGAGGCGCTGCTTGAGCAGCGTGATGCGGTTGAGGATGATACGGCGGTCCATCTCGAGCTGGGTCTCACCAGGTCCGCGCAGACCCACACTACCCTTTCCGCCACCCGAACCGGAGCCACCGCCCTGACGCTCGAGGTGAGTCCAGAGGCGCTGCAGTCGGGGCAGCATATAGCGATATTGCGCCAGCTCCACCTGCGTTTTGGCTGCCGCTGTCTGGGCACGCATGGCGAAGATGTCGAGGATGAGCGAGGTGCGGTCCAATATCTTCACGCCCAGCACCTTCTCAATGTTTCGTATCTGCTTGGCAGAAAGCTCGTCGTCGAAGATAACCATACCCACGGGGCGTTCGGCGTCTTCCTCGTCAGCGATGTACTGACGAATCTCCTCCAGCTTTCCTGAACCTACGTATGTAACCTGGCTCGGGCCTCCGACGCGTTGCGTGAATCTCTTGACAGTCACCGCTCCCGCCGTATCAGCGAGAAACTCCAGCTCGTCCAGATATTCCTTCGTCTTTTCCTCGTCCTGCTCCTTTGTGATGAGTCCGACGAGAATGGCGGTCTCCGCCTTTACTTCTGATATTACAAATTCTTTCATCAAAAAAATCAAATACTTTTATTCAGATTACAAATTTACACATTTTTGAGTTAAGAATATTGTTTTAGGTAGGTCTTTTTCTCTTTACCTATATATAAGGTACTGTAAACGCACCCAAAAATTACAAAGAATGTAAAAAAGGAGTGAGTTTCGATGAAAAGTAGTAATTTTGTTCTCCGATTACTTAGACTCTTGATTATTGTCGCAACCAACGTACATATATGACACTACACATAAAGCCCACATTGTTGTTATGCATACTTACCCTGACGCCGTCACTTGCCAGCGCACAATACGCGTGGCAAGAAGAGGAACGTGAGGCGTCAAAGCCACACTTCGGCAGCGACATCACATACAGCGTCGAGGCGCAGGCGTCCGCATCGAAGGGCAAGACTCCGCTTTGGCTGAATGCCAACAAGCACGGACTCAGCTCGCTGGAGGAAGCCAACGGATATATGAGGGCGAGCATACAGCGCTCCGTAGGTGCCGACTCAATAAGACGATGGGCGGTGGGCTACGGCGCCGACATCGTGGTGCCGGCTAATTACACCAGCCACTTCATCGTGCAGCAAGCTTACGCTGAGGTGAGATGGCTGCACGGCATGCTCAGCGTCGGAGCCAAGGAACGTCCCATGGAGCTTAAGAACCAGACGCTGAGCAGCGGTTCGCAGACCTTAGGAATAAACGCACGCCCAGTGCCGCAGGTAAGACTGGCGCTGCCCGAATACTGGACCGTGCCGCTCACACGCGGCTGGCTTCACCTTAAAGGACACATAGCATACGGCATCATGACGGACAACTCGTGGCAGCACCAATTCACCAACCGACAGTCGCGCTATGCAGACGACGTGCTATACCACTCGAAGGCGGGATACCTAAAGATCGGAAACGAAGACTCGTTCTTCCCCATAAGCATCGAGATGGGACTGGAGATGGCGGCGCAGTTCGGCGGCAAGCCATACACAATGGTGGACGGCGAGATGAAACGAATCAAGACAGGATCATCTCTGAAAGACTTCTTCGACGTCTTTATCCCTGGTGGCTCGGACGAGACGGACGGACTATACACCAACAAGGAGGGCAACCAGCTCGGCTCGTGGCTTATGCGCGTCAACTACGATACGGAGGAATGGCGTGCATCGGTGTATGCCGACCACTTCTTCGAAGACCACAGCCAGATGTTCTTCCTTGACTATAACGGATATGGCTCGGGCAAGGACTGGAACAACTGGAAGCACAACCGCTACTTCCTTTACGACATGAAGGACATCATGCTCGGAGCGGAGGTGAACATCAAGTACGGTACGTGGCTGAGAAACATCGTCTTCGAATATCTCTATACGAAATACCAAAGCGGACCGTACAATCATGACCGCACGCAGAACATCAGCGACCATATAGCTGGCATCGACAACTATTACAATCACTCCACGTATACCGGTTGGCAACACTGGGGACAGGTGATCGGCAATCCGCTCTACCGCTCCCCCATCTACAACACCAACGGACAGATACGCGTGGAGAACAACCGCTTCGTGGCGTTCCATCTCGGAGTGGACGGAGCTCCTACGGACCGTCTCGCCTACCGCGTCCTCGCCACATACCAGTCAGGACTGGGCACGTACGAAAATCCCTTCACAAAGCCTCATCATAATGTCAGCTTCCTGACCGAAGCCACATACCACCTTAATAATGGATGGGACGTACGAGCAGCATACGCCATGGACTTCGGCTCCAGCCAGATGCTCGGACATAACGCAGGAGGACAGATAACGGTAAGAAAGACAGGCATCCTTACAAAGCAAAAGAAAAGATATTAATTTTTAGTGATGACAATACGAAAGAACAAACTGGCAGCCATCGCCGCCATACTGACAACAGCCCTGACCCTTGCTTCGTGCGAACTGGAGACAAGCGACAACGGAAAGTTCGACGGCTTCTGGCATCTCGAACGCGTAGACACGCTCGCCACCGGAGGCAGCCTCAACCTGCAGCAGAAGCGAATATTCTGGGGAGTGCAGGCGAAGCTCATCAGCGCACGCGACATCGACAAGGACCAGAACCACGGCTATTATCTCCGCTTCCGACAGACCACGGACAGCATCATCACCCACACGCCCTATAAAGACAACTGGCACCAGGACAAGGGTGAAGACGGCGGCGACCTCCCAATCGTCGACCCTGCCCTACTCGCCCCATACGGCATCAACAACCTGGAAGAACCCTTCCTCAAGGAACGACTCAACGGCAGCTCGATGGTGCTAAGGTCAAAGACCCTAAGACTTTACTTCAAGAGATTCTGATAGCGGGCGTATCGCCCGAATTAGGAGTTAGGAACGAATAAAGGGGACTTGCTGACTGATCAGATTGATTGTCAGCAAGTCCCCCTTTTCTTTAATATCTTACCATGCTCTAAGAGTATTCCTCAATTTCAGCCTTGGCAATACCTGTGGCTTTCGATATGTCTTCTATAGACATTCCCATACGCAACAAGTTGCGTGCCACCTCCTTACGTCCTTCCGCCATACCTTCTTTACGGCCTTCCGCCCTGCCTTCCTCCATGCTTCTTTTGTTGGAGTCGACAAACAGCAGACGTTCGGCACCAAGCTTGTCCCAAAAGTCATCGTATGCAAGGAGTTCGTCTTTTGTCATGGCGGATTCTTCCACAGCCTTTAGAGCTTTGGAGGTCTCGGGATTGTCAAGCAGTTCTTGCGGCACTTCCTTTGTATGCTCATCTATCTCCGTCAGGAATCTGAGCCAAAGCACAGCCATCTTCTTTTCCATGACGGAGTGTGCCTGGAATTTTGGAAGCTCCACGAATGTGAAGTGCAGTCCGTTTATAATCTCGTCGCTATGCAGCTCGTGCACAACATTATAGTTATGTATAAACTCATCGGGATATTCCTTCATAAAAGTCTCGTTGACAAGGTTGAGCGAGTAGACAGGTTGCAAAAACTCATACTTGCGCTTCTTGTCTAACTGGCGCACGAAAACCTTGGAATCTTTATACAATACACTCTGCCTGAGAGTCTCAAACCAAAGTATATTCACTTCCACAATAAACTGTCTGTTCTTTACGTCACGACACCTCACATCCACAATGCTGTTCTTGCCCACGTATGTGTCGGGCACCAGTTCGGGCGACAGATACTCCACGCTCTCTATCTGCTCGTCATCTGCCAATGGCAGCAGGGCATTAAGCAAGCTGATGAGCAAGTCCTTATGCTCACCGAATATCTTCTTGAATGTAAGGTCGGCTTTGGGGTCAAGATATCTCATGAGTGGAATTGTGTTAACGGGTTGACAATATTAATATGTAGCAAATTTACAAATAATAATCGAGATATGCAGTCTGATAAGCCGAAAAGTTTTTTGACAGGTAGACTCTTCAGACAAGAAGACAGGCTCTTTTTGACAGGAAGACAGGAAGACATGATGTTATGGTGAGAAAAGAATAGCACGGATTTGTTTTGCGATTACGGATTTGGCTGATTCGTCTGAGGCTTCGCCATTGAGAAACAAAAATCAGAATCATCAGACAAATCAGTAATCCACTTTCGTTTTCTTACTGATGGCGTAGCCAATTAATAACTACTAATTAAAAAGTAATAATTGTAGAAGGCGTCCCGCCGTAGCCACGCACCCACGTGATATACAGAAATATATTTCGATACCCCACTAATAAAAACTCGTTGCACATCCATAAGGACAAACAACGAGTTTTTATTAGTGTTTCAATTTTAACGAAACATTTAAACCTTTATCAAATAGAACCTTTTCCATGGCATACTCCACATTTCCTTGACCCCCTACAGGTAGGACAATCGGATTCTATTGTGTGTCCATCAGTATAGTATGCTGTTGATCTTTGCTTTCCGCTACCTCCACAAGCTGTACAATTTCCAGTGCCACCACATCCAGAACAAGTATAGCCTGAAGATTTACTAGAAGACGAGTTGCCATAATTATAGCCATTTGAAGGATAATTATAACCACTCGTAGAATTAGGAACTCTTATTGTTCCTTTGCCTTTGCATCCTACACAAGTTGTAGCTCCAGTTCCATTGCAATAATTGCATGTAACTTGTGTTGGCCAAAAGTATCCATTATAATCCATTACATATGAACTTGTAACACCTTGCCCCATACAACCATAGCATGCTACAATACCATTTCCTTTACACGCCCCGCATGTTATGGTCTTATAACTTTGGGCATTTGTAACCAAGCTAAATAAGATAGCGAATAATAATACAATTTGTTTCATTTATACCGTTTTTATGTCCTGTATTAAACAACTATTAGACACAAAAAAGCGTGAACCACCGTTGTCTGATTCACACTCTAAGGCCGTGAGAAGTGCCCTAAACTGCTGAACGAACAACAGTATAGCCCACGCCGATATGATATATAGCAACATCTGTACTTATCGTATGCTGGCCTCTTATTATGTCACAACGCAAAACGGCTTCTACGAAAGCACAAATAAGGTATAATCACACCCATGGACATTTACCGTTGCCATGTTCAAGGCAGTACAGTTATCTTGAAATTTCTCACGTTTCAGAGTGTACGTTGAACCTGACGTATGTAAACGCCTTTAATATGTCTGAACTATTGTCCCACCCTACTCCGCTTTGTACTGTTCGGTCTATACAACATCACTATACGCAGCACGGCGTGAGCTGTCTCTCTTTATATTAATGTAAGAACTCGTCTTACTCAAATATTATTCTCGAGACTTTATAGTTCGTATGCAAAGGTATATATTTTTTTCAAAAACCACAAACAAATATTATAAAATCTTTACGTTTTATATTTCTATTTTGTGCATGTTGACAAAGTCAGAAATAATAACGGATTTGGCTGATTTTCTGAAAAACTGCTCACGCAAGGGCGGAGCCTCAGACAAATCAGCCAAATCCGTAATCAAAAAAAAAATAAAACATAGCTTCTTGTCAAAAATACATGGCATCTTGTCAATAAAGCGTACGTACGTGGGTGCGGGGCTACGGCGAGACGCCATAGCCTCCTAAGTTTGTCTTGTTTCAACAAATATCATGTCTACTTGTCTAAAAATATGTCTTCATGTCTACTTGTCTAAAAACATGTCTTCATGTCTTCTTGTCTAAAAAACATGTCTTCTTGTCAAAGTTGCCTTACTTGTCAAGCACTTCGTACACGGAGTTGTTGCTCTTAAACTCCGGCACGATTTCCTTCATCTTCTTTACGGTCGCCATGTCGTCGTAATGCTTGCTCGTCTCGACGAGGTCTTCGATGTCGCGCTCCACGGTGTCGTAGTCGTACTGGCGCACCTTGGCGATGCGGATTTTGTCGTGGAAGGACGGCATGGTGGTCTCCTCCTTGTTGAGCACCTCTTCATAGAGTTTCTCTCCTGCACGCAGACCCGTGTATTTTATCTCCACACCCGTAGCTCCACTCAGCTTTATCATGCGCTTTGCAAGGTCGGCAATCTTGACGGGGTTGCCCATGTCGAAGACAAATATCTCGCCGCCGTTGCCCTTCGTGCCAGCCTCAAGCACCAGCTTGCACGCCTCGGGGATGAGCATGAAGAAGCGAATGATGTTGGGATCGGTGACCGTTACGGGACCGCCAGCCTTTATCTGACGCTTGAAGAGAGGGATGACCGAACCGTTGGAGCCGAGCACATTGCCGAAGCGGGTGGTGACAAACTGCGTGACGCCTTTTATCTTGCCCGTCTTGATGGCATGGTCGAGGCTCTGTACGTAAATCTCGCAGATGCGCTTTGAGCATCCCATCACGTTGGTGGGATTGACAGCCTTGTCCGTGGATATCATCACAAACTTCTTTACGCCGTACTTCACCGCCATGTCGGCAAGAATCTTCGTGCCGTAGACGTTGTTCTCGATGCTCTCGCTCGGATTGTTCTCCATCATCGGCACGTGCTTGTATGCGGCGGCATGGAACACGTAGTCAGGACGATAACGGCTGAAGATGTCCTCCATGCGTATTATTCCGCTTACGGAGGTGACTATTGTCTCTGCCTTTATCTCGGGGAAGTTCTTCGCCATCATGAGGCGGATGTCGTGCTGCGGCGTCTCGGCGCTGTCTATGAGCACCATCTCGCGCGGACCGAACTTGCATATCTGCTTCACTATCTCACTGCCGATGCTGCCAGCCGAGCCTGTCACAAGGACGCACTTGCCACGGAGCGTGTCTGCTACGCTCTCCAAGTCGATCTTTATCTCATCGCGCGGAAGAAGGTCTTCGATGCTTACCTCCTTAAGCTGCTGTGTCTGCGGCTGCGCCGGATTCCATTCGTTTGCCTTCGGGATGTATATATGTACGCCAGCCGACAGCAGGTCGTCCTGCAGTTCCTTGTTGTTGCGGAACGAGTCGAGGGCTCCCTGTGCCACGAGCAAACACTCCACGTGGTGCTTACGGATGATGGTTTTCAGATTAGAGTCGAGCGGGAAGACGCTCAGTCCCATCAGCACACGATGCTTCACATGCTCCTCATCGCTCACAAATCCGGCAAGCGACATCTTTAGCGTCTTGTCGTTTCGCACCTGCTTGGCAAGTCCCATGCCGCCCTTCGTCACGCCGTAAATCAGCGTGGCGCGTGCATTGAGCTTGTCAATGGACACGTCGTACACCGTCTTCACCAGCACACGCACCGCCCACAGCAGAAGCACGCTTATAATGGAGGCCAGAGCAATCTCACGTCCACCAACATACACTCTCTGGAAATACTCGAACTGCATCAGTCCGAAATGTCCAAAGTAAGAGAGCACACAACCGACAAGCGACGCATAACCGACGCGTTGCAAGTCAACAAACGAAGAGTAGCGCAATATGCCGTCATAAGTATGGAACAGCTTGAAGCCTACTGCGAAGAATGCGGCATATATTGCACACATCGAGCATAACTGCCACAATACGCTAAGTGTTTCCGCCCCACTGTATACCTGCTGATAGACAAGCAGGAAGGACAAGAACACAAGTAGGCAATCAAAAAGGAATATGCACCAATATGGCAGAGATCGCTTGCTGAAGTACCAATTTACAAGTTTATCGAAAAATTTCATGTCTGTCGTAAGTTAATAAATTCACTTATTATACTAACGCATAATAGCACGTTTTATTACATCTACGATATACATTACATCTTCGTCGGAAACACATGGTCCGCTCGGAAGGCAAAGTCCGCACTTGAAGAGCGACTCGCTCACGCCGTTCACATAACACGGGCTGTCGCTGTAAACAGGCTGACAATGCATCGGCTTCCACAAAGGGCGAGCCTCCACATTGGCCTTGTCGAGAACAATGCGCATGGCCTCCACATTGCGGTTAGGCTCAAGCTGGGTATGGGCAGACTTGGCTGCATGCGTAACACCGGCTGCGCCTCCAACAGCCCCGTTGACCACCTCGGAATAAACGGCTTCATCGCCCTCTACACGCAGATGGTCGTCAAGGAGTATGGTGCAAAGCCAGAAGTTGGAGTCAATGTCGGAAGTGGCATTGTCGTGTACGGTAATACCCTCTACGTCTGCAAACAGTTTCTTATAAAGGTCGTGCACATGACGATGATGAGCAATATGGTCATTTACGACTGTCATCTGACCGCGTCCTATGCCGGCACAGACGTTGCTCAAACGATAATTATATCCAATCTGCTCATGCTGGTAATAAGGATAAGACTCACGGGCCTGTGTAGCGAGGAACATGATGTTGTTCCATGCCTTGTCGTCAGGACATATAAGGGCGCCACCGCCACTCGTGGTTATCATTTTATTGCCATTGAAGCTGAGCACGCCATATCTGCCGAACGTGCCGCAGACCTGCCCCTTGTAACACGAGCCGAATCCTTCTGCGGCATCCTCAATGACGGGAATGTCCCACTTGTCAGCCACAGCAAGCAACTCCGAAATCTTAGCCGGCATACCGTAAAGATAAACCACAATGATGGCTTTCGGCTTACGTCCAGTCTTTGCCACACGGTCAGCGATGGCCTCATCCAGTAATTGCGGATCCATATTCCAGGTGTCGCGTTCGCTGTCTACAAAGACCGGTGTTGCGCCAAGATATTTCACAGGATTGCTTGAGGCACAGAACGTGAAGGACTGTACCATCACCTCGTCGCCAGCGCCCACGCCACAGGCAATGAGAGAAAGGTGGACGGCTGACGTACCCGAACTGAGAGCCACGACACGCTTGTCCTCACCGACAAAAGTCTCAAGGTCTTTCTCAAAGCCGTTTACGTTCGGACCCAACGGCACCACCCAGTTGGTATCGAACGCTTCCTTTATATAATCCATCTCCTTACCGCTCATGTGGGCAAGGCATAAGTATACTCGTTTTCTTTCCATGTCTATTGTTTTTTTAAATCATCTCATTGCTATATTTTATCCGCTTGCCAAGGACTGTCGCAAAAATCATCTTTATGTCAGCCAAGAAGCTGTAATGGTCAAGATAATAGAGGTTTATGCGCACCTTGTCAGGATAGATAACCTTATCATTAAACTCCTGTGGATTGGCTTGACCGGCAAGCAAAATTTCCTCGTCACGATACTTCAGACTCGCCGGACCGGTTATGCCGGGACGAAGCTGCAGCACACGACGGTCGTCACCTTCCAGTTTGTCTGCATATCCAGGAACATCGGGGCGCGGACCGACAAAACTCATATCGCCGATAAGCACATTCCACAATTCTGGCAGTTCATCAAGCTTGTATCGGCGAAGCTTTGCACCAAGCGGAGTTATTCGGCTCTCGCCTGCCACCGACACAGTGGAACCGCTATGGTGTGCGCTCATCGAGCGAAACTTATACATAGTGAACTGCTTGCCGTCCTTGCCGACACGCTTTTGGGTGAAAACTGCCGGTCCGTCGGGCATCTTCACGCGGATAAGCATCCATACCACAAGCAATACCGGACTCAGAACTATGAGTCCGACAAATGCCATGATACGGTCAAAAAGGTATTTTGCTATCATTATTTTCCTCTAATTTTCAGTCCTATTACTTTGAATATTCCCATTAACGACCCCCAACCGTACGAAAGGTGGAGCGTAAGGAACGACATGAGAAGATAAAAGAAATTCAGTCGTTTCTCCTTCCATATCGCGAGGCTGACACCACCCAATGCTATCAGGTATGCACACAAAGACATCAGCGCCAATGATCCTATCCATACATTCAATGGCATAAGCAATACAGGCAACAGCAACGACAGAACAAAAGCCAATGGAATGAAATGGCGAAGCGACAACGAACTGAAATACTTTGTGTAATACACGGTCAGTATGTTCCACTTGCCGTTGCCGTAATTGTTCTTAGCCAATGCCTTGAATGTCTCACGCGCCAGATAGGTGCACGAGATTTCTGGAATGATGAAGATATGGCCACCACCCCGCTTGATGCGCTTGTTAAGCTCAATGTCCTGATTGCGCACAAGGCGCTTGTCGTAGAGTCCGTATTTCTGAAAAACCTCACGACGCCAGCATCCGAAAGGAACGGTGTCTACCTCACATGCCGACAACACGCCTGTTCTGAACGACGAATTGCCAACACCGAAACGATTGCTCAGCACCTCACGTATGGCAAGGGTCTTGGGGGTTTTGTTGAGTACGTCGGTATTGAGGACACAACCGATGTTGTCAGCATTCAGCTGGTACAAACGGCTCACAAGCGTCGAGAAATAGTTGGATGGATACAGGGCATGTGCGTCCAAGCGTATGATGACCTCTCCCTTAGCCTCCTTTATGCCGACGTTCATCGCACATGGAGCCGTGCGCTCCGGATTGTCAAGAAGACGAAGGAAGGGATACTTGGCTATGTATTGCGAAATTATCTGACGTGTCCTGTCCCGACTCATTCCGTCTACCAACAACACTTCCATGTCGTCATGACTGAAGTCCTGCTGCAGAACCGAGTCGAGAAACGGGACGATGTATTTCTCTTCGTTATAAATAGGACAGATAACAGACAGTTTCATATTCAATAATACAAACAGTTTGTGACTATTTATGTTAGAGTCTGCCGTCTATGATATCGCGCGACAATACGCCCTTAACGTCATACACCACGCTATTCGCGGCACGAACGGCAGAGAAGTCAATGTCGCGGAACTCGTTGTGAGCAACGGCGAGAATTACGGCATCGTACTTCTCGTCAGGAAGCTGCGTCTTGATGCTGATACCATATTCGTGCTCAACTCTTTCGGCGTTAGCCCACGGGTCGTATACGTCGATGTTATGGGTGTATTCGCTAAGGGTGTGATAGATGTCCACCACCTTAGTGTTGCGGATATCGGGACAGTTCTCCTTGAACGTGATGCCGAGGATGAGAATCTTGGCGTCCTTGACGAGGATGCCTTTCTTGTTCATACACTTGATAACCTGATTGGCAACATAGTCGCCCATGCCGTCATTCAGGCGGCGTGCTGCGAACATGACACGCGGAAGAACGCCATACACCTGTGCTTTCTGGATGAGATAGTAAGGGTCGACGCTGATGCAGTGTCCGCCCACCAGACCCGGTTTGAGCTTGATGAAGTTCCATTTGGAAGCCGCTGCCTCAATGACGTCGTTGGTGTCGATGCCCATAGCGTTGAATATCTTTGCCAGCTCGTTCATGAAAGCGATGTTGACGTCACGCTGCGAATTCTCTATTATCTTAGAAGCCTCAGCCACACGGATGCTCGGTGCCTTGTGTGTGCCGTTGACAAGAACGGAGTTGTAGACACCGTCCACGATGTCAGCCACCTCGGGCGTAGAACCAGAGGTCACCTTCTTTATCTTCTCCACGGTGTGAAGCTTGTCGCCCGGATTGATGCGCTCGGGGCTGTAGCCAGCGAAGAAGTCTTCATTATACTTCAGTCCGCTCACACGCTCCACTACGGGCAGACACTCTTCTTCAGTAACGCCGGGATAGACGGTCGACTCATACACGACGATGTCGCCCTTATTGATAACCTTACCCACTGTCTCGCTGGCACCCCAAAGCGGCTTGAGATCAGGATGGTTGTTATTGTCAACGGGTGTCGGCACGGCTACAACGTAGAAGTTGCAGTCGCGTATATCGTCGAGGTTGGTGCTACAAACGAAGTTGTGGTTATGTATAGCGTCGCCAAGCAATTCATCAGACACTTCCAATGTGGAATCATGACCTTGCATAAGTTCGTCTACACGATGCTGGTTCATGTCGAAACCAACAGTCGGATACTTTGTTGAGAAAAGACGAGCCAATGGTAGGCCCACGTATCCAAGTCCGATAACAGCAATTTTAATATCCATTTACATTATACATTTAAAAATTCGAACAAAGTTAACATATTTATTTGAAATGGAGGGGCATTTATAACAAAACAATATCAATAGATATGGCTAAGCCAATTCTGCAGCTATTATCTTGATGACAAATGGGGGAAGATAAGCCTGTGCCGAGTGTATGCAGTTAAGTTTCATCGGGACAAGACAATCTTGACATTTATAAATGTCGAGGATTATCTCAGCAAGACGATTAACGTCATGCGTAGGGAAGACCAAACCATTCTTTCCATCGGTAATGATGTTTGCGTTGTCATGCCAGTCGCTTGCTATAACAGGCAGTCCGGCGGCAAATGCGTCTATGACAGTGCCAGCGAGTCCTTCTCCAGGATAGTATGTAGGGAAGAGCAAGGCTGTGTATTCTTTCAGAGTGTATACGCTTTTGTCGAACGCTACCTTTCCGCAATATTTCACAAAGTTTGGAATCTTGGTTTGAAGAGTTTCAAACCAAGCGCGGTCTGCTTCTTCCACATTACCATAGAGGTCAAGCGTAGCGATGGTGCTGCCAGCCTTCTCGTTAGCAAGACTCACGGCTTGCACTGCATCGTCAATGCCTTTCGTTGGTGTGATACGCGAGAATATACAAAAACGCATAGGACGTAGATTACAGCCCGCGAGTTCGTCGGCAGACAGAATGTGCAGCGGCTTGCAGTTGGGCATCACCTTAACGCGATGCAAGCCCAATGCGGCAAGCGCAGTCTTCATGTTCTGTGTCTCGGGATAAATCATGTGCAGACGCTTGGCGAAAGGCAGCAGCCAGCGGTTGCGCTGCAGCAGTTCGGCGAGCCATCCGCCTATCACTACATAATGGATGCGGCGACGGAACAGCAGGTTATATATTACGACAAGCGGCAGAATCACCTTTATGCCGTTCTGCGCAGGCAGGATAATCACATTGCGGCTGCGTACCACGCAACCGAACAATTGGAAAAGAAGGCGCAGGACAACGCTCTTGCCACCGGCTGTGTCGATGCGCTTTATCTCTGACGCCCCGTATAACGACTCGAGTTCGTCGGCTACGATGCGCGTCTTGATGGTCTGCCCGTTATAACTGTTGTTCTTTATATCAAAATTGCCAATGATGCTTATCTTTCTCATATTCGCTTGTTTTAGGTTAACAGTTGTTACTTTCCGAAGAAATTTGATAGATGCTCACGCAAAAGATAGTATGCCTTCATTATCACAAAGCGTGTGAATGACATGTGCGTCAGTGAGACTGTGGAGAGATGCTGCTCGCGGGTCTTCGCCATCAGTTCGCTTATCATGCTCAACTGCTTCATCAGGCTGCGGGTTTTCTTTGCTCCGACTACATTGTGCTCGTGCTGACGGTATAGCATAAGCGGCTCGGGTTCGGCTACGACGAAGCCCTTGTTCCACAGCACGGCGATGGCGAACCACGCATCGTGCATCACTATCTTCTCAGAATAAGGGAAACAGACCGCCTTTGCCTCACGGTTGAGCATCATCGTGCAGCCCGGCATGTTGTTGTAGAACAGATGATAGTACTTGTCGTTGAAGACAGACATGGGATAGTGGCGGAACTCCCAGTAAGACTCGGCGAAGACGTTAAGCTTGGCATCCACCAGCTTCAGGTTGGTGCAGGCGATGACCGGACTGCCGCTATGCTCAGCCTCGGCTTCTTGCATGCGCTTCAACGTCAGCTCCACCTTGCGCGGAAGCCACACGTCGTCATGGTCGCAAAACATGTAATAGTCGGCTTCCACATTGCGCAGCATCCACATAAATCCCTCTTTCGCTCCGAGATTTCTACTGCTTGGCATGACGATGATACGACTGTCGCGCCCAGCCAGCTCATGTATAAGGGCTAAGGTGTTGTCAGTGGAGGCATCGTCACGGATGTATAGCTTCCAGTCGGTGTAGGTCTGGGCAAGCAGAGAACTGACCTGCTCCTCCAGATAGTTCATGCCGTTGTATGTAGAGAGTAATATTGCTAATTCCATTTTGTTTCGTTATTGTTTGTGTTTCTCCTGGATGGTGCTGATCATCGCCGTCTTCTTCTTACGCCAACGCGACTCTCTGATAAGATAGAAAGCGACGGGCAGCTGTCGTGCCAGGCGTGCCGGAAGAAGCTTCTGGAGCAGCGCCGTGAGGCGTATCTGCATCCTGAGCAGACATGATTGGCTACTGTTTCGCTCACGTACGCTCTCGGCAAGGGCGTCTGCCAGCGATCGGTTGATGCCCTTACCTGTCATGCCCTGATTGTAAATGCGGAGCATACCGTCATAAAGAGCGCTGTCCCACTTGTGTCCGGCTATACGTCGGACCGCATCATACATCTTGCTGTTGGCACGGATATGACTGTCAACGTGTGCCTGAGTGTTTATCTTCTTCGATATGGACGATGTGGTGATGATGCGATAGCCGTAATCCTGCAATGCTCCATCGGCATAATCATAGCGCAGTCCGGCTGCTATGGCTGTGATGTTGAAGTCGGCGTCCTGCAAAGAAAGGAGTCTGTCATCCCACGTGAGATTGTGGCGGCGCAGCGACTCGGTGCGATAGATGTTGTTCCAGACTATGAACGGAAGCCTACGGCTTGCGAACATCTTGACATCATCCCCCGTCAAACGGTATCCGAAGTCGTAAGGATGCGGCGCGGTGACGAACCGATTGTCCACATAAACACCTGACGGGAAGACCATGAAGTCGAGTTCGGGACGCTTCTGCATCAGCTCCACTCGCTGACGAAGACAGTACGGAGCTATGTAGTCGTCCGAATCGAAGACGATGACAAACTCTCCATGCGCCATCTCCAAGCCTATGTTGCGGCAGGTCTGCGCACCCTTCGGCTGGCGGTCACGCCTTACCACTCGTATGCGACTGTCCTCCTCTGCATAATGATAAAGCAGCTGCAGCGTGTCTTCCTCCGAACCATCGTCAATGGCAAGCAGCTCCCAACCACAGAAATCATTGGCACGGATGCTGTCAATCATCGTCCTTACTTCGTCACGATGATTGAATACGGGCATTATTATGGTGAGAGGTATTCTGAGCGGTTCCATTATAGACTTTTAATTATTGTAAATTATATATTATAATATATAAACGCCCGACACAATACAATATTGTATCGGGCGCTATAATAATAACATTTTATTCGCTAAAATCAATGTTTACGAAGCAATTTGTTTCGTATAAAGGAGTTGACGTATTGGCGTTCGTTCTTACGCAGTCCTATGAAGTAAAGCAGCAGAACAAAGTAAGCATAAGCCACCACCACGCTCTGTATCGGTCCCGCCACCTGTTTCAGATAGAGCGTCGGGGCGAAGAGAAGCGTTATCAGCAGCACCGGCACGTACGACCCGCGCACAAGAGCCAATACGTCGAACTTCGTGATGCGGATGATGATGAACGGACGCACAAGGAAAACAAGGAACGAGAAGGCAATGTAGACATAGAACAGATATTCCGGCGGCATGCCTCGTCGCATCGCCAAGTATCCCACTACAATCGAACTGACAAGCAATGTGTTGACAATAATCTGATAGAGCTTTATCTTTCCAGTGGCGAACACGAAGTCGTTGACGCCGGCGTTGATGGAGAATATCAGGATGTCCACGATAAGCAGATGGGTGAACGTGATGGCGTACGGCGGCACTTCCTTCAGCCACAAGCCGAAAATCACTTCAGGCGCAAGGATGAAGGGAATGGAGACGAAAAACATCGAGAGGTAAGTGGCTTTGGAAGCCAGGCACACCAAGGATGTGCAGCGGTCGAGATTGCCCACAGCATAATTCTTCACAATCTGTGGCGAGATGGGTTTTTGTGCATTGTTGGCAAAGTTCTGCAATATAGAACTAACAGAATTGGCTACTGCAAGTCCGGCGTTCATCGTGGTGCTGAAGAACATGTTGATGATGAGCGCACCGCCCTGCGCCTTGCCTATCGTGGCAATGGCACCGATGCCTATACCGATGGAGAAATTGAGCACATCATAATACTTGCGCCACTCACGCACAAATACAAAGCTGGTGATGGCAGCAAACTGCCTGCGGCAATAGGCGAAGAACACCACCGTGGGGAAGGCGGTCATGAATGCCATCACGTAGGTATAGACAATCAGCTTATGATCGAAATGATCGATGAGCAGATAAGTGAAGAAAAGCTTGAAAAGGCTCATCGCCACGTCCGTGGAGCAGAACACGAAGAAGCGTTCACGGGCTATGAGCAGTCCGTTATAGGGCACACCGACGAACGACATGGCTGCTGCCACGATGGATACGTCAAAGACACGCAGCACAGTCTGCATGTCGCCGTCATAGCTGACGTGGTGCATGATATACCAATGTCCGGCGGGCAAGGCTATCGCCACGGTCAGCAAGGCAATGAGCACATGTATGACAAGATTGACATTAAACTGACGGCACACCTCCTCTTGATTGCTCTTACCAATGGCTATGGCAATAAAACGGTTCGAGGTGGTCACCATAATTGTATTGATTATGCTTATGAAGGTGATGATGCAGGCAATGACCGAATAGAGTCCGTAGTCGCTTATACCCAATGCCTGCAGACTGAAACGCGTATAGAGCAGTCCGCTAACGGATATAATAGCGAGTCGGATATAAAGTATGAACGAGTTTACCGCTATCGATTTGTTTGTATTTTCTTGCATTCTCAAGTAATTATTGTACACACTCTCATTCTGCCATCAAAGTACACTTATCCACATCATCATAAACATAATGCGAATAATAAAGCAATGCGAGAGGGTATAGCATAAAGTAATAAGGATACATCTCAAAAAGCGACATAACCCAAAGACAAGCCACTGAAAGTAGAACCAATTGCATATTCTTGATTTTCAGATACGGCAGAATGGTCTTCACCACCTTACTACATATCATTATATACATACTAAGCAATATCACTCCACCATGAATAAGTATGGCAAGAATGAAGTTGTGAGGACCTATAGCGAACGAAGACATATTTGACTTGTACCAATCGGCATCGGCAAAGCCCCACCCCCAAATAGGCGATTCCTCTATAATCTTTAAGGCACTCTCCCACATGTGTGTACGATACGTAAAGGTAAGATCTTTCTTTAACACATCCTCAACAAGATATACTGCGAGTTCATTGTTCTCAAGTCCACGCCCATTGAACACCACAAATACCTGAAAGAGTAGAAAAACTGCAAATAAGCCACATATTGCAGACAGTCGTAACTTAGATGTTGGTAACAGACAGCAAACAAGGAAAACAACAATCATAGAAAGCGATGTCATCGAACCGACCATCAACAAAGATACTATAATTACCACAGCCATTATGATGAAGTTGAAGAGCCATATACGCGAATAGCGTATGCACATCAGGTTAGCAGCCAATGCCACTATCATACGACAACCCATTTGGTTATAGTTGTCGCCAAGCAGATAGCCAATACCGTCCTTATGGTCTTCTACAAGCCAAAGCAACGGGTGAGTAACGAGATGAAAAAGATTGAGCCACATGCACACCGTAAATGCTATGGTAAAACACTTCAAAATCATACTCATACGATGGCGATAGTAGCGCATAAGAAGCAGTAAGAGACCTATCGCAATACTATTATAGATATCGTTTTTTATGTCGTTGACATTAACTAATGTCATTGCGAAAAGAAACAACAAGAATAGAAAATGCATAAAGCCATAACGAGATATCTCCTTATCACGCATCACTAACGCCAACATAAACAAGAAACTCACAATAACCATTGCAAGCACCGCATACGACAATAGTTGCATCTCCAACGCAGACAGCGAGAGTGTCGTGTTTATCACAAGGAAGAATATCATGACAGCAGGCAGCAGCGTCATATCATGCAGACTGACGCGAGTGGAAATCTTATCGAAATACAGTGGTATTCGCTTGAAAGTGAACAGCGACATTTATTGGTCTCCTTTTAAATAAATAAATGGGAAGGCAGTGACGCCTCCCCTATTTTGATTATGCTTTTTTGAAGAGCTGCTTACGCGCAAGCCACAATGCCGTAACGAATGTGGCAAGGAAGCACATACCGAAGATAAAGATGATGCGTTTCGGACCGGCAGGCTTCACGGGCACCGTGGCGCTCTCGATGGTGGTAAACGCCGGGGTCTTCTCCTGAAGCTTGACACGCATCGCCTCCAGCTGGGTACGCATGGCGTTGTAAGCGTTAAACTTGAGCTGCATCTCGTTCTCCAGCTCGTCACGCTTCGAGATAAACGACTGGAGCATGACATCCTGGTTGGCATCGCAGTAAGCACTGTATTCACGAACGCAATACTCATACTCACGCTTCGACTGCTTGGCGAGCTTCTCGTAATGCTCCACGTCCACGCGTGCCTTATTGGTGCGATACTTTGTGATGAAGGTCTGCAGATGATTGCGCACCGAGTCAGCCATAGTGGCGCAGACAAGCGGGTCCTGATCTTCCACCTTTATGGTTATCACCTCCGTCTTCTTATCGACGTCGCAACTGATGTTCGACTTAATCTGGTCGAGCAGCTCGCTGTCCTTCTTCGACATGCGGAAAGCGCTCATGCCAGCTCCCTTGCTGGGAGGACCGGGCTGGTCTTTCGAGGCGAAAAGCTTTGTCACCGAACGCGTCACCTTCTTTACCGGCGCCGTGATGGGGTTCTTCTTCTGAAGCTTCGACATGTAGTTATAGTAGTCAGTATTGACAAGACCGTCCACCGACTTCACGTTGATGCCGAGCAGTCCGATGACAAACTCATTGGAGCTGACCACATCCGGATAGAGAAGCGGATAGATGGCGTCCTGCGTGGCACCGCCAAGGTTAACGCCGAACTGCGATGCCAAGGACGAGAGTCCGCCTGCCACGTTCTCACTGGTTGCCTCCGGAGCGAGCTTTACGCTGCAGCGATAGTAGCGTGGCTGCGGGAAGATGTATAGGCACGACAGCACAAACACTATCGGCAGCACGATGAAGAACACCTTCTTCTTCGTCTTCAGCAATTTCCACACTTCCGTGAGATCTATAACGTCTTTCTTTTGTTCGTTCATTGTTGTAAGAATATATCCGTGATTAAGTTTCTGGATTACTTCAATATATTAGAGAGCGTTGCAATCATCGCTGCGATAGACGACATGCTTGATCCCATACTCATCATCTCTGCCGTCGACATCTTGCGCTTCAGCTTGGCAGGAACGACAATCTCGCAACCCGGCTGCACCTTGGCGCCATGACCGACCTTAGCCACCTTGCCGTTCATATATATAATGTATGCACGGCGCTTGACGGCATCGGCGGCATAACCACCAGCCTGGTCGATGTAATAACCGGCACGCTTGCCCTTCTCGTAAGCCACGGTGTTGGAGTACATCACCGCACCGTTGATCTTCACCGTACCGTTATACTGCGGCACGATAAGGCGGTCGCCGTCACGAAGCACCACGTCGGCATCCGATCCCGGCTTCTTCATAGCCTCCTCAAGGTCCACACCGACAGGATATTCGTCAGGCACCTGGAACTTATTGATATTGGCGTTGGCAGCTCCCTGAGCCGTTGACTGCACGGCGCTGGCGTTGTTTGACGAAGCGGCAAGCGTCAGAAGATTCTTCTGCTGCTCCTCCTGCTGCATCTTCAGCACAGCCTCCATACGAGCCTTCTCTGCCTCGTTTGCCTTACGCATCAGACGCGCACCCTTGATATAGGCAAGGCCGTTTGATCCGCCTGACATGCGGAAGAGGTCGCTAAGGCGTGTGTTGTTGCGCTCAAGAGCGTATGTTCCGGCGTAAAGCACCTCGCCTTCCACTGTGACGTTCTGCTGCTCGGTGTAGCCAGGCGAACGCATCACGTAGACCTCATCGAAGGGCATAAGCGTGAAGCTGCGGTCGCCGTCAATGGCGAAGTTCTCCTTAAGCGCCATATTGAACGTACGTGCGATGACGCTGTCAGGACGCACAGCCTTCGCATCGCTCACACGGCGGCTGATGCTGACGTTGGAAAGCGAAGCCTTGTCGGTCAGACCACCTGCCTGTATGATAAAGTCTTCAACTGTCTCGTTGTCGGCATACTTATACACACCGGGGAACTGCACCTCGCCGCGTATGGTGATGGTGCGCTCCGTCATGCGCTCCGTCTTCGTGGCTACGAAGAGCACGTCGTTCTCCTTCAGCGGAATGTCAGCCACCTTGCCGCTCATGATGCCTTCCACGTCCACGCTGATTACCTCCAGTGTGCGGTCCGGCTTCATGCGGTGCATCACGGCACGCGAGGTGATGGCCTCTTCCGTCACGCCGTCAGCATGCTCGATGAGCGAGCGCACGCTGTTCACCTGTCCGTTCAGATTATACTTGCCCGGACGGAACACGGCTCCCTTTATCTCCACGGTGTTGGAGTAACGAGCCATAACGGAGTCGACGCTTACAGAGTCGCCGTCGGCAATGCGGAAGTTAGAGAAGTCGAACTCCTCCACGTTATATGCAGAATGGTCGATGCCGCTCTTGCGGTTGACGCTGACAGCCTTGCGGTAAGCGTCGCCCGTGAATCCGCCCGAATACTTAAGGAGCGAAGCTATCGACTCATTGGCTTTCATCTCATAATACATAGGACGCTTCACCTTACCCGTGATGTTCACGAGGCAGTCGTACGGTCCCACTACGATGACATCGTTGTCGGCAAGGCGTACGTTGCCAGTAAGCTTGCCGTTGAGGATATAGTCATAGATGTCGACAACAGTAACAAGGCGGTTGTTGCGATAAACCTTTATGTTACGCAACGTTCCTATCTCGTTCGTGCCGCCAGCCATGTAAAGGGCATGAAAGACAGTGGCAAAGGCAGAGAGCGTATACGTACCCGGAGTCTTCACCTCGCCCATCACGTTCACCATGATGGTGCGGGTCTGTCCCACGGTCAGACGAATCTTGCTGCTGCTGTAGCGGCTGCCAAGTGTGGAGCGCAGACGAGCGTTGGCCTGCGCGACGGTCAGACCGCTTACCTGCACCGGACCGAAGCCCTCGATGGTAATGCTACCGTCAGGCGAAACCGTACACTGCTCCGACTTCTGCGACGCTCCATACACGTCCACGAAGACGGCATCACCAGGACCGAGACGATAGTTCTGCGGAGTGGCGATGTTCATGTTCGGCTCGAAGGTAAGCTCCTCATTGTTAAAGATATCGCGTCCGAACACCTTCTTCTTTCTGGCTTCACGTTCGGCAAGAAGCTGCTCCAGCATCTGCGCAGTATCGGGCACCATCTCGAACATCTCCTTCTGATAGTCCATAAACTCCTCGTCGGTTTCGTCGTACGTATGCTTATAGTTACGGTCGCGCTCCGACTTCACACGCATATTCGAGTAGTTCTGCGCATAGCTGTCAGCCTCACGTCCGTAGTCGCTGCGGGTGTACTGGTCGCGCGTCTTGCCGTTATTGGTGCGCAGACGTGTGTCCGTCTTTGCAGAAGTGTCGTCGCTAACATTGCCAAGACCGCTCTGTTTCAACTGGCGCTCATATTTATTGCGCACACGGCGAATCTGCGAAATGTCAACGCCACGCTGCATGAGGCTGGTGACAATCTGCGACTGCGACTTACCCTGCTCCTTCGCCTTCATGACGTACTGCATAACCTGCGTGTCGGTCATGGACGACTGTGCTGAGACAGCCATAGGCATGATCAACATGAAGATCATGTAAATCAAGTATTTCTTCATAACTTGTAGATATGTGTGTGTATTAGTATGGTTACTTTTTTCTTATTACTATTATATATTAACTCAAAATAATACATTTTGTTGTACCGAAAGCCATATTAATTAAAAGCTTTTACTTATTAAGCGCTTTCCTGTATATATCGTCAAGCACCAGTCCGGCTATGGTAAAGCCGAAAATAGCCGTGATGTGCGACATCGATCCGTTTATCTGCGCTTTTTGGAACGAGCAGGGATCGTCGCCCGTGTCCGTGCCACGGTTTTCGAGCAGTTCTTCGCTGTAGACGCACTGGAACTTATGAGCAGGAATGGTCTTGGCACGCTTCATGCGCTTCCTCAATGCAGCGCCGAGCGGACAGCCGCGCACCTTCCAGAATTCAGCCACACGAATGCGCGTCGGGTCCATCTTGAGCGCAGCTCCCATTGACGAGAACAGCACAGCCTGCGTCTGACATGCCAGCAGTATGAGCGCCGCCTTGTCCTTCAACGAGTCGATGGCGTCCACAATATAGTCATACTCGTCCAGGCAGAACTCCGAAGCGCTCTCCTCCGTGAAGATCTTCTGAATGGCAGTAACCTCACACTCAGGATTGATCTCCAGCAGACGTTCCTTCAGCGCCTCCACCTTCGGACGGCCCACAGTCTTCATCGTAGCCATAAGCTGACGGTTGACGTTAGACAGACACACGCAGTCGCTGTCCACGATGGTGATACGGCGGATGCCAGAGCGCACAAGACACTCCACGCACCAGCTTCCCACGCCGCCGACACCGAATACGATGACGCGCTTGGAAGCTATCTCCCCCATTACATCCTCACCAAGAAGCAGTTCGGCACGCTTGAAAATGCCATTCTCTATTCCCATATTCCTAATAATATTCACATTGTTACAAGCTGCAAAGTTACACAAAAAAATCCCAATCACTTACTATTCCACTTTTATTTTCATCGGACAAGGAAGACAGAATCATTTTAGTAGATAGCATAATGGCTGTTTGCCGTCAACAGACCGGCAAACAGCCATTATTGATTTATTCGAAGTCAGCTTGTTGTTTTTCCAATAGCCTAATGACACATATATCAGGACATTACTCTGCCACAAGCCTTACGGGCATGGCACGGTATCGTCCCTTGTTCATTCCAGACGAACCCGACACAAAGCGGTAGTTTGACAAGTTAAGGCTCTTGCCGAAAGCATCGAGGTACAAGTACCAGAAGCCGTATTCAGGACTTTTTTCCGAGAATCCTTGGTATTCTGACAGGCGTGAGCGTGTCCATAGGTTGGCATGATAGCTGTCCTTGTAAACCGCGTCCTGATCTGTCTTGCCCTCATAATATCCGCTCATAGGGATAAATATCTCGGGAATATCCTTGTTTCGCGTAGTAATTCTCAGACAGTTGTACTTCTCGCCATAATGAGTCGTCTGCTCTACTATCGCCAAGTCATTGTTGTTGTCTATAAGACCTCGCAGACACATGTTGTCGCACACCTTGAAGTTACCTATTGCCAAAGCATCTACCACACGGTTATCTGTTTTTGCCGAGTAATTGTCAGAGTTATCAGCCTCCGAAATCTTAAAGTAGCCACCTATTGCTCCTATGTTGTCTTTAAGGGCGGTTGTGGAAGGAGAATAGTAGCCGTTGTTTGTGGCACCAAGGTTGCGGTCGAGCATGTAGTAGGCCTTGTAGCCGGTAGTTCCGTCTGTATAAGTAACATTAGCCACTACGTCAACCATCTCATAATAGTACCATCCCGAAGCCTTGCTCTTGCCCAACTGATATTTGCCTGCTGCATCTCCTGTCAACTGTGCAAACAATCCTACATGATAAACCGGATAGGATACCGTAATATTGGTTTTATTGTTGGTGATGGTTATAATGGTAAATGCCTCATCGCTAATCCACCTTTTATAATTATTAGGCGAATTGTCGGCCAGCGTCACCTTGTAGAATCCGTTGACGCTTTTCTCGTCCACATTCACTCGTGTGTCTTTACACGTGAGTTCGTCGCCCTGAAGCTTCGGAATGAGATAGTAAACAGGATTATTGCCCACAAAGAAGTGGAGTCCGTCGTTGCGAACTCTGCCTTGGTTTTCCTTTGGCCATATGCCCTTAAGCGAGGTATCCATCCATTTGAAGTAGTCTTTCTGTTCTTCCTGAGTAAGTCCGTCAAGTCCTCGTATCTGCACAATTCTATTTTGATCTTTACGGAAGTCGTAGCCCTTCTGGATAATCTCTATCTTGCGCGACAAGTCGCCTGATGTTATTGTCACAAAACCAGATTGCGCAGCCGATTGGCAGTTCTGGGATAGAGTAAGCTTAATGGTGTACAATCTGCCTGTTTCGCCTGCTGTTGTTGGCAAATTAATATACGATGCTTGTAATGTATTATCATCTGGAACTGTAATCCAAGAATCGTTCGATACAACGCTAAGACCATTATACTCACTATTATCTTTTGGCTTGGTTGTTACAAACGTAATTGTAGCCTCCTCGGCATTACCCTCTACAGTCTGCTTGCCACACACGCCAAGTTCGTAGTCCTTACATGCTATCATGTCCACAATAGACGGATTGTCGTCCACCACTTCTACAGACAGTCTGTTCTCTGTAGGATTGTCTATGGCTTCCTGCTCTTTCGACCATCCTTCATGGTTTACAGCCGTAACCTTAACCTGATAATGATGGTTGCGAAGAAGATCCATCTGCGTTGGAGTGCCGTTGTTCAAGAACTCCACTTTATAATAGGTATCTGGACCGCCATCATATTTTGCACGGATAATCATATATGCTTTGCCAGCAGGTGTCTCGTAGAAAGGATGCTCGCCCATACTATAGTCTTCCTCATCCGCGTAAGCTACCGACGAAGGCAGAGACACATCGTTATCCAACTCAGTGGTGGCTATTGTGCCCTTTGTTGCCGTGTTGAAGAGCTTGAAACCAGTAATCTCGAAGTTTTTCACCTTAGTATCATCCATTGTAACAGAAGCCTTGGCAAACTGACGGAACAACCACACGTCGGTTTTGCTATTAAGCAGGTCGTCCACCTTTACGCTTCCCCAACAAACGGGAGCGGTGAGTTTGGGGTTGCCCTCGCGTGTTGCGTTGTACAGGTTGTTCTTGCCATCAACATCCTTGGCGTCGCTCTCTGTTATGTCGGTGTTGGCAACAACATGCAGCGTTGCCGTTCCTTCCATAACCTTAACCTTCACCTTGCAGGTGCCGTCGTCATTCGGCTTGATGTCCGCGCCTGTGATATTGCTCATGCCGAGATAATTGTCTTCTGCATCGTAGCACAATACGCAGAGTTTGTTGATTTGCTGCTGAGTTGCTCGTGTCGCCACAGTATTCTTGGTGAAATTAGGCAACTTAAGAGTCAGCACAACTCCCTCCGACGGCACATCGGGTGTGTCGCCTCCTACAATGTCTCTGATGTCGCTGCAAGCAGTCGACACCATAGACAAGAGCATGAAGAACCAAATTGTCAATTTCTTGATATACATATCGTTGTCTTTTAATTATTACTTTTTAAAAGGGAGATCCCTTCTTCCACGTCTTTGTGTCCGTATCGAAACTGCCTTCCACAACATAACGCTTGCCATGCATCTTGGTTGAGGGATAGTTATCACCGTCGAACAGTGTAGTATGAATCTCATCACCATTTACCTTAACCTTCAGAATCTTATCATACTCTCCCAATGGGGCTTTGAGGTGGAGTATGGTCTTGTACCAAGTTTTGCCATTGCTGTCCTGTCCGTATTCCTTGCACTCAAATTCGTTAGGAACATTGTTGTTATTGCACCACATTGTAAATTTAGAATCACCAGCACCATTGTTTACTCCAAATTTAGAATACCAAGCAGTTATTTTTTTGTTCTTGGTGTATATGGTATATTCTACGTCTACAACGGTAGGCTTCTCGTCATAAACTCTGTAGTAAGGATCCGACAAAGGGTCGTACAGATACCAGCCTTCACGATCCTCATAGTTGAAGAGTGTGATGCCGGGGTCATTGTGATGAGTGAAACGATGCGGCTGGAAGCCAGTACTGAGGTATGTACCATTGCTGAAAATAAGCAGGGTCTGTCCTGGCTTTATCATCTTTTCAGCAGTAGTCTGTGCCTGTCCCTTATTGTTGTTAGATCCAGACATAGCATTATGCGCTATACTATAATAGTACCAACCAGGGTTGTTATTGTCAGCCTTCATCGAGTGACCTGGCCACCCTCCGGTGAAATACCATTCTGCGACATTCTCGTCCTTTGTACCATCAGCCTTTGTCTCACCTATCTGTGTGTAGATGTAGACCTTGTGATAGTCCACGTGCGACGAACGGTCTTTACTCCAGTCAGCACCTCCTTGCACCCACCATCCATCTCGCCAGTTGTTGTTTTCTTTAGAATTATTGTAGGCTTCTTCATCAAGCATATTAGAATGCTGGAATTCGTCAAGGTTACTTGCGTCTTTAGTCCACGCCAAGTCGTTTATGGCTCGCATATAGATATGATAAGGACCTACTGGCGGACGCACCGTTACGCGTATCTCTTGCTCAATGTGTTTCTTTGTACCGTCTTCACCTATCGACTTTACAGTAAACGTATGTGTGGTTGTTGTCTGAGGGTCGGTTTTTGCAAAAATTGTGAATGTGCCATCTGCCTTATTGGTGTTTTCACACTTGATGTTTATTGTCGACTGAGCATACGAAACATCATGTCCGCCACCAGAAACCGTCCAGCCATCAGGGAACTGAATGCCACCAAGGTTGGTAGTGAACTTCACCACCTTTGTCAATTCGGGTGAATTTTCAGCATCATACTGTATTACAATATCCACAGGATCCACCTTGAAGTATGGTGTAACATCGTACGATACATCAAGATATTTCTTTATGTTGCCAGCCTTTATCCATACCTTGGCAGTACCTGTAAGAGCATTAGCTTCTGTAAAGTCTTTTACCGAGAGTTCTGGATTTATACTGAATCTTATACGATGAGTTGCAATATCATTAGTTGCGACAATAACGGGCAACTTTCCTGCTGAAATCTTTTCAATCTCCGTATCACATCCGAACTTAATGTCGCCATTCGTTACATTTGTCAGATAGTCGATAAATGCAACTTTTTGCGATCCTACCTCTGCCTTTGTGCTTGATACCCAAAGCGTAGTATGGTTGAAGTCTGCATCTATAGTTGCCATCTGCCACTTCTCTACACCCACAACACAGTCGAGATTGATGTTGCCCAGACTCTTTATGCGTCCTACAATCTCGTAGTAAGTGCCGCGTGGGAAAGTTGGAACTTCAGTTTTTGAGGACTCGTCCTTACGATGTCCAAGGTTGATGTTATAGCTGTTAGCGATGGCAGAACCACCTACAGCACCACCTACCTTCAATGCCGACTGCTGCGAAGCCTGTGCCACATAGCGCTCGGGCAGATAATATGTGGCACGGAAGAGCCACTTCTTTTTGCTGTCTGCTGGTTTAGCTACACCCTCTCCTTCAACTGTTATGATGTCCTCGTTGTTGACATTGGCATTGGCTGTGGTTTCTGTCCACGAAGTATAGTAAGAGCCACTGCCCGTAGATGCCGTAGCATCGTACAATTTCGGCTCGATGCCCTTGGCATACTCGTCGCTTACATTGGGGTTAGTGAACTTGCCGTCCCACAACAGACTGGTCTGTGGCGAGAGCCGCTTGCCTATAATGTCGGTTATCTGCAATCCGTTAGACTTCAACGCTGCATCCATGTCAGCGTCTTCGGGATTGTATATAAGGTTAAGGCACACCTTTACACAGGTGAATCGCAGATTAGCCATCACGGTCTTAGGAGTCGTGTCCGTATTCTTAATGGTAATTGTGCCGTCAGTAGTTGTGCCGTCGGCTGCCTTTGTGTCAGGCTCGTATATCATAGGGATGTTATTGGCTACGGGCATGCCTGGCTTTGACACCGGGGTGTAACCCAACACCACTTTCTTCAAATCGTCTTCAGTTGTTATGCTATTGACATCGAGCACATCCTTCATGTTTGCCACTACGTACACACGATAGGTGCCGGGCTTGATCTGCAACTTATAAGAAGCGACATTCTCATTGAGCATGTTGCTTGCTTCGGGCGAAGGAAGTTCCTGCGAAAGGAATGTTCCGTTGCCGTCAACGGGGAAGGCATAAAGATGCAGGTCGTTGATGTTGCACTCCTCTACAGAGGCATTGTATGTAGGGTTGCTTGGGTCGAGACTGCTCGTAACCTCATCGCCTTCACGGGTTACCGGTACATAGACACACAGATTGCCCTCAGACGGTGCTGGTGTGTTGTATACGTCGGCATCATCTGTGCATGCTGCCAGCAACAACAGGGCAGCAACAGAAAGGAGTATGTCTGCAAGTCGTTTCATTTATTTATGTTGTTATTAGGTTTCTATGTATTTTAGTTAAGAAGTCGCTGATAGTTGAAGGGGAGAAAACTATAAGCTTATGTGTTGTATGCGCTTTGCCCAGTCGAGCACACCAACCGAAAGGTTCAGGTACTGCCACTCGGTGCCGATAAGGAAGAAGTCGAGGCGATAGTCGTACTCGCGGTCGAGATATTCCTGGATGCCGTAGTTCTGGGCGGCATAGGCATCGCGTCCCTGCTGGAGGATGTCGGGCAGATTGATAAGAGCGACGGTCTTGCCCGACTCCTTATTATATATATGTAGCATGGCGTTGCGATCGTTCTCCTCAGGAGAATAATACACCAGTCGCGAGAGCGTCAGTCCGGCATGAGCCGTACGTTCCTTCACGTTGCCCGAAGCATCGCGGAACTCAGTAGTCCATGTACGGAAAGGCGTATAGCGAAGCTTGGTGTCGCGAGCTAAAGAGTTGTCATAGTTGATGTGGCCGTTGTCGGCTATAACCTCGTAGCCGAAGTCGTCGGCAGAGATTTTGTCAGGTGCGTCAATCTGATGCAGCGAGATGGTGAGCTGCTTGGTGTCGCGCACCAAAGAGATGGTGTCGTGGGTGGCTTCCATGTCGCGCACGGCTGTAAGGTGCTGCGAGCGGCCTATCCACAGCGTATCGAGCGGAGCCGAACAGTCGACGTCAGCCGTTTCGCCCGCCCCATTGCGGTCGAGCACGGTACAGAACTGCTTCATGTCCTCGCCGTCGGCGGGAGCATGAATGCGAAACTTGGCGCCCTTGGTGGCAAGCGCGTCTTCATAACGCTTCTGCTTGGCAATGGCGAGAAACTGGTATTCGCCGGGCTGCAAGTCAAGGTGTACGGCAAAGTCATGGCGGCGGATGGGAGCGTCGGAGTCTGTGTTGAAAGCGTCCTGACGCATGAGATACTTGCCGTCCTTGTCGTACACCATGACAACAACGCCTCCAACATGGTCGTTGAAAAGGTCGGCGCGCTGCGTGTTATAGTCATAGCGGAAGTGCAGGTAAACGCCATTGTCGCATGGCTCAAGGTCGTCGTGCATCAGCGAGCAAGAAGCCAGCAAGGGTGCAAAGGCGAGTAATGAGCATAAAGATTTAACCAGTCCGTGAAACATAATGTTTGCCGTTAAATTAATTAGAGTTGTTGGTAAATAATGTAAATATTCAAAATGAAGGTACCAAAGGAAGTACGGCTGCATGGGCCGTACCTCCTAAGATATTAGGATTCTTGCGGTCCTGATAAGAGGACGGGCAATATTGATTAGAGGTCAATTACCTGCTTGCGCATAGCCCAGTCAAGGATCTTAACCTCAACGTTGATGTACTGATCGTTCTCATCATCAGGAACAGTAGGCTTAACCTCTGGAACTTCAGGATAGCCAAGACCGCTAACGGTATTTACAGAAAGTGAATACCAGTTGTTGCGGAGAACACCGTAACGGCCGAGATACTTGTCGTTGGAATCATAAGCTTGGCCAGGATTCCAAGGAGTAAGTGCGTTGAAGTGCTTGATGCGGGCGATGTAGTAAGCCTCGCCGTTGAGGTATGTTGAGATACCTACTTTTTCCTTATGAGTGGTTGGATTTTCTTCTGACAAACCAAGCTTGGTGTTGATTGCAGCAAGAGCAGCAGGAACCTTTGAAGAACCTGAGCCAGTGTATACAATATTATCAGCAGTAATCATATGCAGACCAGCCTCTCCACTAATATTATTTGCAGCAGCATCAAGATCTACTTTATAGTCTGCAGTCTCAGCTGAAGTTAGATTCATAGCAGTTGTAGCAACGGCCAAAATCTGCTTCTCAAGATCAGCTTTCTTCCAGATAGCGGTATTGTTGCCAATCTTATAGAATGTCTCAGCTGCTGTAAAGCCCTTAGGAGTGAACTTAGCCTTAAACACAACACGTGTGGTCTGACCCTGCATCATATTGGCAAGATCGAAGGTGTTCTCAAGACAATACTGAGGCGTTCCTGCAACACCATCAACCTGAGCATTAGTAATCATCTTAAAAGCATCCTTACAGTTTGCCAAAGTCAGATTGGCTACACCACTATAGTTAGGGTCTGTACCCCAATATACACGCTTGAAGACAGTATTTGTTCCATCATAGAAACGAGGAGTATTCCATATATCACCCCAAGAGGTGTTCAAAGTACCAGTCTGATGAACTGGGAATGTAGACTTATTGGTTACGTCGAGCTTCCAGTTCTCGATTTTCACAGTGGCATCTTTATATGTACCATCAGCAACTTTGTAACCTTCAGTAGCAAAGTTCTCCATTGTAACCTTAGCCAAACCACGCTCTACGTAAACCACTGTAGCAGCCTTTGCCTGTGCTTCCTCAGGCGAAGCGCAGACATGATTAATCTTCACAAGAGTTGTAGGATCTTCTGTAGCACTTTCATACTTTGGAGCATTTGCCATAAAGATGCCGTCTGTTGAGACATACTTTTCAGCATCTACCTTTGAAGCATCCTTGCTCCAAGCTGCATAAGTCTCGGCATCAGTAGGCAATTTTACCTTCTTGGTAGTAGCATCAACATTATTATTGAGGAGCACCAGTGCCTTATAGTTACCACCTACCGTTACATTTTCAAGCTTTACAGTAGCAATAGCCGATGTTGTAACACCATTTGTCTTAACGTCGGTCCAAGGATTCATGGTTCCAAGATCGGCACTTGTAACAAACTTATCTGTATTAGCATCGAAGATAAGAATTGTACCGTTCTTTACCTCATACTCAGCAGCGGTACCTTCATCAAATGAAGGTGTACCTGGCTTGGGATCATCAGCACGAGTTCCGCTTGTAGTAGGCAGATTGATTCTGAACGAAGCATAGGCTTCACCTGTCTGGTTGCCTTCATTGCCGTTAGAAGCGAGGTCGTCATTGCTTGAACAAGCGACCAAGGCTGTAGCCATGACAGCCATACCGAAGAGATTCTTAACGTTTCTCATTGTTAAAAATTTTAGTTGATAAATTATTAATTATTTTAGTTTAAGTTTAAAGCGTAAGGGGGCTGGGAAGGGTGTTTCGCAGCACCCTGCCCTATTAAGAGAGAAAAATTATTATTAAGTTTTTCTTTATTTCGTGTTAGCGATGCGTTCGGCATTTGCCTTGGCATCCTCCGAACCTGCGGCAGCCGCCTCCAAGAACAACCGGTGTGCTGACTGATAGTCCTTTTTCAGCACAGCCAAAGCGCCACGGGCGTTCAATGCCTCGGCAGAATTGCCGGCTTTCTCCAGATGTTTCTCAGCCGATGCCATGTCGCCTTTCTGCAAGTCGGCACATGCAGCATTGAGATTGGCTGTAGGGTCGGCAGGGAACATACGCACGGCTATGTCAAACACCTCGTTGAACTCCGGCGAACCAGCCTCCATCGTCTGTGCCACAAGATACATCTCCAGCAACGAAAGCTGCTGCGGACGGGTTCTGAGTATCTGCTTGGCTTCCTCAACGGAGAAGGGACGCACGGTATAGCTAACGGTATAGTCGCTATGGCGCAAGCGAGGATAGATGTCCTTCATTATCACGGCATAGTCCTGCGGATAGAGCTGGCGGATGCGCTTGTCCTTGTCGTCGGGAGCAAGTCTCGAGTCCGAAATCTTAAGAATTTCGTCCTTATTGGTCAGTTGCGACTGCTGCACCTTACGACGGAAACCGTCCCAATCCTCAGGCGTATAGTCTGAGCTGAACAGCTTGGCGTCAATCGGATAAAGCTGCGCCACATAATTCTTCAGAGCCGCCGCACGCTCACGTGCCAGACGTTCGTTGTTGGCATAAGGACCTTCAGGCGAAGCATAACCGTGAATGTTGATGCCATTGATTTCCACGTTCTTGTCATTGCGCACAAGGTCGATGGTGTTAGTTATCTTAGCCAGTTCGCGTGCGTTCTCGAAGAGGTCTACCACGATGTCCGTCTTGTTTACACGGAAACTGAGATAAGCCTCGCCCTTCTCGGCACGTTGCTTGTGAGCCTCAGCAAAAGGCTTCACAAACGTAAGAGCCGGCATCCATGCGCCGATATTGTCAATGGTGGCAAGGTGGAGATTGTCGAGATTCTCCCTGTCGCCGCATCCGCAGATGTCCTGAGAGGTAAGCAGACTCAGACAGTCCGCTTCGAACGGACGCTTGCGTGTTACGCTCTGGGCGTAGCTGACGCTCTGACGTGTGCCGTTCCTTCTGACAACCACCAGCGGCTGCTGGCTGCCTGTAGCACCAGAAGCCAATTCACCGCTGCGCTCCATGCGTATCTGCTTAGACCTGCCATTGATAATGATAGGTGACAGAGCTATGGTGTCGCCGTCGGCAGCAAGCATCGGAGTGAAGACGAGCTGCTGTTCAGACTTGAGTTTCAGGTTGTTGAGATTGAGGCTGAACGCCACATCCACCCTGTTACCCTCCACATACGTATGCAGACTGTCTATGGCCACAGCTCCAGAGGCAAGCTTCTGTGCCATTGCGGAACCGCAGGAAGCAGCCCCTATCAGGCATGAAATGATGATGCGTGTAAACGAATTAGTGTTCATAATGCTGTTTAGAAAATATAGATCATACTGAGAGCGGCCTTTGTCGGACCGACATAGTTGCGATGGTTCTTCTCCAGGCATCTGGCGCAACGTCCGTAGAGCTTGTACGGGCTATAGGCATAACCGATGCCCAACGACGCCTCCATGTTCCAATGGCGCGAGAGCAGCCATTGATAGCCATAGGTGACACCCGCACCTATATACCATCCTTCATAGTGTCGTCCGCTCTTCGTCTTGGGCAGGATGCCGAACGGAAGGTCCACGTTCTTGACGTTGTATTCGCCGGCAAGAGCATGCACTCCGAAGAAGCTGCCTCCGAAGCGCTGGCATGTCCACCAGCGGTATTCCGGCTCAACATTCCAGATGCGCACCTTCTTGCCTCCGGAAAACTCCCAAGGATTGAGCGTGGCAAACAGCTGTGCTGTCTGCTTCTCGGCGATGCCTACCTCAACACCTGCGTTAAGCGATGTCGTAGCCCAACCTAAGAGATTGGTCTTCAGAGCCCCGTCCTGCGCCTTTGCCGCGCCTGACGATGCCAGCAGCATCATTGCCAATACGAATATATAAATATGCTTTATCATATTTAGGTTTTTATGTCTATTAATGGTTTAAGTATATATATCTTCTAAAGCAGCCTTATGAATGAGTGTTTTTATGTGTTTCGCATCATCATAAGTTGTGTTTTTGTGTACCTCGACTCAATCAAGGTCTCGCATAGTTTTTACGATGCAAAAATAGGAATAACATCCATAGCCTACATCATATTTTCATTAAAATGTAGCATTTTTGTTGTGCAAACGTTTTCACAAATTCAATGCAAACATTAGGCATTGGTAGTGACGTCCACCAACGCAAATATCGTACAAACAAGTAAAAACCTGTTACAAAATAAAAATCGATTCTAGAGATTTCAGAAGCCGTTTTCGGTCGTTTTTGCCGTCAGCAAAGCCCCTTGGACTGTCAAAATCAAAGCCCCACCCTCCAATAGTGCCACTATTACACCCCAATAGAGCCACTTTTACACACCAATAGTGGCACTATTAGGATGCAATAGTGCCACTCTTGCACC
>ERZ506950.160-NODE-160-length-61783-cov-6.204364_pt1 | contig 61783 bp, 52 predicted proteins | sample MGYA00512897_ERZ506950 | MGnify/ENA metagenome assembly ERZ506950
GTGCTCTTCCGATCTATTAAATGGATAATACGGAGTCAATCTGGTCCGTTATCAGCTTCAGGTCTTCGGGGCGCGTCTTATAGTCGAGTTTGTCCACATCGATGACCAGCACCTTACCCTTATATTTGTTGCGGATGAAGTCGTCGTATCTGTCGTTCAGTCCTTGCAGATACTCGATGGGGATTTTCTGCTCATACAAACGTCCTCGCTTTTGGATGTTCTCCACAAGGTGCGGCACGGAAGACCTCAGATAAATCATGAGGTCAGGCAGCTTCACCTTCTCCACCATAATCTCGTAAAGCTCCATGTAAGTCTCGAAGTCGCGGTCGCTGATGTTGCCCTGCGCGTAATTGTTGGCGGCAAAGACGAAGACGCCTTCATGAAGGGTGCGGTCCTGGATGATGTTGTTCTCCGATTCTGAAATCTGAAGAACATCCTTGAAGCGCTCCTTCAGGAAGAACACCTCCAAGGCAAACGACCATCGATGTAAGTCCTTGTAATAGTCGTTCATATAAGGATTGTCGACGACTTTCTCGTAGCGCGGTTCCCATTGGTAATGCTCGGCAAGCATCTCCGTAAGCGTGGTCTTACCACTACCGATATTTCCTGCTATTCCTATATACACTTGTCTGAAAAATTGTATTTTTTAGTGATTCCTTTTTTTACTTTATCTTGCTATACTTATACTTGCCGCCGGTTATCTCCTTCAGAGTGAGGTTGCGATAGAAGATGCTATACATCTCCGTTGACTGGCTTCCGAGTCGGAAACGCACGCCGTCGTCCTCATAGATGAAGCAGATGTTGCCTTTGTCTCCGATTGCCATAGACGAGTAAGCCGAATAGCCGTCGGTTATCTCATATCGCTCCCATCCGTCTTTCCAGTTTTCGGGAGAAGCCCAGTCGGCTGCAGAACGGAATGCTTTCCAGTATACAGACACGTGGCTGCGGCGCTCAAGGTTGGAAGGATGATTGCCGGGGGTGCCGCGGGGTACGGACTGAAGGGCTACGTACACACGACTGCCGTCCTTTGCCTTAGCCGGCACAAGGAGAATCTCGCCGTTGCAGTTATTGTTGATGGTGGCTGTTCCTCCGTCAGGATTCTCTGAAGCCACCGGCTGTGCCCAGCTGCCCTGACCATAACTGTTGTCCCCATAGCTGAAGACATTAAACCATCTGCCGTCCTTTCCGCTACGACGGCAGCTCAGCAGCACACGGCCGTCAGGAAGTTCCTCCAGCTTCGCCTCGTCGCCCTCAGGAGCAGGACGTGCGTCTGCACCACCAAGCGGAGTCCAAGTATCGCCGAAGTCGTCCGAATAGACCACCAAGCTACCCTCATTGGTCACCACAGCCGAATAGATGCGATAATATTCTCCACGCTTTATCATGCGGCTCTGACAGATACGACCGCTTGTGAAGAAAAGGCGGAAAATGTTGCCATGACCACGATAGAGGTCGTAAATCTGAGAGGTCACCTCTCCTCCGTTCCATATGTTTCCGTTGTCATCGCTATAGTAGCGTCCCACCTTCAGGGCTTCGCTATAGTCGCCCGGAACGGTAATCTTCGACCGTCCGTAGCCCACATCGCCCGAACCCGTCATTATGAGCATGCGTCCTGTCTCGCGGTCACGCACTACGGCAGCATCACCATGACTCTGGTCGTAGCCTCCGTTGCCGAATCCCTTTACGGCACACTTAGGCGAAGTCCATGTACGTCCTCCGTCCTTGCTGTGGCGCACCTCTATGCTGATGTTGCCCACGGATCCCACGTCGCCCCAACTGGTGGCGTCCGTAACACACGAACGGTTGTCAGCAAAGGCTATGACGTTTTTGCCGTTAGCAACGATGGCAGGTATACGATAATATTGGTGGCGCGTGGTGTCGGTCTGCCATAGCATGGTCTGTGCCCAAGAAGCCGAGCAGGCAAGCGCCAATCCAAGAGTAAGAGAGAGCTTCTTCATTTGTTTTAGTGAAATGTTATAAAGTTGAAAAAGCTCTATTTATTGATATAGTCCAGAATCTGCTCTGCATGAATCTTCGTCTTGATTTCCTTCGGAGTGAATATCTTCTGGATGATGCCGTTTTCGTCAACGAGGTAAGTGGTGCGAAGGATGCCTATGGTCTTTCTGCCGCACGCCACCTTCTCTCCCCAGCAGCCAAGCTCCTGCAAGAGCGTAGTCTCCGTATCAGCGATGAGCGGAAACTCCAATCCCTTCGCTTCAGCAAACTTCTTCTGCGCAGTCTGCTTGTCCTTGCTGACGCCGATGATGTCGTATCCTGCCGCAGCCAGTTCGTCCTTATGTGCCTGCAAAGAGCATGCCTCTGCCGAGCATCCGCTTGTATTGGCTTTTGGATAACTGTAAAGCACTATCTTGCGTCCACGATAATCACTTGCCTTAATCTCACGTCCGTCCTGGTCAACACCCAGAACCTCAGGTATTTTATCTCCGATTGTCATAATATTAAAATATGATGTCTGTAAAGTTAACAATACTGAACTTTCAGTAAATAATTATGCAAAGTTATAATAATTCCTGTGCATTTGCAAGCCTCAAACCACTCTTTTGCAATCCAATAGTTGGTTAAATAGTATTTAAAGGCCGAAATGTGACATTTTTTTTGTAACTTTGCACCTGCTTTGTACTATGCGTATACAAATCGCAGCGCGGCACAGCACTTAAATCAAACAGTATGGCACAGAAAATTTTATTTGTCAATCAGGAGATTTCTCCGTACGTACCCGAAACCGTATTGTCCGTAATGGGACGCGACCTTCCGAGCAAGATGCAGGAAGAGGGTCTTGAGATAAGAACATTCATGCCCAAATGGGGCAATATCAACGAACGCCGAGGACAGCTCCATGAGGTTATCCGCCTTTCTGGCATGAACCTCGTGATTGACGACACAGACCACCCACTTATCATTAAGGTGGCATCAATCCCCCAGAGCAGACTCCAGGTCTACTTCATCGACAACGACGACTACTTCATGAAGCGCAAGATGACATGCGACGAGAACGGCGAGGAATATGAAGACAACGGCGAAAGAGCCATCTTCTTTGCACGCGGCGTACTCGAGACAGTCAAGAAGCTCAGATGGTCGCCGGAGGTAATTCATTGCCAGGGTTGGATGTCTTACGTCGTGCCCCTCTTCACAAAGGCTGTCTATAGCGCAGAACCCATCTTCGCACAGTCAAAGATTGTTACTTCTGTATTTAAGGAAGGTCTCACAAAGGGATTCGGCGACAACTTCAAGAACTGCCTCGAATTTAAGGACGTCACCGTGGACAGCCTCGCTGCCTACAAGGACGACTTCGACTTCATGGAGTTCAGCAAGCTTGCCATTGACAACAGCGACGCCGTAGTGGAGGCAGAAGCCGACGCTTGCCCCGAGCTTATCGAGTACGCCAAGAGCAAAGGCATACCCGTACTGGCTTATCCTGGAGAGGACTACACCTCTGCATATAAGGAATTCTACGCAGCTCTCTAACTAAGAGCCTGAAGCGTAGATGTATATAATATATTGTAACAGGTTAACTTATGAACATCAAGTATATGGCAGGCATTGCGCTTGCCGCTTTAACGCTCTTCTCATGCGACGACACCACCGACACCATCGGCGGTTCGCTGACTGACAATGTGGACAAGCTCGAGATTTCCACAGACACATTTCAGGTGGAGACACGCTCCATTCTGGCAGACTCGGTTCTCTCACGTTCCGTCACAGGATATCTCGGCAAGGTGCGCGATCCCGAAACGGGAGCTTACATGACCGGCGACTTTATGACGCAGTTCTATACGCCTGAAGGATTCAGCTTTCCTGAAAAGGACAGCATCGTGAGCAAAAAGGACGGACTGATAGTGGCTGACTCGTGCGACCTCCGTCTTTACTATACCGGATTCTACGGCGACTCACTGGCGACGATGAAGGTTACGGCAATGGAGCTCAACAAGCCCGTGGACGAGCAGAAGTTCTTCTATTCCAACTACGACCCCGAGAAAGAAGGCTATGTGAAGAGCGACTCTAAGGCAGGCAGCCGAATCTATACTCTCGCTGACCTCAATGTGGACGAGAGCACAAGAAAGGAAAGCGACTATATGCCTAACATCCGCATTGCGCTGGACAAGCCATATAAGGGCTATGACAATTTTGGTTCGTACATCATTAATATGTATTATGAGCATCCTGAATACTTCAAGAACTCATATTCGTTTATCCACAATCTTGTGCCGGGCTTCTTCTTCAAGACGCAGAGCGGACTGGGATCGATGGCGTACGTGACGCTCTCACAGCTGAACGTATACTTCCGCAACAAGACCACCTACACCAGTAGCGACGGCACAAAGCGCGATACCATCATCAATGCCATGGCTTCGTTCCCCGGAACTGAGGAGGTGCTGCAGACCACTACCATCAACAACGATATGTCTACGCTCCGTCGACTTGTAGCTGAGGATCGTTCATGCACATACCTCAAGTCGCCCGCCGGCATCTTCACGGAGATGACGCTCCCCGTTAACGAGATTGTGGCAGGACATGAGAACGACACCATCAACACGGCAAAGATAACGCTGACACGCATCAACGACGGCGTACAGCAGAAAGCTTACCGTCTTGGCATCCCGCAGACCCTGCTGCTCCTGCCGAAGGCTGATATGTATAGTTTCTTCGAGAAGAACCAGATAGCCGACTACAAGACGTCTTATCTGGCTTCCTACAACAGTTCAAGCAATACATACACCTTCAACAACATCGGAGGTCTGATAAAGCACCTCAACGAGACGGCAGACAAGACAAAGGCCGACTGGAACAAAGTGGTTATCATCCCCGTAACCGCCACCTACACCACCATCGACCAAAGATCGGTTCTCACAAAGGTGACGCACGACATGTCGCTCACGTCCACAAAGCTGGTTGGAGGCCCCAACACCAAGAACCTGATTACTGTCATATACAGTAAGTTCAAGTAACGGAATCTATGGCAGACAATTTCTTGGAACGTCAAAGACGCGACTACGAAGAGAAAAAGGCTGGTACAGCCCGACGCCCTCAGATAAGGAGCGTTAAAGAAATTCTCCAAAGAGCAAGACAGAACTTTAACAACGACTGATCACTCAGTCTGCATACAACAAGAAAGCAGGAGGAAGAATCCATATAACCCCGGATTCTTCCCCCTGCTTTCTTTATATTGTCGATCGATTCACTCCGAAGGCATCATATTCCACGTTTCCTTCTCATTCACAGACATACCCAGATGCTTGCGTATTTCCTTTACGAATATCGTGCCGAGCGTTGCTTGCTTATGCGCACCAACACCCGAGACAGTTCCGAACGCCAATCTCGTCTTGGGCTTTGTGGTGGCAAGCTGATGCAGCGTGCGGTCACCGAAGATTACGTATGGCGGCACTCCCCTCTCTGCAGCCAACTTCACACGCAGCTTACGCAACTTCTCGAACAACTCCATGTCCTCCGTTGCACCGCCAAGGTCCAACCCCACAAGCGGCTGCTCACGGAGCTTCTGCTTCCTACCCTTCACAGTCAGGTCCTCATGCACCACCACAGCCAGCTGCGCCTGCTTACGACCGAATAGCACATCCTCACCCTGCGGAGTCACCTTTATGTGCGAATTGTCCTTATAGTCAATTTCTATGTAGCCCAGATGCAGCATCTGCAGCAGATAGTCCTGCCAGTCCTTGAACGGCACATCCCTGCCACAGCCGTATGTCTTCAGCATATTATATCCCTTCTGATAAAGCTCCTGATTGGACGTGCCACGCAAGATATCGATTAGGAGGCGGAAACCTATCTGCTGTTGCGTCCTCATAACCGCCGACAGAGCCTTCTGCACCAATATAGTGCCGTCAAACCTCCGTGGCGGATTCTTACAAACGTCGCAGTTGTCACAGTCATGATCCATCGTCTCGCCGAAATAGTTGAGCAGGATACGTCGACGGCACACCTGACTCTCCGCATACTCCTGCATACGCTCCAGTTTCTCGTTGTTGATGTCCTGCTGTCCACTCTCCTCCGCAAACTTTCTGAGCGTGATGATGTCGCCGACCTGATAGAAGAGCACCGTCTCGCACGGCAGACCGTCACGTCCGCCACGACCAATCTCCTGATAATAGCTCTCAATGCTCTTCGGCAGATTATAGTGCACCACGAAGCGCACATTACTCTTATCGATGCCCATGCCGAAAGCAATGGTGGCACACACCACATCTATTTCGTCGTTGATGAAAGCCTCCTGCACCCTATCACGTCCCGACGCAGACAGTCCGGCATGATAAGCCATCGCTCTCACTCCCTTTTCCTGCAACTTGGCAGCAACACTCTCCGTGGTCTTACGACTCATACAATATATGATGCCGCTCTCGCCCGGATGACGAGCTATGAGTGCCATGATGAAGCGTTGCTTGTCCTTGGCGGAATATCCCCTGCGAACGTCCAACGAGAGATTAGGACGGTCAAAGGACGACACGAAGACCGTAGCCTCTCCCCTATCGTCCTTCGTCAGTCCAAGTTGCTGCACAATGTCCTCCTTCGTTATCTTGTCCGCCGTAGCAGTAAACGCAGCCACAGGCACACCAGGGAAAAACTCCTTCAGCTTGCCCAGCTGCGTATATTCAGGACGGAAGTCATGTCCCCATTGCGAGATGCAATGAGCCTCGTCCACAGCGAACATGCTCACCTTCAGCTTTCCCGTAGGCGCCGTGCCCGACGAGTGATGTAGCACACCGAACTGAATCTCCGACAACAAACGTTCCGGCGAGACATACAGCAACTTATATTCGCCCCTGTAAGCCCTCTCCGCTATCTCTCTGTTCTCCTCCTCCGAAGCGTTGCTGTTAAGCGCAGCCGCCTCGATGCCGTTGGCACGCAGATTCTCCACCTGGTCTTTCATGAGCGAGATGAGTGGCGACACCACTACAGCCGTACCCTTCATCATCAGAGCCGGTATCTGATAGCAGATGCTCTTGCCACCGCCCGTAGGCATCAGCACCAAGCAATCTTTCCTCTCAAGTATATGCCTTATGATATCCTCCTGCAAAGGACGAAACCGTTCATATCCAAAATATTCTTTAAGCGTAGCACGCATTGACAATTCATTCATAAGGCAAAGTTACGCAATAATGACGGAATAATAAAAAAAGAACAGCCCTTTATCCCCAACAAATAAATTGTCAAGGATAAAGGGCTGCTCAATAATCACTACCCACAAATCACTATAATCAGTCTTTCAGGCTCTGCTGATACCACTCATAGAGTTTCTCTACTCCTTCCTCGATTTCCACTTTGTGTGTCCATCCGAGGCTGTGGAGCTTGTCCACGCTGATGAGCTTTCTTGGGGTGCCGTCGGGTTTGCTGGCGTCAAACTCCACCGTGCCCTCGAAGCCTACAGCCTTTACCACGAGCTCTGAGAGCTGGCGGATGGTCAGCTCCTTGCCGGTGCCGACGTTGATGTGGCAGTTGCGGATCTCGCCGAGAGACGGGATGGCACCACCTCTGCCCTCTGAGTTGTTTCTGTCCACAGCACCGTCCACCTTCGCACCATAGAATACAGAACTGTACTTCTCGATGCCGATGATGTCTTTGAAGTCTACGTTCAGGAGAACATGGACGCTGGCGTCTGCCATGTCCTCGCTCCAGAGGAACTCACGAAGCGGAGTGCCAGTTCCCCAAAGCACCACCTTGTTGTCATAGATGCCATAAAACTCCAATGCTTTCAGGATGCGCTCATGAGAATTGCTGCCGTCCACATTGCCATCGCCTATGATGGCGCGAAGCTTGTCATCGGGGTTGATAGGACGCTTGTTCATGTCCACCTCAATGCTGTGCCAGTCGCCGTCATGGATGAGCTTGGCGAGATAAATCTTACGCATCATCGCCGGCATAACGTGACTGTTCTCCAGGTGGAAGTTGTCGTTAGGACCATAAAGGTTTGTCGGCATCACGGCTATATAGTTAGTGCCATACTGAAGGTTATAGCTCTCGCACATCTTCAGACCCGCAATCTTTGCGATGGCATACTCCTCGTTGGTATATTCCAGAGGCGAAGTAAGAAGCACGTCCTCCTTCATAGGCTGTGGAGCATCCTTGGGATAGATACATGTGGAACCGAGGAAGAGCAGCTTCTTCACGCCGTGCGAATAAGCGTTGCTGATGACGTTACACTGCATCTTCATATTCTGCATGATAAAGTCAGCACGATAGAGCGAGTTAGCCATGATGCCACCCACGAAAGCAGCAGCCAGAACCACAGCATCAGGACGCTCCTCATCGAAGAACTTCTCCACAGCATACTGGTCAGTAAGGTCAAGCTCCTTATGCGAACGACCCACCAGATTGTTATACCCCCTCTTCTTAAGGTTATTCCATATAGCAGAACCCACCAGTCCATGGTGTCCCGCAATATAAATCTTTGAATCAGTTTTCAACATACTACTTAACGATTACTTTACAATACCTTTTTCGAGATATTCTGCAAGATTGCAGCGAACCTTCTGACCGGCATACTCTGCTGCTACCTTAGCCATATCACTCTCCACCATAATCTTCACGAGATCCTCGAAGCTTGTGGTGTTAGGATTCCATCCGAGCTTTGCCTTAGCCTTTGTCGGGTCACCCCAGAGATTCACCACGTCGGTGGGGCGATAGAAGTCGGGCGATACCTCCACGAGTGTCTTGCCGATGAGTTCCTCAGGACCCTCAACGCAGACACCCTTCTCGTTCTCGTCCTTGCCTTCCCACTTCAGCTCGATGCCAACATAGTGGAAAGCCAGCTGAGCGAACTCGCGAACCGAGTGCTGCTTGCCAGTGGCGATTACGAAGTCCTCCGGCTTTTCAGCCTGAAGGATAAGCCACATACACTCCACGTAGTCCTTAGCGTAACCCCAGTCACGGAGAGAGTCAAGGTTGCCGAGATACAGCTTCTCCTGCTTGCCCTGCTTGATGCGTGCGGCAGCAAGCGTAATCTTACGAGTCACGAAAGTCTCGCCACGGCGCTCACTCTCATGGTTGAAAAGGATACCAGAGCAGCAGAACATGTCATAAGCCTCACGATACTCCTTCACAATCCAGAAGCCATACTGCTTAGCCACGGCGTACGGAGAATAAGGATGGAACGGAGTGTTCTCATTCTGCGGAACCTCCTCCACCTTGCCGTAAAGCTCCGAAGTGGAAGCCTGATACATGCGGCAGGTCTGGGCCAGTCCACACTGGCGGATTGCCTCAAGGATGCGGAGCACACCGGTGGCATCCACATCAGCAGTAAACTCAGGAGAGTCGAAGCTAACCTGCACATGACTCTGGGCTGCAAGGTTATACACCTCAGTAGGCTTCACCTTGTTCATCACCTGGATGATACTCATTGAGTCGCCAAGGTCAGCATAATGAAGGTGAAAGTTGGGGCGACCTTCCAGATGGGCGATACGCTCACGATAATCAACGGACGAACGACGGATTGTTCCGTGCACGTCATAACCTTTCTCCAACAACAGCTCAGCCAAATAAGAGCCATCCTGTCCAGTAATGCCCGTAATAAGGGCAACATTTCTTTTTACCATAGATAATTGTGTGTTTTGTTTAAATTAAACTTAGTTTTGAAGATTGATTATTTAGTTTGATTAGCTCGTTCAATATTGTTTGTATCCTTACTTTAAGATGTCTTACTCCTTCGTCATGTTCCAAAGGAATAATGTATTGCCGATGATGTATCGGCGCCACATACGTTTTGGTTCCTTCAACAGACGGTAGAGCCATTCCAGGCCATGACGCTGCCACCACATCGGGGCACGTTCCACGGTTCCGGCGAAGAAGTCGAAAACAGCACCGATTGTTCCTACATGACAGTGGATGTTCAGTTCCTTCCAATGCGAGTAAGTCCACTTCTCCTGCTTCGGTGCTGTCATGCCAATCCACAGCAAGTCTGGATTTGCAGCGTTAATGGCATCAATGATAGCCTTATTGTCCTCATCCGAGAACTCAGGCTTATAAGAAGGCGAATAAGTCACCACTTTAAGATGGGGATAAACCTTAGCTACCCGCTTCACTATCAGATCAAGCACCTTCTGTGAGCTGCCCATAAACATAACCGTGAGCTGGCGCGAACCGAGTTTTGAGTTTTGAATTTTGAGTTTTGAGTTGTCGGCTGAAGCCGATTGTGAATTATCCAATTCGGAATTATCCACTCCACATTCCTCATTCCTAATTCCTAATTGTTCGAGTTTGTTCATTTCAAACTCGAACAAATCCCATCCTGCAATACGCTCCTTAGGTTGGCTCTTTGCCTTAATCCTTCGGCACGCCTTCACGATGCTCACTCCGTCAGGAATAAGAGCGTCGCCATTGGTCAGCGCCTCCGCAAAGAGCTTGTCCTTCTTAGCCGTATTAAAAGAATGAGCATTAATCGTATTAATGAGCAATTTGCCCTCAGGCAGCAAGGCTAGATCCGCCTTACTGCCAAGTATATTTAAATCTTTTAATCGAAACATAACTATAAATCTAAGATACTACAAGTTATACTTAATTATAAAATGAAGCTGTTCGTTCTTTGGCTATAAGCTTTAATATATCTTGCTTCAAAGCCGTAACTCCTTTATCTTTTGGTGTTTCGTGTATTTGACTTAAAACCGTTACAACATCTGATGGAATTATATTTGTTGCTAAGATTTCTTCTCTGATGAAATTTAATATTGCATTCCAATTATAAGTGGGGTCTTCGATAATGTTTTTAGCATCTTTGATTGCTTCCAAATACAACGCACGACCTTCTTCTATCTTTTTCTCTCTGTAAGCTATTAAGCCACGAGTAGCAGTTAAACAAATATGAGTTCTTTCATCTATCTCAGAAATTTTATTGATTCTATGTACTATATCATTTGCCTCAACAAGTTTACCGTCCAAAGCATAGGTATATGCCAAATTATTCATAAAAGCTGGTTCATTCGGATTTGCCTCCAATCCTCTTTCTAATATTTTGGCAGCAGTTTTATAATCTTTCAAGAATGTATACGCTATATTTGCCCCAACAAAAACAGGGCTCTTTGAATAAGGCATATCATTTAGCCAACGAATGGAAGCCTTAAGCGCATCTTCAAATCTATTATCTTGATATGCATACAGGGCATTAGCCTCATAACTTAAATTAACCTTGTTGCAAACTTCACGATTAAAATTGAGTGTTAACTTATTTGATTTAGCCCATTCAGCCTGAGCTAAAGAGTTGTCATTTGGAGAAACTAAAGATTTATTAAAGAACAACTTGCTTTTCTTGTGTGTTCCTCTAATAAACTCCAACGTACCTAAGCTACTAGTCAATTCTGTTAAAGAAAACGGGCTGAAATCACCAGAATTAATCAAAGCTATACCATTCTTTATCAAAGAAGAACTTCTATCTCTTAACAAATTCACAGAAATTTCAGATGCCATCAACCACGGATCAAAAGCCACTTGGTCATTTTTTCGTAAGACATAATGTGCACGATCTAAATCTTCAACATGAACAAACAATCTTGCTGCACTTCTTGAAACAAAACGATTTTCAGAATCAAGAGCTAAGGCAATATCCATCATTTCTACTGCTTGCTTAGACTGTCCTATCATAACATAGAATCTTGCTGCCTCTACATAATTTATAGGATTAAAAGGATATTTTCTGATTAAGCTTTTATAATACCCTATCTTTGCATATATATCCTTGGTATTCATCAACAACTCATCAATTTCATGACCCGATTTTAATATCACTTCATTATTAAGAGAACCCATTAATGATAGAGCTACAGTCTTTTGAGCATCAGTAACCTTCCCCTCACTGGTTATAATATACTCAGCTGCATTTTTTGCAGAAAAATTATCATTGATACCATTTGCGACAGCTGCATTCACTAATTCACTGGCATACAACAGAGAGTGATTATTATTCCATTCTTGCTCATATTCTGCTAAATTAAACGCTACATGATCCTCAATTTGGGGATATTCAAGTTCGCCATTTGTTATCGTATCACTCAATGATCTCCAATTAGGAATAACCCTTCGCTCAAGAGTTTCACAAAGAAAAGCCATAATCTTTTATTTTAAAGTTAAACGATACAGTTCAAACTCCGTTTTTGTTTGCAAATAATTTAATTCCGTAATATAACGCTGTAAATCATAATTTGGTTCTCGTGAATTTACGGACTTAGGGTGACCTCTTTTTTCCGGTATTGGATAACACAAAGATTCTATCATTCGCTTTACTCTTTGTTCATCAACAACTGATGGCAAACTAGATTCTATTACATTCAATACTTTTTGAAAAGCATCCAAAAGATTAGCCTCAATCGCCTTAAAAGAACCTCTATAATAAGCTGGATGTAAGTTATGTGGTAAAAAGAGCCCCATCAAAGCAGTCACTGTAGAACCAGTCAAATAAAACGCAATTAGATTTCCCAAAAGGAAACAGTCTGTCATATAGTTTTGCAAATGCCAATCATCCGTCCAAGTATAACGGTAAAATACATCCCATGGTGCATAAGTTTGGTCACCTGAAAAAATCCAATCATTATACGGACCATTCAAATTTTCACACATAGAGCGTCCTAAATCACTTATCTTCGATTCTTCATTAAAAACTAAAATATTAGAGGGTTTCAAATCCTGATGTGAAATCCCCACATTATGTAAATTTCTCAACCCGATAGCAATGTCTTTTAGGGATTTAAAACACCAAGCAACATCTGTCGTTTTGGAAATATCCATAAACTTTCGAACATCACAATCAGCCTTTTCAAAAACTAAATACGCAACACTGCCAATTATGTAATTAGGAAAATCCTCCTCACCAAAACCAACAATGATTACTACCTTACTTACTTGTTTATCCTTACAATAATTGGATAAATCTCTTTCATAACGAAATTCATTCAATTTTTCCGACATACCATCAACAAGTCTTACACTATGTGAAATACTACTGAAGTCTAAAGCTTTTAGAAAGTATTCCTTTCCACCATATTCAACAAGATAACAGACCGAAAAATTGCCACCGGTACCAGACTTTGTCAATTGCTTAGTCACTTTCCATTTTCCACCTAATGTTTTGCCAACTAAATCATAAGCTGCATAAACTTGATTCTTTGGGATATCTATCATAACTTTAATATTTATTCTTCAAAAAAGATTTCAAGCATAATTCACAAATAAAATATTTTCACGCTTTTCACTATATCATAAGATAAGATTATTACATTCATAAACAATACTATTTATTATGAACGATCTTCTCATACCAACCTACCATTGTCTTAGCCTTTTCCTCCCAAGACAAATCCAGTTGTCTTTGCTTGCAGTTCTCTGACATTTGCTTCAAGAGGTCTCTATTGCGCTCAAGTTCATTAAGAGCCCTTGCGAAATCATGGACGGACTGCATAGGAGTGGTGAGTGGTATTTTTCTTCCGACCTTGTCATTAATCACAGCTGCCATACCACATGCTTCGAAACATACAACAGGTAAACGATTGCTGATTGCTTCTAATACAACCGTAGAAGTATCTTCGCTTATACTTGTGAAGAAGAATAATTGTGATTTTCGCATAGCTTCCATTACTACAGCATTTGATTGGTTACCATGCCATACAACCATATCCTCTATCCCTAATTCCAATGCTATTCTTTTAGCATCTGTCACTTGTGCTTCCGAACCACTACCGTAGACATCCAATATAACATGAGGATTGGCAACAGCAGCAATTGTCCACAATGCTAAAGTCAACTGTTTGCGAAAATCAAATTTACCGACCCACATCACATGAAAGTACTCTTCATCAAATCTATCAGTAGGAATATTTTCCGACAAGAAGCAGCCTGTCTCAGGAATGACGACCGACTCCAGACCTTTATATTTCTTGATTGCACGATAAGAATCTGGTATAGAGCTAACCAATACCTTAGCTGTTTTAAAAGCCTCATTAACCCTCTTTTCATGCTTCAGCTGCCAAACATTGAGGAAATTCTTCAAGCGGTTAAACAACTTCATTTTCAAACCCGCGCCTTTCAAATAAGCTGTCGGAAATTGTTTCAGTCCTCCTATAGGTCCCCACACAAACGGCACCCCATTCTCCTGCGACAGTTTCCAGAGATATCCTGGCTCACGGAAACCGATCATATTTAGCTGATGCAGCACATCAATCTTTTCCTTAGAGCATATATCCTTCGCCATGAGATATGTCTTCCATTGCCACTCGTGATAATACTTATAAAATCGCCAGTCGCCCTGGTTCCAGCACATCTTACGAATATCCTCCGACACGGGATTATAATAGAAGTGCATGTTCTTCCCCTGTTCCAAGGTTGGTACCACCTCCTCTATTTTGTCCCGAAACTCCCCTTCAGTAATAATATATAGTTCGCAGAACTTAGCAAGATTGCTCACCCAATTCCACGCCATACCCGGCTCACTCCCCATACCCGGCGAGCAAGCGTATGCATTGATTAAAATTTTAAGCATGATTTAATATTGCAAAATAATAAGAACATATAACAAAAACATCATCTTATCAATATAGCATTCCAGATAATAGGAATTTGTGTTCCTATCCACTTAATGATGTCATCAGCATTGTTGATTAAATATGGTAACACTACAATAAGGGCAATGTTCCATACATATCTCAAGACCTTGACTCCATACAATTTGTCCAGTTTCTCAATATTATCAAAAGCTTTGTCATCATTCTGCAAAAGCAACTTTTCTCTTTCAACCTTTTTGGCTCTATAAAAAGCTTTCAGAGATGACATATACAGTTTTGCACTCCTTCTGGCATGATTTATCCTCATTATCAACAACAGAGATACAATAAACCATACCCACCCATTGGCGAACTTAAAACAGAGCCACAAGACTATGAGAATCAAGCCTTCATTATAAATGAACGTCTTAAAAAGAAAGTTGTGAATCTTGGCAAGTCCACCATTGTGGTCAGGGTTATATAAATCGATTTTTAACTTTTGCTGCTTTAATGCCTCAAAAACAGGAAAATACAAAATAGTCATGTTATATACATAAAGCAGCGATGCCACCATCATCACCCCGCTTAACATAAATACAAAAGAACATATATGGAAAGACGAGTTAGAAAAGCAGTTATATACAACTAACGAACCGCCTCCTATCAAGCTACCCAAAAAAGAACACTTATAAGAACCAGCTTTTAGGTTTCTATCCTTTACATATTTTATCTGACTTAGCATATTGATATTGCCGTCAACATTTTCGAACAAGTTCAAATTGTAAGCCCTTTGAGCAAAGTAATTGTAAAATGAAGCCAATCTAATTCCGCTCCAAAGGACCAACATCAACAACAAGAGATAAGGCAATACCTGTTTATACAAACAAACCGTTTCTTGGTATGTCATGCCAAAGAACTCTCCTGTCCAGGGCTGTGTTAGACGCAGCAACAGATAAGACAATAAAACGCAGAATATAGAGATAAGGAAAGGAACGACCGATATCAGTTCTTGCTTAGAAAGAAAGTAAAATTCAACAGGTTTAATCTCCGCATCATCTACATTTTGTACATTCACAATCCTCTTGAACATTGCAATATTTTCATTGTCAGGAATATCGAAATCTTCAATCACGCGAGAACATCGTTCATTGTCATGCTTGTCAAAACAACGCAAAGCAAGCAAGAACACATGTTCGAGCGGAAAATGTTCGCAGCGAATCATAGGATAATCAAAAGCATGATGAACGACATTGTCTCTAAAAGCCAATGCCTTTTGCTTCCAAGAACCTTTTCCTTCATATACCGCAATAACATTATCACTTATTTCCCTGCATTTGTCATCTGTCAAATAAAAGTCATAATGCTCCTTGCACATATAGTTTCTATATATGCTATGGTTGCACCCGGGAATGTTACAATGTTCTTTGTTGTATTTCATATTCTTCTCGCCTTTGTATATTGAGAAACTATTGAAAGATGCATTGTTTAGATCTTATCTAACTTTTTCAAATGGAACTGTGGTTCACAATTATGTTCAGGCTTTATCAACTTCTCTACATTCAAATTTTCCAGCAGATTATACTTTATCAGCATTCCTTTCATCTTCGGAAAACAAAAGCTATTGTAAAATATTACCAGTAATTCCTCAATAGACATTTGCGCTTGCACAAACTGCGCATATTCCAAATATTTGTTTTTCACAGATTGCTGTTCAACATTCCTTACCATATGTAGTTCCCTTGTTTCATTCAACTCTATGAATTTTAGAATTCGATATAAGTGGCGGAAGTAATGACCACTATTAATTCTACGTGAAAAATATTTTTTATAAGCAAATTGTATCCTATTTTCAATACTTTTTGATTTGTATTGTATAAATTCTGTTTGTGAAATTTTATATAAATCATTAAAATAAGCAGCCAAGGCGATATTCTTACCCTCAAGAATAGACTCTTCGTTTTCTAATTTCAGCTCATTAGGTAAAAAAAGATGCTTATCAAACCTACAATCGGAGCGGTTGTACCTCCTATAGTATCCCCCACGGCTCCTGTATCTTGGTTAAAAGAAAAGAAACTGCACCAAGAATTCATGCATAAAACACTAGGAGCAAAGAACACAACAATAAGCGGCACAACTATTAAAAACCAATATTTCACTTTCATAATCTTTCTATTTACACCACCTCTGCATTTCCATAAAGCCTCACATCAACAGTATGATTACCCTGCACTACAAAAGTTGCAAAGGCTGTATTCACACCTTCATAAAGCGGTTGAAAATGGGAATTGGTAATCATCATAGCCGCCATGAATTTCATAAAATCCAAAGAAAACAAGTGCCCTTTACTTGAATCTGTCATAAATTACCTCTAAGTTTTTATTGATACAGTCAATATTGAATGTAGTATGAGCCAACTCTAATGATGCTTGTGCAATTCTATTACGAAGTCCATTATTGCTAATCATTCTCTCCAGTTGCCTTGCCAATACATCAACATCGCCAACAGGGAAAACCAATGCATTCTCTCCATCAACCACGATGTCAGGCAGACCACCCACAGGTGTCACCACACAAGGAATGCCATAGGCCCATGCATCAAGCACACCCATTGGGAATCCCTCGCCATCGCTTGCAAGACAATAAATAGAAGCTCGTTGGAAAGCGAGGTCTTTAGCTGGACCATTCACCCATCCTAAAAACACTACTTGATTCTCTATACCACACTCCTTAGCAATAGCTTTAGCCTTATCTATCTCACCATTGCCAGCAATAACAACTTTCCAGTCAAGATGATTGCTCGCTATCTTAGCAAAGCCCCGAATCAGGTCAGCATATCCCTTGCGAGGTATCACCGTTCCAGCAAACAAAATTTCATTTTGCTTCAGTTCTGGCTTTCTTTCTACTATAGGACAAGGGTTATAAAGCACTTCTATGTGTTCTGTTAGTCCCAATGCTTCCTTTATCCATCTGCGCCACTGTTCAGATAAAACGAGAACTAAATCTGCACGAGAGAAGAGATTACGATATAAACTTTTGTTGGCAGACTCATACAAGAATTTCTCATTGGAAGGATGAAAATGAAAAATTGTCTTCTTATGCATTATCTTTGCCAGTTCAAAGAATATCTTCTTTCTCCTTGCCGACTGCGTTGTAGCAACATGAATATGAACAATATCATACCACGGCAGTAATACGAGATATTCTAATAACGCCGTAAAGAGATACAACAACTTTCTCCATGCAGGTCCATCCCGATGTGTTTGAATCCATCTACAATGATATTTGTCCCATTGTTCACCTGTTTCATGAGCTTTTACAACAGAGGTTATGCCACCACGCGTCTTGCGTGAAGTGGCAACAACTAATACTCTTAATACCATAATAAAATTATACTATAGAATTTAACTGTCTAACTTGTATTTTATAATCTTTGCAGGTATTCCGCCTACAATTACATTATCTGGTATATCTTTCGTCACAACTGCATTTGCACCAATAGTAACATTATTTCCAATACTCACCTTCCCTAGAATTTTTGCGCCTAGACCGAAATAACAATTATCCCCAACAATAACTGGTCTTTCATCTGGCGTTTCTGTTTTATTACCAAATACTACTCCAGGAAGCATCGTACAATTTCTGCCGATTTTGACATTTGGTCCAACATGAACAAAGTCACCAGCATGATAGATTCTAAAACCTGGACCTATAGTATTTGGATAAATAGTCATTCTAAGTTTGAACCCTAGACGTTTGTACCAGAAAAAATGCCATAAGAATTTCAGCTTGTTCTTATCTTGATAATACTCCACATAACGAAGATGGCGTATATAATGATATATGTACCATACTTCATTATGGAGAATACGATCTTTTAAAGTAGGACGATGATTGTCGAAACGTTTTATATCTTCAGTTAGTTCATAAGACAAAAGATCTGCCCCCCCAAATCTCTTACGAGCGAAATTCATCAGACACATCCACACAAATAATAAACTTGCAGAAGGCAACAGTAAAAACTTATAAATGCTCTTAGATATAAATGGCAAGTTGACAGGAGAGTAACTTTGATTTATCTCCTTCCAAACTTTATCAGTCTGTATATCCTTCATCATTGCCACCTTATTTTTCCAAGCCGAATTTATTATATCATACAGATGAGAGCGAGTATAACCTATAAACAACCGATTTACCCTATTGACATATTCTGCATCTGAGGACTTAGTCAACAAACAAGCTCTTAGTTGCTTATATCTTGCATATTTTTCAGGCTTCAATGTAGCAGTTAGAGAAGTTCCATTCAAGCAATATGAATAAAACGTCTCTTTTATATAAGCAACAGTATTTGCTTTGGACAGATAATCTATCTGAAAAGGAATATCTTCTGAAGCCACTTCTCTTTCTGAAACAAAGCGAAGATGATTATCTTCTATAATAGAACGTTTATATATAGAATGCCATACTGACATTTGATATAATCTTTCGGCCTTTACGCCAGCCCCAGAGGCTATCATATCCAACATAAACAGCTGCACATCCTTGCCTCTCCATAATTTGTCTGCATCTACCTCATCACTATACACCCACTTATTTTGTCTCACCTCTGTACGGAAGCCACAAAACACAGCATCACATTTATCTGCTTCAGCTCTATCGTATAATGTCTTATACATATTTAAGCCTACATAATCATCAGAGTCAACAAATGCTATATATTCACCCTTAGCAACCTCAAGTCCAGAGTTACGTGCATAACCAAGTCCAGCATTTTTCTTATGCACAACTTTCACTCTATTATCTTTCTTTGCATATTCATCACACATCTGAGGACAATTATCAGGCGAACCATCATCCACCATTATAATCTCTATATCCTCCAATGTCTGATTAAACAAAGACTCCATACAACGGTCGAGATATTTCTCGACGTTGTAGATTGGGAGTATTATACTTACTTTTGGATATTTCATAATTATTTTACTTTTTTCGCAGGAACACCAGCAATCGTAATGTTTGACTCATCGAAAGAATGAACTACTACAGCCCCTGCAGCGATTTTAATACCATCTGCGATATTCACATTACCTATAATTTTGGCACCAACCCCTATCATTACATTATCACCAATAACTGGACAATGAAGATCATGGGGGCCAGCATTACCTATACAATTATTACCATGTAAATGACAGTTTTTTCCAATAATACTACCACCATTTACAACACATCCACCAGCATAATGATAAACCAATAATCCCGGTGCTATGTTTTCTGTACCTATCTCCAAACCTAATCTAGCCCCCAAAATATTCCTCTTTCTAATATAATATAAATATTTTACTTTTTCGATAATACTTGGACTATGTTTCAATCTATAATTATAGTAATCAACAGTGCGAGACAATATTTGCCATTTCAGAATAAGCCAAGTTGGTTCTCTCTTTATGCATGCAAATATTCTGCGAACACATGTTTGGAACATATACTGCTGATATATACTCTTCTCTAAATAGATTGTTTTTTTTAATTCACTTTTACTTTTTATCATAATAAAATCATCATACTATTTACAATGTTTTTTGTAAGCATTAAATCAAATTGTACATGAATCAACTCCAGATAAATCCAAAATTTGGTGACATTAATATCAAACGCCCATAATACAAACTCAGATACAATACACATAATGTAACAAAAAGTCTAACCAATTTTGTTTCAAATGACTTTAATTGTTTCTTTTTAATCATCGGCAATAAGACAAATAAGGAGAATCCCAATGGAATAAAATAGTAACTCATAATAGACATTCCTATTCTATGTATAATCTCAAGAAGAAAACCTATTCGCATAACAAATAAACCGACAATAACGGAATTATAAAAGCATACGATACGATCATCTTTCCTATACTTTAATGCAATGTACCCCAAATAGATAATTGCAGTCTCAAATGCTATTGACAAGAACATGGTCAATCCACTTTGTTGATAAGACTCATTTATACCTTCCTCTCCAAACCAGTAATCATTATTGTCGCTATATGATGAAAACTTACCAAAATTGTTCAGGAAAGTAAAAGAATCAGACATATGCTGTGCAAAGAATTGGCTAGAGGTTTCCTGTACAATAGAAACAAATAAATATGCAGGAATCACAATCCAATAAGGGAAAGGTTTACTGTACCACTTTCTCATTAACATAAATACTATAGGGCATAAAACAAAGGTTAGAATACCTGTATGGACCTTTATTGCAATAGCCAAGAATGCCAAACCTAATAGATATTTTTTTCTTGCCATAAAGTAAAAGCTGAAAAATACGAATGCTGTAGAGAACCCTTGACGAATCATAAAGGTAGCAACAAAAAACATGGCTGGCAAGAATAGAGAAAGCATATATTTATTATCATTAAAGCTCTTTAAATATAAAAAACCGCCCCATACCAAGCATAAAGCATAAATAACAAATACACATGCATAATTTAAGCCGATACCAATTAAGAAAGCATTTACAGAACCATAGAACCGATCTTCATCTAATGTTGGATGTTCTATTCTCCATTTATACGGTAAATAATCATTGCCCCATCCATACCGCAAACCAATAATTAAGACAAAAGAAAAGGCTATAGGAAATAGATATTTCCAATAATTATTTGTTAATTTCTTTTGAGGTATTCTTGATATACAATAAAATTCCCCAAATAAGATGAAATATAATATAAAAAAATCTAATTGTGACATTATTTAATGTATTTACATTAGTGTCCAGTTAAAATCTGGACACTAATGAGTTGTTCTATTCTAAAGATGCCTTAATCCAATCCAAAGAGCTTTTTCTTAACTCATCCATTTTTTGTTGTTCCTTAAACTTATCATAGAAAGGATTTAAAACAGAAAAATCCTCTCCTACTTTTAAACAACATTGCGATAAATTCAATCTGTTCAAAAGGCTACTTTGACGATCATCCCCACCTCCAGGTACTATCGAAATAAGAGGTACACCATAATTAACGGCAAATGCTGTACCATGGAATGAAGAAGTTACCACAAGTGTTGCTTTAGAAAAATAACTCAAGAAATCTGATATTGATGAATCAGTGGCATCAACCATATTCAAATAAGATTTTGCCTCATCAGAACAATCTGAATAACCTTCAAGAACAATTATCTTACATTTCAATTTTTGTTGATATTCTTTCAAAACCTTATAAATATAAGGGCGTGGTTCAAAGGCATAGCACCACATATACAATAATATATATTTTTCTTGGATATCATTGCTATATTTCAAAGAATTCCATTGTTCAGAATCAAGCAATAATGTCGGATCAAGAACTTGGTAAGATTCATATATGCCTATTTTCTTTAGGACATTAATCCCAAGTTCTTCTCTTACAGATATTTTATTGAATCTACTTAATTGACTTTTGAATTCATCTACATATCTTGCATCTAATTGACTACAAGCAAAACTTGACGCTACTGATATCTTACGCTTTGAGTCATCAGCAAATTCCAACAAAAAAACAGGGTCGCAATTAGTATATTTAGTATTCCATATCTGATCACTACCAGCTACATATACGTCATAATTGCAACCTTCGTTATTTTGTATATCTCTAAAGAAAAAATACTTCTTCGTCAGGTGCAAATGTTTATTTATAAACGCCGTAAGCTTATTAGATTTACGATGTGATGCTTTAAGCCCAAGCCACATACATATCTTATTCTTTATGCTTTCCGACTTCACACCATGAACCTTAGCCCATTCAGCCTTGTTGTGGTCGTAATTTAAAACACAGCACCCATATCCCAATGATTCGATCACTCGCTGAGTAGCATATGTCTGCAAAACACTTCCATAATTGGGAACACGAAAGATTGTTACTAATAATGCCTTTTTCATATTTTTCTAAGCAAATTATTCAACTTTCCCAAAATCCAATTCACAAATACAAGAATCTTCATTGTAACATATCTATTTTTTGCCAATGCAATAATAATATTCCACCCTATTAAAGGATACTTTATCGGTTTTTTAATCTGTCCCTCTGCAATTTGTTCAAAAGGATATTCCATAAGCTCACAATTTGTTGAATGAAGGATATCTAGACCCGTATCTGTAAAAGCAGCACATGCTGTAACTCCTTTATCTTCATCCTTGTATGTGTCACCCCACATATCGCCGATGCGAATGTCTGCTGAAGAATGATTATACTTAAACTTACATTTCTTATAGCATGCCTTGCCCAAACAGTTATTACCAAGAAACATGCTGTAAAACGTATCACCATGAGTCCATCTGCTATTTACGAAACCTTTTTTTTCCCTTATTAACAAATTATAAGAATCGTACCAATCAACACACTCTCCTCTGTTCACATCGCTATCAATAGCCATAGCCCATGAATCATGCCATCCATTTAATTTGTTTCGCCATGAAACAAAATCAATACAGCCGAGTTTTTTCTGTATTTCACTCAAATATTTTTTCCAAACAAACAGACTTGGAACACCATGGCAAAAGAAATCCATCAGCACGAAATTGTCCTCACATTTAAATTTTCGTATATACCGACGAAAAGAATCAATCTGACATGGTGTACCGGTAACGAGATATTTCTCTTTACGATTTATTGCAGAAAATCCTTCAAGCGTATAACTCTGAATATATTTACTACCCATAGACGGAAGAAATTCCTCTACAGAATTTGCTACATAGTGTTCAGCACGTTTATTCTTGATAGAATAGCGCACGGAAACCACCTTATAACCTTTTTCTATTAATGATCGTCCGATTTCAAATCCGACACCTCCACTGGCGCTTACTCGTCTTACGCCAGTCTCTTTGCTCCAAGCACCAAAAGAGCCTTTTGGAGAATTAGCAAGAGCCGTATCATTATGTAAATAGGAACAAACCTCACGACATAACCCACACTCCACACACTTTGAAGTATCAGTTATATACGGTTGATAAAATCCATCATCATTAAGATGAATCTTTATAATTTTCTTTCCACATGCTATAGCACATACTCCACAGCCATAACATGAATAGATATTTGAGATGTTATTCATTTAAACTATATTCAAAACAATAAGTAATGCTTTTATTTTTACCTTAGTATTCAAATCTCCTCTGACAAGAATCTGTTTTATATTGGATCTTACATAAGATTTTATTAATTTAAAATCATCTTTCAACTCTGGATTTCTATGATTCTTATAATATTCATAAGCTACTGATACATAAGTATTAAACTTGTACCACAGCAACTCGTCAAAAATGTTCACATTATCCAAATTAGCATCTTTTTCAATATCTTCTATATTCAAAAACTGATCAAGAGTTTTCTTGTTAAATGTCGTAGTAATACTATTACCTCTCATACGATAGTCATACAAAGCAACATTGGTATAAGTTACTTTGGTGACATTCTTATAAACATAATAAAGAAACACAAAATCCTCATTGTTACGACCTATAGGGAAACGATTTTTGGCAATAATTTTTTTTGTGTATAATTTATTCCATGAGGCACAGTCTATATTTCTATGAATCATGGCCTTCAATACCTCTATACTCGTAAAAGAATATACAGAAGATGACCTATGAAATTTATCTATTGGCTTTATAATGCCATCAATCACTCTATTTACTTCACAACAAGTAATATCTGATTCTTGCTTTTTATGTATATCTAATAATGATTCTACCATATTACTCTCTATGAAATCATCACTGTCAACAAACATAAAGAAATCTCCAGTAGCAACATCCATACCAGCATTTCTTGCAGAACTAAGTCCACCATTTTGCTTATGTACGACTCTGATTCTTGAATCTTTTGAAGCCCATTCATCACATTTCTGCGGACATGTATCTGGGGATCCATCATCAACAAGGATTATTTCCAAATTGCTATAAGTCTGATTAACTATAGAATTTAGGCACTCATCAATATAAGGTTCAACCTTATAGACGGGTATTATTATAGAAACTTTATTTTTTTTCATTACACAAAACAATTTTCCATCTATTAAAAAATACACATCGTATTATGTTCCAGATAATTACACAAAAGTAAACTTTATCTTTTCTTTAAGCTTAAAGTATTAAAAACGATAAAACTACAAGCATATTTTACAGCTCTTATCCAATAACCTTTTCTCACAGTTTCCTTTATAAAAAACTTTGCTATCGAATAAAATTTCTTATATATGACATTTTTATCTTCAAATATTACATACGAGGATTTCATTAAATCTAAACAACAATAAAAAGGACATTTAGACCCATACTTCATATGAAAATTCGGCATATTATAATTATAAGTAACAACATCTCCAATAAGTTCTATTTTAGAAGAATAGCACCAATATCGATATATAAAGTCCATATCTTCCCAAATAGGATATGTCTCATTAAACCTTATATTATAAGTGTTTATTATACTTTTTTTGAAGCATTTACACCATAAATAGCCTGATATACCTTCATGTTCAAGTTCTTTAATAATTAATCTTTTGTCACTCAAAGAAACAAAAGATTTAAATTCAACTTTTTTTTCATTTTCATATATATTAAAACTTGTAATCAGCATATCATTATCACACATACGCTCGAAAAAGCTCAATAACCATGTTTTCTCAACCCAATCATCTGAATCACAAAAACAGATATATTCTCCTACTGCATTATCTATTCCAACATTTCTTGCAGAACTCACTCCTCCATTTTCTTTATGGAAGACTTTCACTCTGCTGTCTTTCTTTGCATACTCATCACAGATCTCCCCAGACTGATCCTTGCTACCATCATCAATAAGTAGCAGTTCGAAATCTGGGAATGTTTGATTGAGAATACTATCTATGCAACGGTGTAAGTACTTCTCTGCATTATATACAGGTACTATTACACTAATTTTTGGATTATTCATAAAACTTTATTTATGATGTCTAACTTTATTTATAACTTCAAATATTTTCCCTTTTAAGAATATACGTTCAGAATTAGTACAGCCAACAGCGTAAATGACTATACAAGAACAAAGTACGCATATACAACATTCAATAAAGAATGATGCATACCCCTCATTCATATTACAATATAATATATACGGTAATATCGGAGATAGTACTACAACAAATAAAATCGGTTTAATAACTTTTCTGAAATAATCGCCTAAATCCATATTAATCATTGGTAGGACTATTCTAAGTCTTGCATACTGGGTACATATTTCTACCAATATATGTACAACAAAGACATATTCTGGCCGAATTCCTAAAAATTTTAAGCAAACATAAGCTATGGGCACTATCATCAAAAGCATAGTACCTTCAATTAGCTGAAATTTTTTTAAACAACCTGTAGCATGAACTGATACAATAATCGGATTTGACAAGGTAAAAAGCAAACCTACAATCAATATCAATCTGAGAAAATTCACAGTATGATCTGGTACAACACCTAACCATGTTTTTAAAACAATATTTGCTTCAAACATGAGAGGCATAGCGATAAAAAACAAAATGAAAAAAGAAAATTTAGAACTCTTTATCAATAAACCATGCATCATTTTCAAATCGCCTTGAGCATAACTTTTTGTCAACTGAGGATTTAGTGCCATTTGAAAATTATTACAGAATTGCCGGCAAATATTCTGAACTTGAACAGCAATACCTCTAGCAGCATTTACTGCTGGACCAAAAAACATATTGAGCAAAATATTCAATCCTTGAGTAAATCCTACGACTGCTAAATTTCCATTCATAGTCCAACCTGCAAATGAAAATATTTCCTTAAATAGCTTCTTGTCGTAACTACATTTTGCATGTACTTCTTCAAAATGCCGAGAGCAATAAACCACATAAACAATTTGGTCAAAAGCTTGAATGCAAAAGAATAAAAAAGAATATATGATTAATTTATCGAATGGTATAACAACCAACAAATATACAATCAATAATTTTAAGATTGCATCAACAATCGTTATGTAAGCAAAAGCCGACATTTTTTCATGAGCAATAATCGTTGCATTATAGGGAACTGATATAACAGCAATCATAGCAGAAAGTATGGAAAATTGGTAAACCCAGAAAGCAGCAGTTTCACGTTCTGCCGGAATTTGCAATTGGGTGGTCATAAACCATAGGCCTAAAGTCTCTCCTACAAGTAATATTAGTCCTGCCAAAATATAATGAATACTCTTGATATTACCAAAAGTTCTTTTCATTACACCCATATCACCCTTTCCTAAATCAAAAGTAATATACCTAGAGGATGCAGCACCAAGAGATCCCGTTAAGAATCCCAACATGGTTATAACACCACCCACTACATTATTAATACCAAAGTCTACTACTCCCAATGTATTCAAGATGACTCGGCTCGTAAAAAGCGATATCGTCATCATAAAAAGCATGCGGAAGTAAAGAAGCAAAGTATTCTTCGCTATTCGTTTGTTATTATCTGATGTTTGATTTGACATTAAATATATGTTTTACGTTTTAATATATGTATTTCGTTAAGCTGCACAAAGCAACGAACTTTAGAATGTGTTTACGGTTGACAGAAATGCGATGTTAGTGCTCGATTTAGGGGCATAACCCTTTGTATAAATCCACTTTAATGAATATACTTATTTCACGAGTTCTTTAATTTTCTTCAACACATTCATCAGCTCGTCTATATCAACTTTGTCTTCGCTACATGTCATATTGATTTTGGAAGTATCAATCATATCACCCCCATGAACATAACGGTCTGCTACACGATAAAGCAGTGTTTGGATTTTATGTAGTCCATCATTTGAATCTAATGACAAATTGTTGATAGAAAGAAGGAGGCCTTCTAAGTATTTGATATTATGAAGTTGGCGTGCAATTTGCAATAATTGTCTTTGAGCACGATTCATCTGATATACGCTAAACCATAACAAACCAGCACATAATGGTATGGGTAAGTAAAACGGTAAATAATCTGTCCATTCTGAATAGGCATAAAGGTTATTTAGAATATGAAACCAAAGAATGACTTCAAGCACAAAAAAGATTGAAAGTACTAAAATACTAAGGACTAGAAATCCATAGTATAACCAGTTTAGGCGACTCTTCTCTCCCTCTATATCTGCCGAATCATCCGAAAGGATTTTAAAGGAATCTTTTATTCTTCTCTGAATATTATTTTGGGCATCATTTTGTTTCTGAAGAAGTTCCTTTTGTGCATTTAATTCTGATAATGTTTTTGAAGCATGATTCAAGCGATTCTGAAGACTTGCAATTTTATTCTGGTCTTGAGAATTCTGACTTAGCAAAAGGTCAAGTTTTTCCTTAAGGTTTGATTCTTCTTTTTTAGCGTTATCAATTTTTTCGTCATAGAAATTGTCAGTATTGAATTCAACAGTGCTTTTAGTACATAAATGCAGCGCTGAAATAAAAACATGTTCCAATAAACGAAGTGTCTTACTTGAAACATATTCTTTCTGAAAAGACTCTATACATTTATTTATAAAGGTTCTATTCTTATCGAGAAATCTTAACGCTTCGATATAGATATCATCTGAATCCAAATAATCTCTCAGATTAATCAAAGTTTTTATCAATCGATTAAATCGTGTATCATACTTTTTGTATTCAATACCCTCTAGATTCTTCAAACATGTGCAAAGCCAATCAACAGCTTCATCACGTTCTATCATATAGTTTTTTACAGCTCCCATACTTATACCCCTTTATATAAACAGTACCAAGCTATCCACACAACAGGCACTATGGCTATCAGCCAATAAACTATATACATATCAAATATGTAATATCTTATTTTTAGCCTTAAACGCAAGTCAAGTCCCATTGAGCAGTCAGAAAGCAAGGACATTGCGTAATCGTAATCGAACGATGTGTGATTTTGATTATACTTGCTCAGTATGTTGAAATATTGATCAATATAATCCGGCTCCTTTCTCTTCTGTTCTTCTTCTGTAAGTGTCTTGACATCATGATGCATATTGCGATACAATCTATTCAATTCGTTTCCACATGCATGATAATTGTCCATTCGCTTGTCGTAGTTCAATCCGCTTAACAGCAAAGACAATGAAAGCAGGAATGTGGAAAGAATAATGGTGAAAACACTTATGTTTTTAGACACGTCCAAATTGTCACTCATTAAAGCTATTAAGCTTATGCCGATAATGGAAGCCGAGAACAAGGTTTCAGCTACCTTTGAAGCATCACGATTGCGCTTGACACGACGAAAGGCTGTAAACCTCGCACACATTGTCTTATATACTGTATTGCTAAATTCTTCCAGATACATATTATTGTTCTTTTTAAAAAGAGGGGGACCCAATCGAAAGCGAAAATTCCACAAGAAATGTGGCATATACTATACTGTATATTAAATTCTTAACAAAAAGTCGATGCTACACGCATGACCCAAAGGCTAAGCCCAAAGTCCCCCTCTATGATGTTGTACCTATACTTATCATGGCATCTTTCCTTAAACGATCAAGATGAACCATATACTTTATCTTAATATCCTCATTGTCATACTTCATATCTTCATCTATCAAACCTTTTGACAAAAGATAATTCCGTATGTCTGCGATGTCGGTTAAGGCATCATAATCCATCAAGGTGTGTTTGCCTGCATTCTTCTTTATATCCCAATACACCTTGGGCAAACTATTTATTCGTGACGCGATGTCCAAACCTTTCATAAACTTGCGATGCACCACGGTGTCAATCTCATACAACAGGCGGATATCAGTCATCGCTTGAAAATACGGCAACCATCCGAAGAGATGGTGCGAAATCTTGACTCCTGCAAGTTTCTGATTAATCAAGGAAACATAATAATCGTCGAATTCTTTGTCTTGGCAAATAAAACGAGGACGAAGATTCTTGTTGGCCTTCTGAGTTTTATATCGGGCTATCAACCGAGAAATTCGGTTCAAATATGTCTGTACATTTTTGTTTCGTATAGAAATGGTATGCACAGACTTGATCATGTATCCTAAATAATCAAATACAGCATCACCTACCACACCGTATTGGGTCTTGTCTCGAGAGAGTTCCAAGCTTACGCATCGCTGATCAAGTTCTTTCTTGAACTTATCTACAAAAGAAGCATCTATTGTAGATGTACTCAATATCAGGATATCATCAACGTATCTTTTATAGACGGTGTTAGTATCACACATTGCCTTAATGCTTTCATCAAATTCTAACATAGAGATGTATGCAAGAATGTTTGAAATTGCTAAACCTTGCGGAATACCATTCTCTCTTTCCTGTCGTCTATTCGCTGTCTTCGGAGAATCTGAAGCAACTGTGACAGTTTCGATTGCAGCCTTTATAAGTTGTGACATCGGAGCCTCTATTCTCGTTTCCAACTTGGCGTATAACGATGCCAAGTGGATATTGTCAAAGAATCCCTTGATGTCTGTCTTAAAGAAGTAGATTTTCTCGGAAGAATGTTCTGCAAAGAAATCTGCCACATCATTGATGTATTTATTGGGGACATCATGATTAACGGCCTCAGGAAATACATCCTGCAAATAGAGATTGAGTTCTCCCAGCACCATCCTATCACGCATGGATCGTACGGAAAGTATTCTTGGAAATTTCTTCCGTCCTTTTAATATAAGTTTCTCTCTATATGGTGAGAATTCGTATGTGCCCTTGCGACAACGCTTTGCTATGTCTTCAAATTCATCGACATAACGATGAAAGAACTTGCCTGGAGTAAGACCATCCAAACCGCCACCCTTTTTATGCTTCATTTTCTCTTCATAAAATGAAGAAAAGGAAGAAGAATTAAAGAAAGCAAGTGAATTTATTATAGTTGTCATCGTGATGAGCGTATATTTTGTGTTCAATTTAGGGCATACCCCTTTCTATAGGCATATTGCAGATTCCTTTAACTTAATATGTTTGTCCCGCTTCGCGGAACAAAATAGGGAGAGTCACTTGCCCACAGCGGCGCTACTTCGCAGCTTGCAGTGGGTTCGGATGTTTGTGCTCAACATGCATCTTATCCTCGCCATGACAAAGACCTTACTAAATTATGCCGAATCTCTTCTTTTCCTTATTAGTAAGAGTCTCTGTTGTTTTGAGAATATCAAAAATACCTTGAAGGTCAGAGTCTATAAGCGTACCGAAGTACTCTCCTTCCATGAGTTTCTCCAACGGAATAGAGAAGAGCATACCACAATCTACATAGCTGTCATACTTCAAGAATTCAGGGTAATCGGTCTGATGAAGTAGATACTGGGCAGAGAGGAATGAGGCAGAATAGGCTGATTTAGGACTCATCTTGGTATTTACCAATACCGACCCATAACAAACCTTCTTTACCTTATCGACTCCTATGATTACCAACTTCTTTGGCTTCTGATTTCTTCCATCCTTAAACACCAAGCCCTCATCTATAGAAATAATGGTTCTGATTAATGAACCTATCTCCAACTTCTCTTCTGTAACTTTACGGAGATTGTCAAGATAAGCCTTTTGTAGTTCCCTTAAATCCATGCCAAAGCCTTTTGGAAAGACTGGCGCTCACGGATAACTGTCAACATAGCCTTGCTGGCACCTGCTGCTTCTGCCATGTCATACATTGTAATCTTAGTGTCCTCACCTGTCTTGTCAGCTTGACGCTTTGCTCGCTTCCAAGCTTTATCCTCGTGGGACTTATCAGACAGGTCAAATGGATCTACATTTTTGCATTTGTCAATCCACTTATCAAGCATTTTGACATCTGCAACAGAGAGTTCATCCATATCACATTTTGCATTCTTTGAAGCAAGGATAACCTGATGTCCATCTTGAGATAACTGAACATCCAAAGAATCTGCAAAGTCTTTCAATTCAGGAGAAGAAATATCAGTCTTTCCTTCTACCCCACGTAAAACCTTATAGGTTAACGTTGGAACAGGTCCATGCTTTCTTGCCACAAAAGTATCATAGACGATTGGCAAGCCGTACTCTTTTAACTGATTCTGCTGGGCAAAATACATCACCTTGAAGAGGTGGATGTAATCCACTCCTTCAGGAAATGCCTTAAGAATGTAAAGCACCACTGCCTTAATCTTTAATATTTGATCTATTGTCTTCATTATCTTATTCTTCTTGAATTTGACAAAGATACAACTTTATCACTAAACCACCAAGTTTTTTTTTCAGATTCCTTTAACTTTATACGTTTGTCCCGCTTCGCGGAACAAAATAAAAAGAGAGGGTTACTTGCCCACAGCGGCGCTGCTTCGCAGCTTGCAGTGGGTTTCGGATTGTAGGTCCCGCTTTGCGGAACCCTGCTGCTCATACTCAATCTGCTTGTATTCGTGGGTGCGAGGCCTTATATAATTATTAGTGAGTATTTGGTAATTATTATATGGGATGCAAATATCGTACAAAGAGTAAAAACATGTTACAAAATAAAAATTGATTTTAGAGTTCTGGATTGCTGTTTTTATGGTGTTATGCTGTGCAAACAGCACCCATACTTAACAATAGCGCCACTTTTACAGTACAATAGTGGCACTATTAGAGTGCAAAAGTGGCGCTATTGTATGATAAAAGTGGCACTATTAGAGTGTAAAAGTGGCGCTATTGCAACCTTATGAGGCTTTTTAGCTCTGTCATTCATTGCACACTGACTTTAACTGATTTTACTTTACACTTTTCTTGTTGTTTTACTAATTTACTTCACTCTCATTTTGTTCCTTTACTGAATAACTTTACAATGCAGGAAAAGTGTTACTGAAACGCTTTACATATTCGTTTCAATATGCAAAGTTACATATAAAACTTTTATCTGCAAATTTTAGCCTCAGTATTGTTCTTTTCATTATCTATGATGCTACCTTTGTATAGCTTTCACGCTTTTGTACTGGGGTCTTCATTCCGTTGCTCATGTGCGGGCGCTTATTATTATAGAAGTCAATAATGTCACGTATGATCCTGCAAGCATCATCCAGATTCTTGGGTCTCTTCATACGGTATAGCCATTCCTGCTTTATGATGCCGTTGACACGTTCTGCTATTGCGTTGTCTGTTGGCTTGTAGTCCTCCGTCATAGATATTGATGCATTGATGGAATTAAGTATGTCTATGTAGGCATTGCTGCAATATTGCGAACCACGGTCTGAGTGGTGTATAAGTTCGCTTAGGTCAGCACCTTCATTATGTTCTATGCCCATCTTTAGCGCTGCTATGGTATTTGAGGCCATGAGGGAATCGGATAGCATCCAGCCTATGATTTCATGTGTCCACGCATCTGTGACGAGGTGTAGATACATCACACCGTCATCGGTATCAACGTATGTAATGTCTGCGACCCAAAGCTGATTGGGACGAGTAACAACAAGGCCTTGTGCTAAGTTCTTGTATTTGCGATAGTTATGATTAGAGTTGGTTGTGTGACGTCTACGTTCAGGTTTGAGCATAAGCCCATTTTCATTGATGATCTTATAGAACTTGTCACGTCCTGGCATAGCTTCGAGGAAGATGTCCTTGAGTATTACAAACATCTTATAAGCTCCTATTCCGGGGGCCTCATTACGTAGTAGGCGTGCATGGTCAACAATCTTCTTTTCTGTCAGCTCTAGGCGGTTACGCTTAGCTTTGCTGACAGAATAATAGCCTTCGCGAGTCTTGCCAAACAGCCCGCTCAGACAGCTGATACTTGTATCTGCATGTCTGAGCCGAAGGTTGTCTACTGCTTGGCGCCAGCTTTTTTTAGCAGGTCAATACCGTATTTTTCCTTGCCGATTTTCAGCACTTCATTCAATGCCTCGTTGCGAAGTTCCGAATACTCTAGAGCCTTGCGCAGACGTGCATTTTCATCTCTTAATTTTTCTTCCTCACTCATAACTTGCTGAGGTCTTGAATCTCTTGCTTTCTTTGCCATAAATACCTGTTTTTCCAGTTCTATAATATCTGTAGGCAAAGATACACATTTATTCATGTATTTCTTCTCCCAAGCTATGACGTTACCACTGCTAACATCATATTTACGGGAAATCTGACCATAAGACACACCACTCTCATAATAATCTTTTAATACACTCAAACGGAACTGATCGTCAAAATGACGAGGTTGTCTACGCTCTTTTTTCATTACTTACACTGTTTTTGAATTGTTAAAACCGTGTAAAGCAAATCTGTATTAAGTCACTTCGCCAGAAAACCGCATAACACGCTGTGTATAAGCATATTGGCTCCAAACGCTCAAAACTCAAGAATTTCGCACCAAAGATTTTGTTGTGCGCTGAACTGGCAGTATTGAGCGTTAGAAATGCAAATATTGTGTCGGACGGCAAGGCATCCGAATTAGGAGTTCTTGCTTAGGCAAGCGGCAGAGCCGAGCGGTGAATTTTGAATTAGGAATTATTCTCGGCTTCGCCTGCGATTTTGAATTATTCAGTTGTGAATTACAGCAGACAAGGCAAACATAGGAGGCTATGGCGTCCCGCCGTAGCCACGCAGCCTACCATAGCAGGGGCACGCGGAACCCGCAGCTCATACTAAATCTGCTTGCATTTGTGGGTGCGTGGCTACGGCGAGACGCCATAGCCTCCTAAGTTTGTCACTTTACCGAATTACAGAATAGATAAGTTACTTATTATCAATTATTACAGAATAGATAAGTTACTTATTGTCAATTATTTGTATCAAACACAACAAAAAGGGTGTGCATTCCTTGTTATTCCTATAAGGAAAACAGAATGCACACCCTTTGATGTTTTTATTCTCTTAAGCCTATACCTATATAAATATATACTTCATCACGAAGAGGAAGGCGAGGATGTATAGGGTAAGGTTCAGCTTCTTCCAGTTTCCGCAGATTATGTTGATGACAACGTAGGCGATGACGCCGCAGAGGATGCCGTCGGAGATGCTGTATGTGAGGGGCATCATCACGATGGTGATGAACGCCGGGATTGACTCGGCGTAGTCGTCGAGGTCGATGTCCTTAATCGGAGACAGCATAAACAGTCCTACTATCACAAGCACGGGCGATGTGGCTGCCGAGGGGATGGATAGGAATACGGGGGCGAAGAACAATGCTATGGCGAAGCAGCAGGCTGTAGCGAAAGCCGTTACGCCGGTGCGTCCTCCCTGTGCCACTCCCGAAGCGCTCTCCACGTACGTGGTGGTAGTGCTGGCGCCGAGGCACGAACCTGCAACCGTGGCGATGGCATCAGCCATGAACGCCTTGTTGAGTCCGGGGATTGATCCGTCCTTACGCATCATGCCAGCCTTGGTGCAGACGCCCACGAGCGTACCCATCGTGTCGAACATGTCGATGAAGAGGAACGTGAACACCACGATAACCATGTCGATGGTCATGATGTTGTGGAACTCGAACTGGCAGAATATCGGAGCGATGGAAGGCGGTGTGTCCACAAAGCCGCTGAACGATGTCAGTCCCATCGGCACTCCTATCAAGGCTGTGCCGATGATGCCGATAAGCAGCGAGCCGGGCACGTTCTTGATGACAAGCACAGAGGTGAGGATGATGCCGATAACGCCGAGCAGAGCCGATCCGCTTGTGAGATGTCCGATGCTCACGAAGGTGGCGTCGTTGGAGACGATGATGCCGGCGTTCTTAAGGCCGATGAAGGCGATGAAGAGTCCTATGCCGGCTCCGATGGCTCGCTTCAGCGTAGCGGGGATGGCGTCCACGATGAGCGTACGTATCTTCGTCACGGTCATGAGGATGAAGAGGATGCCTTCTATGAGGATGGCGGTCAGCGCAAACTGCCACGAATAGCCCATCGTAAGGCAGACGGTGAATACGAAGAATGCGTTCAGACCCATGCCGGGGGCAAGTCCGAAAGGCTTCTTGGCATAGAAAGCCATGACGAGCGTGCCGACGATGGCAGCCAATGCCGTGGATGTGAAGACGGCGTTGGTGTCCATGCCCTGCGAAGCAAGGTTGGAGAAGATGTTAGGGTTGACGGCGAGGATGTACGCCATCGTAAGGAACGTGGTTATGCCTGCCATTATCTCTGTCTTGAGATTGTTCTTGGCAGGATCGAATCCTAAGAGTTTTGAGAACATAACTTATAATATTGTGTTAAAGGGGTTTGCTGTTTTTATTATGTCCGCAGATTAGAAGTCCCACTTGACACCGAGACACGGACGACACTTGAAGCCACCCGTCGAACCGAAGTTGTTGGAAAGCTCCACCTCACCACCAAGGCTGAGGTTGTCGCATCCGAAGTGCTGACCCACGTTATACCAGAGCTGCGGCTCGGTGATGAATACCGTCTTCTTGGTGTCGCAAGTGCCGTCCTCACGGAAGTCCACGGCGTGTGTCTCCCACCAGAAGTCGGCGAAACCGTCGAACTTCAAGCCCTTCACACCAAAGAGGTCGTTCATAGCCCACACGGCGGTCAGCTGCATAGGCACATCAGAGTCCTTCTCCTGAATGTTCTTGTAGAGCGCCTTGAGGTTAAGGGTGTTCTTGAAGTCTTTGCTGTGGATGAAATAGTCGACACCCACGAGCCAAGCATTGTTGATGGGGTACGACTTTGTTATACCGCCGTTATACTCCACCTGAAGCGAAAAGTTCTTTATGGCTGAGTTCTGCCAGAAGTTGAGGCAGCGTGCAATCTCGAAGTACGATCCGCCGGGAGCGAGATTCGGACCCTCTACGTGCTGGTCATAGTTGAAGTCGTGGTCGACAAAGAAGTACGTGTTACCCCACTTGTCCTGCTTGAACATCTCAAGCGTAAGAGTTACGAACTCGCGGTCGCTGCCGAAATCGTAGAGCACCTGAGCGTTTACCTGCGCCTTTGCCTTCGGCGTGGCGAAAAAGAGAGCCGCCAAAAGTATGGCAATGGCTGTAAGTTTGTTAGCTTTCATTATTTTAAAAGAGTTGTTTGTGAATGATTTTGCAAAATTATATAAAATTTTCATAACAATAACTATATAGCTATCACTTTCGTACTCTATCAGGTCCGTTTTTATATTCTATTGTGATTTACCAACTATTCTCCCACTATCCATCACAATTATTACAAAATACAACTTTTTATCAAAAAAAAACAACAATATGTTTATCAAAAACAAGCAGAATGCTTATCTTTGCAAACGAATAACAACCAAAAACCTTTTGCGTATGAAGAAACATTTACGCGTATTATTATTAGCCGCAATGGCTACCGTTTCGGTAGGCGCATTCGCCACAGACGGTAACCCACTATCACACCAAGTAACCATCGGAACGGCAGCTGCTGATTCCGGACCGCTCCGCGCATGGATAAACGGCACAATGCCTTGTCCTGCAAACACGGTACACGCCGAACCTTTCGACCTTTCGGTTAAGGGCAACAAGGGATTCGGACGCTCTGACATGTCACTTTGCATCGACAACAAGGGCAACTACATCCGTGCCAAGGCTTTCATGGCTTTCGACGGCAACGCCAATCCCATCGACGGCATCAAGGTGTACGGCGTGTTTATGAACACCAGCTATACGTGCGACAGCGTTTCGTGCCTCAGCCGTCTGGCCCTTGACAATTACGTGCCTACCAAGCCGCTGAGGATGGGTGTGGAGTTCTATACCAACAACAACGGACAACCCGGCGACCTTGTCTACTCCGAGGAAATGGACGTATACGGAGAAAAATCGAAGGGTACGGCAGGTGACGAGACGCACGGCGAGGAAGTGGTGCCCATCTACGGATTCCTGCTCAAGACGAAGGAATATGTAAGAATGGAGAACGGATTTGTCTGCGTTTATGCTGCAGACACCGACGAGAAGCAGAGCTATGCTTTCTGCCTCGCACACGACGCCAACGTCACGCACAGCGGCATCCTCAGAATGTATACGCCAGGATCGCCTGTTACCACAGACTATGCAGGATGCTTCAATTACTGTATGACGGGAGACGCCTCGCAGACGCTTGCAAAGAAGGGACTCAAGTTTACGCGCATCCTTGCTCCAGAGACCACGGAGCGCGGCAAGTACGCCAAGGTGCAGGTAGAACTGTCAAACTACGGTTCGTCAAACATCAGCGACGCCACGCTTCGCCTTACGCAGGACGACAAGATAATAGCTCAGGAAACCATCGGCGAAACCATTTATGCCGGCACAGTATATAAGTATACGTTCCGCACACGTCCCGACTGCTCGGAAGTGGGCACGCACCGCTTCACCATCGAGAACGTCACGCCAGGCGACGACCACTACGCTGAACGCACCATCAGCTTCAATACCACCAACAATCTCGGTTCGTGTACGTCGCGAAGCACATACACGGCACAGTATAAGTATATCAAGTCGGTGGACCTCGGCGACATTCACAACGAGAGCGACTGGGGACAATATTCTGACTACCGCAACCTCAAGACCGACATAAAGCCCGGTCAGACGCTTACTCTCAACGTGGAGAAACTCGCCAACAAGGGCGACTTCCTCAAGGTATGGGTAGACTGGAACGGCAACGGCGTCTTTGATGATGCAGGAGAATTCATGGGCTACGTGCCGCGCAGCACTCTCTCCATAAAGATTCCGGACAACGCTTACGCCACAGCTGGCGAGAAGACCATGCGCATCATTGTCAGCGACAAGGACGTTTCGCCTTGCGAGACTTACACGTTCGGCGAGACTGAGGACTACACCATCAACGTGGTTCGTCCCGACAACACACCTGCCCTGACGCTCGACCGCATGGAGATAGACGTGACAAGCGACAACGCTGCCCAGAAGCACGAGCTGCTCGTGAGCAACGAAGGCAACGCTGACCTCAACGTCGACTACACCATCGACTATCGTCTGCCCCTCTCTCCGGACGTTTCGCCCATTTACAAGTCGCCGAAAGCCATGGGAGCCGAACCGCCTGTCGTAAGATATGCAAAGGCAGAAGCCAAGTATGCGGAAAGCGCATGGAAGGCAGAGGACAACAACGCATTGAGCCTTTCATACGCCAACGACTACACTGCCTACACAGGATCGGACAACATCTACGTAAATTACGCTCATTACTATCCCGGCAACGCCCTGAAGAGCATCGCCGGCATGAAGATTTCTTCCATCGACATTTACGTGGCTACTCCTGCACGCAAGTCGTTTGTGGCAGTATGGAAGGGAGCCGGCACGCAGTTTATGAGTGGCGCCAACGTCATGAAGCAGCAGTTCGAAGCTGTGGCTGACTCATGGAACCACATCGAGCTGGACTCTCCTGTAACCATCGGCGAGGAGGATCTCTTCATCGGATGTGCCCTTGAGGGATGTAAGAACATTGATTATCTCGTGGGTATTGACGGCGGACCGACGGCAGTAGGCTTTGGCGACCTCATCTGCATTGAGAACAACAACTACTGGTTCTCGCTTGCCGACCTTGGCTACGAGGGCAACGTGCTCATCCGCGCCAACGTAACCGGACAGCGCACACCGGCTGTCAGCTGGCTCAGCATCGACAAGGACAAGGCTTCCTTGGCTGCAGGCGAACAGCAGAAGCTCAGCGTCAGCACCAATGCAGCCAAGCTTGGAGGCGACGTTTATGACGCCGTAATACGCATGAAGACCAATGATCCGCTGGCATCATCGGTGAAAGTGCCAGTCTATCTGGACCTCAGCACACCCACATCAGTCAAGTTGCTCGAAGGCGACGCGCCGTCCGATTTCTATGTTTCGGCTGACCGCCGCATAGTGCTCAACACTTCCAGCCATGTGGCATACATAGCTCTCTACACCATCGACGGCAGACTGGTGGCCATCGACTTCGACACCAATGCCGTAAGCGCAGCCGCATTGCCCAACGGCATGTACGTGGCTAAGGCGGTGATGGACGACGAAACGGTCAAGACAGCAACCATAGCCGTAAGATAAACCCTAAACAACATAACTTTTTCACTTAGAAAGGAGAACGCTTATGAAACTCAAGTCTATACTTTTAGGCGCAATGATGGCTATGACAGCCTCAACAGCAAGCGCACAGTTTATCATCATCAACGACCTGCCGGTTCCCGAATCGGAGGCTCCTTCGTCAATAAGCGAGTACGGATTCTATGCCAACTGGGTGCCGGTGGACGAGAATCCCGGCAAAGCCATCGGCTATTATGTCCGTGCTTACGTAGTAAAGACAGGTACGGACAATCCGGAAGAGTCGAAGTTCTATCTGCTCAATACAGACTTCAGCTACCTCAAGTCGGAGGGAACGGAGGAGAATCCCGTCAACAACGTCACACCGGACAACAGCTTCGTGCAGCAGCCATTGGGCGACCCGAAGCGTTGCGGATGGCAGACGCTCAATCAGGCGGGTGTCGACGGCGAGCTTTGCCTTAACGGAGCATTCAACTTTACGAAAGCCAACGCAGCCCTCTTCATGAACATCTCCGACCTGCGAAACGGCGACGGCGAGGTGCATTTCAAGTTCAGAATAAAGGGTGACGGTCAGACAAAGAAGATGAGAGTGATGCTTCGCAACACCGACACGATGCCAAATGAAGTACTTGACCTCAAGGATATAGACGTTACTGGGGAATGGCAGGATATAGAGTTCACGCTTAAAGGCGGCGTTGAGAACAGCGACATCCTCTTCTCCGGCTACGAAATGGGCAACCAGACCGCCATGTACTATTACATTGACGATCTCCAGATTTGGCAGGTGCTGAAGAAGGACGAAACAGCGAAGGCGCTTTATCACCACGAGTTCGTGAAGGACGACCTCGAATGCTACCACCTCTACATCTCCACAACGGACCTTGACGAGGGTGAGGACTATGCTTACACAGTCTCTTCGTACAGCTATGAGGGTGTCAGTCCTGAGTCGCGCATACAGTATCTCAGACCGGAAGACCATCCTACAGCCATTGCCACTCCGTCTGCCGACATGGAAAGCCTCAGCTCTGACACGCCTGTCATCGTATATGACATGAAGGGCGCGGTGGTTTCGAAGGGCACCGTAGGCAACGCACCGAAGCTGAACGAAAGAGGTGCATACATCGTAAAGACCGGCGGAAACGCCAAGAAGATCATCGTAAGATAGTTTGAATATTAGAATTGAGAGTTGAAAGTTGAAAGTTATGATATGTTTTATTGATTGTGTATTTAAAATAGGTAATCAAAACTCTCAACTTTCAACTCTCAACTCTCAACTTAAGCAACTCACAACTTAAGCAACTCTCAACTTAATATATAGTTTCTTGTGCAAAATGGCTATTTTTTGTAACTTTGCACCAAATTTTAGATTTTATATGAAGCTATATAGTGATGCCGAACTGGCAGAAATACTCGACAAAGACATATTCCATAAAATAGGCGAAGCGGCTGACGGGATGGGCGTGGAATGCTACCTCGTAGGCGGATACGTTCGCGACATATTCCTCGAACGTCCCACTAACGACATTGACGTCGTGGTGGTGGGAAGCGGAATAGAGGTGGCGAAGAAGCTGCAACAGCTGCTCGGCACCAATCCTAAGACGGGCCGCCCACGTGCTCACCTTGCCGTTTACCGCAACTTCGGTACGGCACAAGTGAAGTTTTACGACACGGAGGTGGAGTTCGTCGGTGCGAGAAAGGAAAGCTATAACCGTCTTTCGCGCAAGCCAATCGTGGAGGACGGCACACTGGAAGACGACCAGAACCGTCGCGACTTCACCATCAACGCAATGGCGATATGCCTCAACAAAGACCGTTTCGGCGAACTTGTCGACCCCTTCGACGGCATCTACGACCTGGAGGACGGCATCATCCGCACACCACTCGACCCCGACATCACCTTCTCTGACGACCCGCTGCGCATGATGCGCTGCGTGAGATTCTCGGCACAGCTGCGCTTCTTCATCGAGGACGAAACCTTTGAGGCGCTCTCACGAAACGCGGAACGCATCAAGATAGTTAGCGGTGAGCGCATTGCCGACGAGCTTAACAAGATAATGAAGACGGCGCAACCATCACGAGGACTTGCCGAACTGCAGCGCTGCGGACTCCTACAGCTCATCATTCCCGAGCTTGCGGCGCTCGACATCGTGGAGACACGAAACGGACGTGCGCACAAGAACAACTTCTATCATACGCTCGAGGTGGTGGACAACGTAGCCAAGCACAGCGACAACCTCTGGCTCAGATGGGCAGCTCTCTTCCATGACGTGGGCAAGACAAAGTCGAAAAGGTGGGAACCGGCACTCGGCTGGACATTCCACAACCACAACTACATCGGAGCGAAGATGATTCCATCCATATTCCGCCGCATGAAGCTGCCGATGGACGCCAAGATGAAGTACGTGGAGAAGCTCGTCAACCTGCACATGCGACCCATCGTTATAGCCGACGAGGTGGTGACCGACTCTGCCGTAAGACGACTCATGAACGACGCCGGCGACGACATTGACGACCTCATGACGCTCTGCGAGGCGGACATCACATCGAAGAACGAGGTGAGAAAGAAGCGTTTCCTCGAAAACTTCCGCATGGTGCGCGAGAAGCTTACAGACCTCAAGGAGCGCGACTACAAGCGACTGCTACAGCCGGTCATCGACGGCAACGAGATAATGGAGATGTTCTCGCTACAGCCCTGCCGCGAAGTGGGACAGCTCAAGCAATATCTCAAGGACGCCGTACTGGACAACCGAGTGCCTAACGAACGCGAACCTCTCATGGCATTGCTCTTGGAAAAGGCAAAGGAAATGGGACTTGCAAAAAACTAATAAAAACAAAATGAATCATAAAAAGACAAAGCAACAAAACTACTAACCTATTTATATGAAATCATTAGCAACAACAGCTCTCTGTCTTATGGCTGGCGTTATGCCCATGCATGCCGAAGAAGACAAACCAACAGTACACCTCAACCTGCAGACACGTGCAAGCTACGTGAACGACCGCATCGGAAGCGAAGTGCAGCACGACGCCTCAGGAATGAAGGGCGACTATCTGTTTCTCAGCCTTTACGGCAACATAAACGACCGCCTGTCATACAACTGGCGTCAGCGAGTGAACAGCAAGATTACGAGAAACGACATCTTTGAAGCCACGGACTGGATGTACATCGACTATAAACTGACGAAGAACTGGACCGTTTCTGCCGGTAAGCAGGTCATCATGGTGGGTAGCTGGGAGTACGACCGCAACCCTATAGACATCTACACTCCGTCAGAATACTGGAACAACGTGGCACCCTTCAAGTTCGGTGCAAGCATCGCATACACCACAACGAGCGGCAACGACCGCTTCCTCGTACAGGCTTCGGAGAGTATGTACAACGAGCCGACGCATCACGACCTCATGGGATACAGCCTTTACTGGGCTGGCAAGCACGGCATTCTGAGCACGCAGTATTCAGTGAACCTCATGGAATACGCTCCCAGCCGTTACATCTCGTTCATCGGTCTTGGCAACCGTCTGGACGTAAACAACGCTTCCTTGGAACTTGACTTCATAAATCGCGCTGCCAGCCACCAGACCTATCTCTTCAAGGACTGCTCCGTAATAGCACGTCTCGACTATCGTATCATCCCCGAACTCGCCATCTACGGCAAATTAGCTTACGACGTAAACAAGAGCGGCGTGGAAGCAGACAAGAGCGTAACCAACGGCACTGAGCTTACCACATACGGAGGCGGACTGGAGTATTATCCTATGAAGGGAAAGCCAGACCTCCGCGTAAACCTCAGCATAGCACACACCACCGGCACCAACACCAATCCTGCCGGCACCAACGTGGACAACAAGACAATGGTGAAAGTCGGCGTTGCAGCTAAACTCCACCTTCTTTAAAAACTATCAAAAAAACTATCCCTATGAAAAAAATCCCAAGCGGAATTTGGTGTATCACATCAGTAGTGGTGCTCTTCGGCTATCTGGCAGCCATAATGGGGCTGCCAAACATGCTCAACACCATCATGAAGACAGCACACGACCTGCTGCTCAACACCGTCTTTTATCTTATGAGTATATGCGTCATCACGGGTGCCATAGGCAGAGTGTTCGTTGAGTTCGGCGTCGTGACGCTTCTTGAGCGCACCCTGCGTCCGCTGATGCGACCCATATTCAATCTTCCCGGCGTTACATCGCTCGGAGCCGTGATGACATTCCTCTCCGACAACCCCGCCATCATCTCGCTTGCAAACGACAAGCGCTTCGCCAGCTACTTCAAGAAATACCAGTTCATATCGCTTACCAACTTCGGTACGGCGTTCGGTATGGGCTTGCTCGTAATGGTGTTCATGGCAAGTCAGGGCTATTACGCCGCTCCCTGCATCGGCCTCATCGGTGCGTGCATCGGCTGCGTATGCTCCACACGCCTCATGCAGCGCTTCGTCCTCAAGGCTTACCCGCAGTATGCCGAGGAGAACGCCGTGTCTGACGAGGACCTTGCAAAGGAGGAAGCGAAGGAGGAAGGCAATCAAAAAGAGAAGACCGTGTTTATCCGTCTGCTCAACGCAATGCTTGACGGCGGACGCAGCGGTGTGGACGTAGGCATAGCCATCATCCCCGGCGTGCTCATCATCTCCACCTTCGTGATGATGTTCACCTTCGGAGCAGGAGCGGAAGGCGCTTATGACGGATCGGCATATCAGGGCGTGGAACTTCTGCCGTGGCTTGCAAACAAGATTGGCTTCGTGTTCGACTGGCTGTTCGGTTTCCAAGATCCGCACCTCGTGGCGTTCCCCATCACCGCTCTCGGAGCCGTTGGAGCCGCATTGAGCCTCATCCCCGGTTTCATTCAGCACGGCTGGATAGACGGCAACGCCATCGCTGTGTTCACCGCCATCGGTATGTGCTGGAGCGGATTCCTCAGCACCCACACCGCCATGCTCGACTCTCTCGGTTATCGCGACCTTACTCCGAAAGCCATCCTCGCCCACACCTGTGGAGGTATAGTGGCAGCAATAGCCGCCCACTGGATGTTCACATTGTTTACGCTGGTAGCAGGATAAAAAGAAGCAGAAAAAGAAAACAAACCGGAAGTTATCGGTGGGTTCAGAGTCAGGCAGGGCTTATACAAAAACCTCATACCTTGTATTTTGAAAGTTTTTTGTATAAGCCCTGCCTAATAACTCTCAACTCCCAACCCTCAACTCTCAACTAAAACTACGCCCTAAGCGTAAACTCGAAGCAGAGTCCGCCACCGTCGTTGTTGTGAACGCTAATGGTGCCTCCGTGGAGAATCACGGCGTTCTTTACGATGGCGAGGCCCAGTCCGGTGCCACCCATCTTGCGCGAACGACCCTTGTCCACCCGATAGAAGCGCTCGAAGAGGCGCTGCAGGTGTTCGGGAGCCACCCCCACTCCATTGTCGGAGAAGCAGAAATGCCACTTGCCGTTGTCCTCTATGTTGGTCTGGACGAGCTGTGCCGTGAGCGTTATGGTGGTACCTATGCCGGCGTATGCTATGGCGTTGTCCGTGAGATTGCGGAAGATGCTGTAGACAAGGCTGCCGTTGCCGCAGATGACGAGGTCGGCAGGCAGACGGTTTACGAAGGTCATGTGCTTATCCTGCAGCTGAAGAGCCGTCTCCTTCTGGATGTTCGCCACCATATTTGCGATGTCCACATGCTCCTGTGTGGTTATCTCAGGAGCGTCGTCCATGCGGTTGAGCGTGGATATGTCCTGCAGGAGCGACGTCAGGCGCTGGCTCTGGGCATAGCTGCGCTCGAGGAACTGCTGACGCATCGTGTCGTTGATGTTAGGATTCTCCAGAATGGTCTCGAGGTATCCCTGAATGCTTGCCACCGGCGTCTTCAGCTCATGCGCAATGTTCTGCGTGAGCTGGCGCTTGAGAATGTCCTGTTCGCGGCGTGTGGTCTGCAGACGCTTGTAAATCTTGATGATGCGCTCCGCTATCTCGCCCAGCTCGTCACTCGGAAATACAGCGAGGTCTTCCACGTCGAGCGACTCGTTATGGTCAGCACGCGTGGCAAAGGTGCGCAGCTTCATGATGTTGTGTCCGAGGCGGTGCGTAAAGCGATAGAGAATGACGGTGAGCAGCAGAATGGCGCAGAGAGCAAACCATATATAATGCTGGTCAGCCTGAAGCGACTTCGTAAGGTCGTTGTTGTAAGGCAGGGCGGAGCGGATGAGGAAGGAGTCGCGCGGAAAGTAAGTGGCAGAATAGAAGTAGTCGCCGCTCAATGTCTCGCTGTTACGGTCGACAGTTGATCCGGTTCCGTCCTTCAATGCGCTGGCAATCTCTGGTCTTGTGATGTGGTTAGACAAGTGGGAATAGTCCTTCAAGCGGCTGTCGTACGTCACCTTTCCGTCCGTGCGTATGATGGTAACGCGCAGATTTGGGAAGTTGTGCGAGTCCACATAATGGTCGAGCTGCGCTTCGGTCCTGAGATTCAAGAGACGCACCGATTCCTCCATGTGCTTGTTATAGTCCTGCAGCTTCAGGTTGAGCGTGTCAATCTTATACTGCTTTTCGCGTTCCTGCTGGAATACAATGAACGAAACGGCGAAAATCAGGAAAACGGAAAGCACGCTCAGATAGAGCTTGGTTCCTACAGAATTTTTCATAGCTTTTATTCGTCAAAATAATATCCGAAGCCAAGTCTTGTGACGATACACTTGGCGAAACGTCCAACCTTCTTGCGCAATCGCGTTATGTTGACATCCACTGTACGGTCGAGCACGAGCACGTCCTTGGGCCATATACGCTCTATGAGTTCCTGGCGTGAGAACACACGACCGCGCTCGTCAAGGAGCAGATGGAGCAGCTCGAACTCCGTCTTCGTGAACGCCACTTCCTCTCCGTCAATGCTAACCGTCTTCTTGTCAAGATTCATGACGATGCCCTGATATGACAATATCTGCGGTTCGGCGGAGTCGTCCACAGCGGCAGTACGGCGGAGTACAGCCCTCACCCTGACCATCACCTCACGGATGGAGAAGGGCTTCGAGATATAGTCGTCCGCTCCGAGATTAAATCCCGTTACGGTGTCGTTCTCCGTGTCGCGTGCCGTGAGGAAGATGATGGGCACACCTGCAGTCTGAGGATTGTCCTTCAGCTTCTTAGCCATCGCAAATCCCGACATTCCGCCCATCATCACATCGAGAAGAATAAGGTCAAATGAGGTGATGTCCGTCTCAAGAGCCTCTTCAGCGGATGTTGCCGTGGTGACCTCATAGCCTTCGGTCTCAAGATTGAACTTAAGGATTTCGAGCAAGTCCTGTTCGTCATCCACAACAAGGATTTTCTGGTTCTGTTTCATCTTTATATATATGTATGTTTCGTTTCACCATTGTTTTACGTTTGCAAAGATAGCGCAAATACTATTCACATGTATTTCCAAGGCGTTACATTTTCGTTACACGGATAATTTTTTACATTATTGACCGATATCAAGCATAAATAGTCAATAAGTAAACGACAATGGACCATAACTCCCAACGAGGAATAAAAGTTGTTAAATGTTAGGGAAAATATTATCATAATAGTATTAATCTGAGTAACTTTGCAGCCGAAAACTTAAATGGTGATTTTAGTTTTCCAAATGAATCATTGAGTTCTACATTTATAGAATATATACATATATATATACCAATAGACAAAATTAATAAAGAATAAAGAATAGAAAATAGGTATGAAGAAAACAAAGATTTTATTGGTTGCAGCCTTTGCTGCAGTGCTCGCCTCTTGTGGAGGCGGAAAGAGTGGCGGAAAGCCTAACTTCGGCGACAACGAGTACGCCGTACGTACGGTTCAGGGCCAGGACGCTGCTCTCCAGACCACTTATCCCGCTACCATCAAGGGTGTGCAGGACGTTGAGATTCGTCCGAAAGTTTCAGGTTTCATCACAAAGCTTTGCGTTAAGGAAGGTCAGCAGGTAAAGGCTGGTCAGCTCCTCTTCGTCATCGACAACGTCACATACGCTGCCGCCGTGCGTCAGGCGAGGGCTTCGGTGAACGCTGCAAAGGCTCAGCTCAACACTGCACGTCTTACATACAAAAACTCTGAGAAGCTCTTCAAGAACAATGTTATCGGTTCGTACGAGCTGCAGTCATCAAAGAACGCAATGGAAAGCGCTGCCGCACAGCTGGCACAGGCTGAGGCCGCTTACATTTCTGCCAAGCAGAACCTTAACTTCTGCTTCGTGACAAGCCCTGCCAACGGCGTCATCGGCGACCTGCCTTATCGTGTAGGTGCTCTCGTCAGCGCGTCTTCACAGCAGGCTCTCACCACCGTTTCAAACAACTCTACCATGCAGGTGTACTTCTCAATGACTGAGAAGGACCTCCTCGACATGAGCAAGACAGCAGGTGGCGTACACGCTGCCATCGCCAGCTATCCGGCAGTGAAGCTGCAGCTGGCTGACGGCACCATCTACGAGCACCCGGGTAAGGTGGCTACTGTAAGCGGCGTTATCGACCCGACCACCGGTACAGTGTCAATGCGTGCCGACTTCCCCAACCCTGACCGCGTGCTCAAGACCGGCGCTTCAGGCTCAATCGTTGTGCCTCACACAGCTTCAAACGCTGTTATCGTGCCGCAGGACGCTGTAGTAGAGGTTCAGGACAAGCACTTCGTATACGTTGTAGGCAAGGACAACAAGGTGAAGTATACTCCTGTTACCCTCAACACCCAGAACGACGGCAAGAACTATATCATCACTTCTGGTCTGAAGGTGGGCGACCGCTTCGTTGTAAACGGCGTGACATCTCTGCAGGACGGCATGGAAATCAAGCCCGTTACAGAGGCTCAGTATGCTGAGAAGCTGAAGAAGACAGAGCAGCTGGGTGAAGCTCAGGGCGACATCAAGAAGCTGAAGAAGGCATTCGGAAAGTAAAAGAATGCAGTAGTTACGAATTGATAAGTAGTAATAAAACGAAAACAGATGAAATTAGATAGATTTATCACACGCCCGGTGCTCTCCACGGTGATCTCCATCCTCGTGGTCATATTGGGTGTACTCGGTCTGGTGTCGCTGCCTATCGAGCAGTATCCTAACATGGCACCTCCTACTGTTATGGTGCGTGCTGCCTACTCAGGTGCCAACTCACAGACCGTGCTCAACTCGGTGCTTGCACCGTTGGAGGAGCAGATCAACGGTGTTGAGGGCATGACCTACATGACCTCATCAGCCACCAACGACGGTTCGGCTTCCATCACCGTTTTCTTCAAGCAGGGTATGGATCCTGACATGTGTCAGGTGAACGTTCAAAACCGTGTGTCGCAGGCTTCTGCCTTGCTGCCGGCTGAGGTAACAAAGGCTGGTGTGACAGTGATGAAGCGTCAGTCGTCAACGGTTATCCTCTTCGGTCTTACAGCCGACGACGACCGCTACGACGACAAGTTCCTCACCAACTACGCCAACATCAACGTCGTTCCTGCCATCAAGCGTGTGAACGGTGTGGGTGAGTGTCAGTGCTTCTCGCAGAAGGACTACACCATGCGTCTCTGGATTGACCCCGTGAAGATGAAGAGCTACGGTTTGATTCCTTCTGACCTCACTGGCGTTCTTGCACAGCAGAACATCGAGGCAGCCCCGGGTTCTGTAGGCGAACAGTCGGACAACCAGTATCAGTATACATTCCGCTATAGAGGTCGTCTGCAGACTCCTGAGGAGTTCGGCAACATGATTATCAAGTCAACGCAGGACGGTCAGACCATCCGCGTAAAGGATGTGGCACGCGTAGAGATGGGTGCCCTCTCGTATACAGTAGAGTCAAAGAACAACGGTAAACCTTCTGTTACCATGATGGTAACACAGACTGCCGGCTCTAACGCAACTGAGATTGCCACCAACGTCAAGAAGCTCCTCAAGGAGCAGGAGGCAACAATGCCGCCGGGAATCCACTTCGACATCATGCAGGACGTAACGGAGTTCCTCTTCGCTTCTATCGAGGACCTTATCAAGACTCTCTGCGAGGCGTTCATCCTCGTGTTCATCGTGGTTTACATCTTCCTTCAGGACTGGCGCTCAACACTCATCCCGCTTATCGCAGTGCCTGTGTCGTTGGTAGGTACGTTCTTCTTCCTCTATGCGTTCGGCTTCTCGCTTAACTTGCTGACACTCGCCGCCCTCGTGCTTGCCATCGCCATCGTGGTGGACGATGCCATTGTGGTGGTGGAGGCCGTGCACGCCAAGCTCGACCTCGGATATAAGTCGGCAAAACTGGCTTCCATCGACGCCATGAACGAGATTTCGGGCGCCATCATCTCCATCACCCTCGTTATGGCATCGGTGTTCATCCCCGTGTCGTTCATGGGTGGTACGTCAGGTGCCTTCTATCGTGAGTTCGGTATCACCATGGCCATCTCAATTATCATCTCGGCTCTTAACGCCTTGACACTTTCTCCGGCTCTCTGCGCCATCTTGCTGAAGCCGAAGGACAAGGAGGGCAAGGAGCGCAAGATGACCATGATTGACCGCTTCCACGCATCGTTCAACGCCGCTTACGGCAAGGTGCAGGAGAAGTATACGAAGGGTGTACGCCGTATCGTGGAGCGTCCTATCATCGCTATAGCTGCTGTGATTGTCGCTATTGCCGGAATGGCAGTGCTTATGGGAACCACAAAGACAGGTCTTGTGCCTGACGAGGATACTGGTACCGTATTCTGTACAGTCTCTACACCTCCGGGAACTTCTATGAAGAAGACCAATGAGGTAATGGACGAGGTGGACCGCATGCTTGCCACCAACCCCGCCATCGCCAGCCGTATGCGTATCACCGGCTATAACTTCATCGCAGGTCAGGGATCTAACCAGGGTACGTTCATCATCAAGCTCAAGAGCTTCGAGGATCGTCAGAAAGAGGAAGGCCCGTTGAAGTATATCGGCGTGCACAACCTCGGTTCTACAATGGTGCTCGGTATGATATACAAGCAGACTGCTGCCATCAAGGGTGCGCAGATTCTGGCGTTCCAGCCGCCTATGGTGCAGGGCTTCTCTGCCACCAACGGTATGACCTTCTCTATGCAGGACCGCACCGGTGGCGACGTCAACAAGTTCTTTGATATAACACAGAACTTCATCGCTGAGCTTAACAAGCGTCCGGAGATTTCGAACGCCATGACCTCATACAACACCAAATATCCGCAGTATAAGATTGATGTGGACGTATCGAAGTGTAAGCAGAGCGGCATTGACCCCTCTACTGTCCTCACCACCATGCAGGGCTATTACGGAGGTATGTATGCTTCTAACTTCAACGCATACGGTAAGCTCTATCGTGTGTACATCCAGTCAGCACCTGAGAATCGTGCCGACCTGAAGAGTCTGGACAACATCTACGTCCGCACAAGCGCAGGCGAGATGGCTCCTATCAACGAGTACGTAAACCTGAGCCGCGTATACGGTCCGCAGGAAATCGACCGTTTCAACCTCTTCACATCCATCAACGTGAACGCTTCGGCTGCTGAGGGCTACTCAACGGGTGATGCCATCAAGGCCATGGACGAGGTGGCAAAGACATCTCTGCCCGCAGGATACACATACGAGTTCTCTGGTCTGACACGTACCGAGCAGGAGTCGAGCAACTCTACAGCCATCGTCTTCGTGCTCTGTCTGACCTTCGTTTACCTGATTCTGTCGGCACAGTACGAGTCGTACATCCTGCCGCTGTCAGTAATCCTCTCCATCCCGTTCGGTCTTGCAGGTGCGTTTATCTTCACCAACCTGTTCGGTAAGAACAACGACATCTACATGCAGATTGCGCTCATCATGCTTATGGGTCTTCTTGCCAAGAACGCCATCCTTATCGTACAGTTCGCCCTCGAACGTCGTCAGACAGGTATGGCCATCTCATGGTCGGCAGTGCTCGGTGCGTCAGCCCGTCTGCGTCCTATCCTCATGACCTCATTGGCCATGATTATCGGTCTTCTGCCATTGCTCATGCCGTGGGGCGTAGGCTACAACGGTAACATGACTCTTGGTGCAGCAGCCGTAGGCGGTATGCTTATCGGTATGCTCTGCCAGATTATGATTGTGCCTGCCCTGTTCTATATCTTCCAGACTCTGCAGGAGAAGATCAAGCCTATCGAGTTCGAGAACGACCATGCCGACGTGGACAGCGAGGTACGCCAGTACACCAACCCGTATGTGGCTGGAGCACTGAACGAGCAGATTGACAAGAATACGAAGTAAGCTCTTAAGAAATTAAAAGACGAAACAATGAAATTGAACAAGATAATACTTTTCGCATCGGCATCGCTTCTGATGACCAGCTGCGGAATATACAACAAGTACGAGCGTCCTGAGGTGGACACCAAAGGACTCGTACGCGACGTTGTGAGCAACACTGACACGCTCGCCGTCACCGACACCGCAAGCTTCGGCAATCTGCCTTGGCGTCAGGTGTTCACCGACCCGCAGCTGCAGTCGCTCATCGAGAAGGGCATCGCCAACAACACCAATATGCTGAATGCCGCACTCAACGTCAAGATGGTGGAGGACCAGCTCAAGGTGGCTAAGCTGGCATTCGTGCCCGGCTTCACCTTCACACCGCAGGGAACCATCGCTTCATGGGACGGCAACAAGGCCACAAAGACCTATCAGCTGCCCATCACAGCATCGTGGAGCGTTGACCTCTTCGGCAATCTGCTCAACGTGAAGCGTTCGGCCCAGATGTCTCTGCTCGCCACGAAGGACTATCAGCTGGTGGTGCAGACCAAGATCATATCCAACATCGCCAACATGTATTACACTCTGCTCATGCTCGACAAGCAGCTGCAGGTGGTAACGGACATGACCAAGCTGACTGAAGAGACATGGAACATCATGAAGATTCAGAAGGAACTGGGTCGTGTGAAGGAGACCAGCGTGCAGAGCGCAGAGGCTAATATGTACTCCGTCAAGGCTCAGGCAGCCGACCTCAAGCGTCAGATTCGCGAGACAGAGAATTCGCTCTCGCTGCTTCTCGGTCAGCAGGCACAGACCATCCAGCGCGGAACCTTCGAGGGACAGTCGCTCCCTGCAGAGTTCTCGACTGGCGTAGGCATCCAGCTTCTCGCCAACCGTCCCGACGTTCACTACGCTGAAATGTCGCTTGCACAGTGCTTCTACGACGTAAACACAGCACGTTCACGCTTCTATCCGAGCATCACCATCTCAGGAACGGGCGCCTTCACCAACTCCGGTGGCATGGGCATCACCAACCCTGGCAAGTGGCTTCTCTCTGCTGTTGGCTCACTCGTGCAGCCCATCTTCGCTCACGGACAGCTCGTTGCTGGTCTGAAGGTGGCTAAGTCAAAGCAGGAGCAGGCTTTCAATACATGGCAGAACGCCGTGCTCTCAGCAGGATCTGAGGTAAGCAACGCCCTCGTGCTCTACAACTCTTCAAAGGAGAAGAGCGAGCTGGAGGCAAAGCAGGTGGAGAGTCTGAAGAAGAACGTAGAGTACAACAAGATGTTGTTCAACGACGGCTCAGCCACATACCTCGAGATTATCACCGCTCAGCAGAGTCTCCTCAACGCAGAACTCTCTAAGGTGGCAGACGACTTCTACAAGATGCAAGCCGTCGTAAACCTCTACTATGCTTTGGGAGGAGGAAGATTTTAGGAATTAGGAGTTTTTATAACTCGTAACTTGTAAATAGATTAATTATGATTAGTGATAAAGCATACATAGCCCCGGGCGCAAAGATTGGCAAGAATGTCACAATCTACCCGTTCGCATACATAGAGGACGACGTGGTTATCGGCGATGACTGCATCATCTTCCCCTACGTGAGCATCATGAAGGGCACCGTTATGGGTCGTGGCAACAAGGTGTATCAGAACACCGTGCTCGGTGCGGAGCCGCAGGACTTCAACTACAAGGGCGACGAGACACGCCTCGTCATCGGCGACGAGAATATCTTCCGTGAGAATGTGGTGGTAAACCGTGCTACATTCAAGGACGGTGAGACACGCATCGGCAACCGCAACTTCTTCATGGAGGGCGTTCATATCTCACACGACACAAAGATTGACGATTACGTTACGTTCGGTTACGGTACGAAGGTGGCTGGCGACTGCGAGATTCACAGCGCTGCAATCTTCTCGTCTGGTGTCATCATCAACTCAAACGTTCGCATCGGCGGCGCATCTATGGTGACCAGCGGTGTACGTATATCGAAGGACGTGCCCCCGTTTATCGTCGCAACCGACAACCCAGTACGCTACGCTGGCGTTAACGAGACTCTCCTCCAGTCGTCTGGAACAACCGAGAAGGTCATCAGCCACATCGCCAACGCATACCGTCTGGTGTTCCACGGACAGACAAGCGTCTTTGATGCCATCAACCAGATTAAGGAGCAGGTTCCTCCAGGAAAGGAAATCAACAGCATCGTGAAGTTCCTCGAGGCATCCAAGCTCGGCATCATCAGCAAGATCTAACCAAAGATCTTAAGCAACAGCTATTATAATAAAGCACATTTCATACCTTTTATATATTAGTGTTGTTATTTCAATCGAAGCGGCAAGGTAGACGTGAGTCTATACCTTGCCGCTATATTTTTACGCTAAAACTTGTGACTTAAAGCAAATTTCAGTAACTTTGCATAAAACAAACTAACACTGGTAATACCTTTATATATAATAGGAGAATAAACCTTATGCTCAACACTTTTAACCTTGACGGCGACAAGAAGAATGTTTGCTTTAAAAAGAAAATCCTGAAATATTTCGTAACCAACGGTAATTCCACCATCCAAGAACTTGCGAAAGAAATAAACCTCAGCATCCCGACCATCACCAAAGCGGTGGGCGAGTTGCAGAATATGGGCTACGTAAACGAATACGGAAAGCAGGAAACAGGAGAAGGACGCAGACCTATACTCTACGGACTCAACCCCGACTCGGGATTCTTCGTCGGTGTTGAGATAAAGGAGAATTTCGTTAACCTCGGACTTATGAACTTCCGAGGCGACCTTATAGAACTGGACGACAACGTGCCTTGCCTAATTAACAACACGATGGAGTCCATTGACGAACTGTGCACGCTCGTGAAGAACTTCATCGAAAAGACGGAAGTGAAGCACGACAAGATTCTTAACGTCACATTCTGTATCTCCGGACGCGTCAACTCAGAGAGCGGCTATTCACACACATTATACAACTTCCTCGAAAGTCCTCTCACCAACACTCTCTCAGAGAAGATAAACATCAACGTAAGCATAGAGAACGACACCCGTGCCTTCGCTTACGGAGAGTATATGAAGGGAATGGTGAGCGGAGAGAAGGACGTGCTCTTCATCAACGACAGCTGGGGACTCGGACTGGGCATCATCATCGACGGCGAACTCTATAGAGGCCGTTCGGGATTTGCCGGCGAGATAGGACACATGCACGTCTTCAACAACGACATCCTTTGCCATTGCGGCAAGAAGGGTTGTCTGGAGACGGAAGCTTCGGGAAGCGCTCTTCAGCGTATTGTGAAGCAGCGTATCGAGGCAGGCGAATCATCAATTCTCACAAAGAAAGAAGGCGACATCTTCACGCTCGACAACATAATTGACGCCATCAACGATGAAGACCCGCTCTGCATAGATGTCATAGAGAAGATAGGACGCAACCTTGGCGAGACCGTCGCCAACCTCATCAACATCTTCAACCCCGAACTCGTGGTAATCGGTGGCGTGATGGCTCGCACCGGCGACTTCCTCCTCCAGTCCGTTCTGACTTCAGTAAGAAAGTATTCGCTCAACCTTGTCAACAAGGACACACGTCTCTGCCTCTCCAAGCTACGCGAGCGCGGTGGCATAACCGGAGCCTGTCTGCTGGCAAGAAAGGTGGTCTTGGAATAGAGAAACTCACAACTCCTAAATAGAAAACGCCCTGCAAAGGTTATGATTTACCTTTGCAGGGCGTTTTTGTTTTATATAAATGTATTTCTGATATATTCTTTATTCTTCCACAAAGTCAACGTATTCGCCTTCGTCCTTTGCGAATATCTTGCGATTAGCCTCACGAGGCGAACGCGAATCGTAGATATCGCCCGATACCGGTCTGCTGCTTCCTGCTGCATTACCGTTGCTGCCAGTATTGTTTACAGAAGAAGACGTAGATGAGGACGACGACGAAGCCGAGCCGTATGTACCGTTATTGGCGGCAGAAGAACGTCCGCCTCCCATTCCGCCGTTGGAGAAGCGTCGTGCAGCATTACGTACACGATGGAGGAAATACGCCACCACTCCTATTACGAAGAAGGCGACGAGGATGAAGACGATGAACAGATATTTTATTAGTAGTGCAAATACCGACATAATATTCGTTTTTGATTATACAAATGATTTGATTAATACTTCCGAATATCTTAAATCAAATACCATGCCATAACGTTAAAGCACATGAGCAATAAACGTTAGGCTTGCGCTTTCTTTGTCATCATGTTCGAACACAACGAAACGATGAAGTACCACGTCACTATCATCCAGAAGCTTTGGATAATACCGAAGAAAAAAATCATAACAGCGGAGAAGACGATAAACGTGTAACGCAACTCGTTTTCTTTCCATCCCCAATGCTTGAACTTCAGCGCGAACATCGGAATCTCAGCCACCAAAAGCCAGCTGCTGAAGCAAATCATCACCAGAAGCACGGGCACCATGAGCGGAGACGACTCGAACCAGTCGGCACGCGATACCAGCAAAGATCCCCAGAACAGGGCGTTAGCAGGCGTCGGCAGACCGATGAACGATGTGGTCTGACGTGTGTCAAGATTAAACTTGGCAAGACGCAAGGCGGAGAAAGCCGCCATAACGAAAGCGAAATAGGGCAAGTATTCTGCCACTGGCGCAAGAAAGTCAGGACATTCCAGCGTCTGAAGCTCACGGAAGATGATGGCTGCCGGAGCCACACCGAAGGTCACGTCGTCGGCAAGCGAGTCAAGCTCCTTGCCTATCGGCGAACTGACATTCAGAAGGCGTGCGCTCATACCGTCGAAGAAGTCAAACACGGCTCCTGCGATAATCCACAACAATGCCATCCGAGCGTCGCCTGAGAGGGCAAAGACTGTAGCAATGCAGCCCGATACGAGATTGCCACAAGTTAGGGTGTTGGGGATAATGCGTGTGATTATGTTTGCCATAATTCGAAGTTTGTTGTATGTTTTTATTAAAAGTCAGTCTGCTTTCAGCTAAGCTTTGCGATAATTGTCTGGTCGCCTGTTGTGGCCTGACCCATCTTTACGCAAACCTCCGTTCCAAGCGGCAGGAACACGTCCACACGTGAGCCGAACTTGATGAATCCGAGGTGCTCGTCGATGTAGCATTCCTCTCCCTCCTTTGCGTAGGTGACGATGCGTCGAGCCACGGCGCCGGCTATCTGTCGGCAGAGGATGTCCGTTCCTTCGGGAGTGGTGATCACCACGTCAGCGTGTTCGTTCTCCTCACTTGCCTTCGGAAGCCAAGCCTTATGGTAGTTGCCGTTGTGATGTTCCACCTTCTTCACCTTTCCGTCAACGGGGAACCAGTTGGCGTGTACGTTGAAGAGGCTCATAAAGATGCTCACCATAATACGGCGGTCGTGGAAGTACGTATTCTCCTCCACTTCCTCAATAACCACCACGCGTCCGTCAGCCGGAGCCACAACTATTTTCTCAGTGTTCTCTTCCGGGAAGTAACGGATGGGGCAGCGGAAGAAGTTAATCACTATGCCATACACCGTGCCCATTATGGCGAGGAAGCACCAGAAAGGAGCCTTCACGTCCACAAAACGCCACAGCAACAGCGCCACAGCGGCAATGAAAATGAAGCCATAGATGAGCGTGTCCGTTCCTTCACGATGAAGTCGTATCTTCTTAAGTTTCTTTATCTTTATATTTTTTATCATAGTAGCGGGGAATGTATAAGGATGCTATTTTTATAATAGATGTGAGTAAATAGAGGTTTCGATAGTTAAGGATGCGGCGCATACGGAAAAACATATGAGCAAGAAGCGCCCTTTTTATCTTTGCAAAGGTAAGTTTTTTTTACGGAAATGACAAATTTTTCTACTATTCTTTTGGTTGTCTCAGCAATAAGGGCTAACTTTGATTTCCAATTTATACAAAATCACACACCACACATGGAAGACTTCATACATCTGCACGTCCACACGTACTACTCTCTCCTCGACGGCCAGTCGCCCGTTGAGAAGCTCGTCGACAAGGCCATTGCCAACGGCATGCGCGGTATGGCGATAACCGATCATGGCAATATGTTCGGCGTGAAAGAGCTGTTCAATTACTGCAACAAGGTGAACGGTAAGCTGAAGAAGGAGGGCAAGGAGCCGTTCAAGCCCATCTTCGGATGCGAGATGTACGTGGCACACCGCAAGAAGTCGGACCGTGTGAAGGAGAAAGGCGACATGGGAGGCTATCACCTCATCGTCCTCGCCAAGAACTACAACGGATACAAGAACCTCATCAAGCTGGTGTCTCGCGCATGGGTGGACGGCTATTACATGCGTCCGCGTACTGACCGCGAGGACCTGGAGAAGTATCATGAGGACCTTATCGTCTGCTCGGCATGTATAGCAGGCGAGGTGCCGGCGAAGATTCTGAAGAACGACATAGCCGGAGCAAGGGAAGCCATTGAATGGTATAAGAATCTGTTCGGCGACGACTACTATCTGGAGCTTCAGCGCCACGAGGTGCGCGACCCGCATCAGCGTGCCAACCGCGAGACCTTCCCGCTGCAGCAGCAAGCCAACAAGGTATTGATGGAGCTGGCTAAGGAATACGGCATCAAGCTGGTCTGCACCAACGACTGCCACTTTGTCAATCAGGACAACGCCGAAGCCCATGACCATCTGCTCTGCCTTGCCACCGGAAAGGACCTCGACGACCCCAACCGCATGCTCTATACGAAGCAGGAATGGTTTAAGACGCGCGAGGAGATGAACGAAGTGTTCGCCGACGTGCCCGAAGCCCTCTCCAACACGCTTGAGATTCTTGACAAGGTGGAGTTCTACTCCATCGACCACTCCCCCATCATGCCCTTCTTCCCCATCCCTAAAGAGTTCGGCACGGAGGAGGATACACGCAAGCGCATCACGCCGGAGGAGCTTTTCCGCGAGTTCACCACGGACGAAAACGGCAATGACATAATGTCACAGGAGGAAGCCGAGAGCAAGATTAAGAAGCTCGGAGGCATCGACAAGCTTTACCGAATTAAGTTCGAGGCTGACTATCTGGCAAAGCTTGCCTACGACGGAGCCAAGCGACTCTACGGCGACCCGCTGCCCGAAGAGGTGTCGGAGCGCGTCAAGTTTGAGCTGCACATCATGAAGACCATGGGTTTCCCAGGATACTTCCTCATCGTGCAGGACTTCATCAATTCCGCTCAGGACGAACTGGGCGTGATGGTAGGTCCGGGACGTGGTTCGGCTGCCGGATCCGTTGTGGCTTACTGCCTCGGCATCACCAAGATTGACCCTATAAAATACGACCTTCTGTTCGAGCGATTCCTCAATCCTGACCGTATCTCGCTCCCTGATATCGACACCGACTTCGACGACGACGGACGCGGAAAGGTGCTCGAATGGGTGGAGGACAAGTACGGACACGACAAGGTGGCGCACATCATCACCTACGGCACGATGGCAACGAAGAACTCCATCAAGGACGTGGCACGTGTGGAGAAGCTGCCTCTCGACGTATCTAACCGCCTTTGCAAGGCCATACCTGACAAGCTGAAGGACGGCAAGAAGATGAATCTGCCCAACGCCATCAGCGAAGTGCCGGAGCTGCAGGAGGCGGAGGCAAGCGCCGACCCGCGACTTGCCAACACCATAAAGTACGCCAAGATGCTGGAGGGCACCGTCCGCGGAACGGGCATCCACGCCTGCGGCACCATCATCTGCCGCGACGCCATCAGCGACTGGGTGCCGGTGTCAACGGCTGAGGACAAGTCGGACCCCGGACACAAGCTTCTCGCCACACAGTATGACGGACACGTCATCGAGGAGACGGGCCTCATCAAGATGGACTTCCTCGGACTTTCCACGCTCTCCATCATGAAGGAGACGGTGGAGAACATACGCCTCACACACGGATTTACGCTCAATCTCGACACAATCCCCATCGACGACGAGCTGACATACAAGCTCTATCAGGAAGGCAGGACCATCGGTACGTTCCAGTTCGAGTCTGCCGGTATGCAGAAATACCTGCGCGAGCTGAAGCCTACTGTCTTCGAGGACCTCATCGCCATGAACGCCCTCTACCGTCCGGGACCTATGGACTACATCCCCTCCTTCATCGCACGTAAGAACGGCAAGGAGGAGATAACGTATGACATCCCCTGCATGGAGAAGTATCTGAAGGACACGTACGGCATCACAGTATATCAGGAGCAGGTGATGCTCCTCTCCCGACAGCTCGCCAACTTCACCCGAGGCGAGTCAGACGCCCTGCGTAAGGCGATGGGTAAGAAGAAGAAAGCCATCGTAGACGCCATGAAACCTAAGTTCATCGAGGGCGGAAAGAAGAACGGACACGACCCGAAGGTACTGGAGAAGATCTGGGCAGACTGGGAGAAATTCGCGTCATACGCCTTCAACAAGTCGCACGCCACGTGCTATTCGTGGGTGGCATACCAGACGGCTTACCTCAAGGCGCACTATCCTGCCGAGTTCATGGCGGGCAACATGAGCCGATGCATCAGCGACATCACCAAGATAACGAAGCTCATGTCAGAATGTCAGGCGATGGGCATACCCTGCCTCGGACCCGACGTCAACGAGAGTCAGCGCAAGTTCTCAGCCAACAAGAAGGGCGAGATACGCTTCGGACTGTCAGCAATAAAGGGCATGGGCGACGCCGCTGCCATCAACATCATCGAGGAACGCGAGAAGAACGGACCTTACAAGGACATCTACGACTTTGTGCAGCGCGTGAATCTCTCTGCCGTAAACCGCAAGGCGCTCGAGTCGCTCGCTCTGAGCGGAGGACTTGACAGCTTCGGAATACGTCGCGAGAGCTACTTCGGCGAGACTCCGAAAGGCACGTTCATCGAGATTCTGCTGCGCTACGGACAGACCTATCAGCAGGAGCAAAACCAGATGCAGAACTCGCTCTTCGGCGACATGGGAGGAGTGGAGATAGCCACACCGAAGCCGCCAGAGGCAGAACAGTGGAGCACCATAGAGTTGCTGAAGAAGGAACGCGACCTCGTGGGCATCTATCTCTCCGCGCATCCGCTGGACGAATACAGCGTGGTGCTCAATTCGATGTGCAACCTGCGCTGCGACCAGCTCACACGCGACATGGACAAGCAGGAACTGGCAAAGACGGCGGAGCTGACCTTCGGAGGCATTGTATCGTCCGTGACGTCACGATTCACGAAGAACAACAAGCCGTTCGGCATCGTCACCATCGAAGACTTCAACGGTCAGGGCGAGCTGGCGCTCTTCGGAGACGAATGGACAAAGTGGCAGCACATGCTGAAGGAGGAATACATCGTGTACATCACAGCCACCATGCGTCAGCGATTCGCCAACGCGCCCAACAGCCTGGAGCTGGTCATCAAGAGCGTGGAATTCATGAACGACGTGAAGGACAAGCGCATAGAGAGGTTCACCATCTACATCGACTCCACCCTGCTCCACAACTCGCGCATGAACGACCTGGAGGTGCTGCTCAAGAGCAATCCCGGCAACGTGCCGCTCTACTTCAACATCCACGACTCTGAGCACAACACAGACCTCACGCTTCTGAGCCATAACACCACCATCGACCCGAGCAAGAAGCTTCTCAACTTCCTTGACGACCTCAACAACGAGACGGAGGAACACGAGACTGTCAGGTATGCCATTAACTGACGCGCCGACGCTTGGCATAATATTTGATGATAAATAATATATATTGGTAATAATCGAGTCTATAATAACATAACAAAACTAAAAATTACAAGAAAATGGAAGTACAGATTACAACAGAGAATCTCGAGCAGTACAAGAGTGGCGAACTGCCATTGGTAGTTGACCTTTGGGCAACATGGTGCGGTCCCTGCCGCATGATTGCTCCTATAGTATCAAAGCTCGCTGAGGAGTACGACGGCAAGATCGTTGTAGGCAAGTGCGACGTAGAGGCTAACGACGACGTAACCATAGAGTATCGCGTCCGCAACATCCCCACAATCCTCTTCTTCAAGGGTGGTGAGCTCGTTGACAAGCACGTAGGTGCCATCACAGAAGGCGACCTCAGAAAGAAGTTCAACGCTCTGCTCTAATACAGACAGACTGTAATAAAACGGACAACTTCCGTAGAAACTGACAACCAAACCAGGGAGTCAGTTTCTACGGAAGTTTTTTTTTGTATATATTACATCTACATAACATCGCAGCAGTAGGCAGGGCTTTACCCCAAATACTATAATGTAATTCACCACTATACTATAGCGATTCGTTCCATCAACTATTTTGCGGA
>ERZ506950.168-NODE-168-length-60089-cov-6.313872_pt1 | contig 60089 bp, 54 predicted proteins | sample MGYA00512897_ERZ506950 | MGnify/ENA metagenome assembly ERZ506950
CGCAAGTGCCGGATAGGAACGGCAAAATTTTTTACACTTCTATTACTTCTTTATCGCACATTAGCAAATTGCCAAGGTATGGGGCAATGAAAGCGATGTGGAGGAGAACAACGTAGAAGCGTATATTTCCTTCTTAAGAAAAAAACTGCGTTATTTAGGCAGCAGCGTGCAGATCGAGAATATTCGCAAGGTAGGCTATCGTTTGGAGAAAGCATATGCTTCATAAACTGCATCGAAAGTTTATCTTGATCAATATGCTCTGCGTGTTGAGCGTGGTGGCATTGGTGCTGGGCATCCTGTATATGACGACGACGAAAAAGAATGAAGAAATCGCGTATCGGCAGTTGAAACGGGCGTTAGAAGAACCGTATGCGGTAAAAAAGGAAGGCTTTTTACAGGTGCAGGTCTTTCAGACTGATTTTCAATTTCAGGTAATCAGAGGCAGCAATCCGATATTGGAACAAAGCGTCATGCAGGATATTGCCGATCGCATCGCACAAAAAAACGATACGTTCGGTGTGCTTTCCGCTTATGAGGCGCGTTACTTATATGAAGTTAAATGGAATGGCATTCAGATTGCCATCATGGATCGCAGTCATGAGAAGCAGGGCTTGCAGGCGCTGCTTGTAAACAGTATCCTGTTGTTTCTGTTGGCGCTTGTCGCTTTCATCATAATCAGTTGGTATTTAGGGAAATGGGCATTGCGTCCGGTCGATCGTGCATGGAAAGCGCAGAAGCAGTTTATCAGCGATGCCTCTCATGAATTAAGAACGCCGATCACGGTCATTTTAGCAAATACGAATATTTTGGCGCATCATCCGCAGGATGCGATCGCAGATCAGATGAAATGGATCGATAACACACAGACAGAAGCAAACCGTATGAAGCAGCTGGTGGAAAATATGTTGTTTCTTTCCCGCAGTGATGAACAGTCGCTGCATTATGAGAAAACACGGTTGAATATCAGCGATGTGCTGGAACAAAGTACGCTGGTGTATGAGGCGATCGCTTATGAATCGAAAATCACATTGGAAAGTGAAATCGAAAGTGATTTGTGGATCAAGGGCAATGAAGCGTTGATCCGGCAGCTGATCACCATTTTGATGGACAATGCCTGCAAATACTGTGAACATGAAAAAAGGATCATATTGCAGGCGAAACGGATACAGAATCAAGTGGAGATCGTACTTCGTAACACCGCAGCAAACCTTTCTCAGGAAGATTTAGAGCATTTGTTCGAGCGTTTTTATCGCAGTGAGAAATCAAGAAACCGCAAACAGGGCGGCTATGGGTTAGGTCTGTCGATTGCCAAGACGATCTGTGAAAAGCATCAGGGAAGCATCCGGGTCGAAAACAAAGATGGATTTGTGGTGTTTACTGTCATCCTGCCATTAGAGAAAGCGTAAGTATGAAACAAAAAAGCGGCATACTGATTGTAGTGTGCTGTTTTTGCCTTTTGCCCTTTATTGACCAAATGGTCGATTCATGCTATTTTTATAGAAACAACAGACAAGGAGATTGTTATGACAAGTGAAAAAACCGGAAGAAATAAAACGATCAATACCTCAGTAAAGGAAGGCGCGATTTATCTGGAGCGCTGCATTTCGGTTAAGGAAAAGCAGGATTCACTTGATCTTGTGATGGATAAAACAATTCTAGGCGACAGCATGCAAGTATGTGCGCTATTACCGGAAAACAGCGTGGATCTGATCATTGCCGATCCGCCTTATAATTTAACAAAGACTTTTAATGGCACTACTTTTTCAAAAAAGAAGGCAGCTGATTATGAAACTTATACAAGAGAATGGATCAGTGTCGTGAAACCACTGTTAAAAGAAAGTGGCTCGATTTATGTTTGTTGCGACTGGGAAAGCAGTCTGATCATCGGTAAAGTGCTGGCAGAGTTTTTTCATGTGAGAAATCGTATTACTTGGCAGCGGGAAAAAGGTCGCGGCGCTAAAGCAAATTGGAAAAATGGCATGGAAGACATTTGGTATGCGACAAACAGCGATCAGTTTACCTTTCATTTGGATGCGGTCAAAATCCGCAAAAAAGTAATCGCACCTTATCGTGTTGATGGAAAGCCGAAAGACTGGATGGAATCAGCGGAAGGGAATTACCGCGATACATGTCCTTCTAACTTTTGGGATGACATTACGATTCCATTTTGGTCAATGGCAGAAAATACCGCACATCCTACACAAAAATCTGAGAAGCTGATCGCGAAGATCATGCTTGCTTCCTCTTCCGAAGGTGATGTTGTATTTGATCCTTTTTTGGGTTCCGGTACGACGAGCGTAGTCGCTAAAAAACTGGGGCGTCATTATGTCGGCGTCGAACAAGATCTGAAATATTGCATATGGAGCGAGCAGCGCCTTGCAATGGCAGAAAACGATCCTAATATTCAAGGATATGTGGATGGTGTATTCTGGGAGCGTAATTCTTTGCCTATGCAGAAAAGCAGAAGCAATGCTTCACAAAGCCGAAAAAGAAATGATAAAAAGTCGAAAAAGGCTTAGGAAAAGATCGAATGATCGATCATTAAGTAAGATAGTGGAGGTGTCGGCAGATGTATCATAAAGAGGTTATAGAAGATCTGATTGCATTTATTGGCAGTTTGGATGGATTGGGAGATAAGACTTCATTGGCCGCTAAGGTACAACAGCGTTTCGCCTTGGTAAAAGAACGCAGCGTTTATTATGGAGAGTGGTTTGCAATCCGTTTTTGTAAAGCGTCCGGCAGTGCTTTTTCCAATACGGTACTTTCGCTTTCCACCTTACATAAATATGACAGGCTTCCCTTTATCGTTTGCCTGGTTACACCGTCAAAAAATATTTTGATGCTTGCTAATTCCACCTTTCTGCGCAAAATCAGCCATTCTTCACAGGAACTGCGTTGTGATAATATCGTGGGCAGCTTCAATGGCAGCGATATTATGCGTACTTTCGCAGGCGTAAGCAATGCTCCTGCACATTTCGCTTTTCTATTTGCATCTCATTGTAACTATCCTTTTGCGGAAAATTTAGCACGACTGGTGGAAGCCACCAATCAAATTATCCCGGTCGGTCATAAGTTCGTCCCTACAACTGAACAGCTGTCCTGTATCTATGCGTCTATAGACAGGACAAGATCTTTCTTTTTATCTGATGCCTATCAGATGTTAAATGATGATCTGGATCAGCGTGTAAAAGCCGTGCAATCAGAGATCGCGATTGCTGCCTTTATAGAGAATGTCAATTTGCGTGGCAGGATCATAGAATATCTAATTACGGCAGAGGACGATTTGAAAGATACATTGATTCATTGCTTAAAAGAGCATACACCGCTTCCGCAGATTTTTACTGCAGATAAATTAGGAGATTATGAAAAAGCGTTCACGCATTATCATACCGCAACCGATATAAAGACGAAAGTTTTATTTTTATCAAGCAATCCTAAAGGCTATAATATCGATAAAGTCCTTGCTTTCCTTTCGCAAAAGAAAAGCGTGTATTTGATTTATATCATCGCAATTGATGAAAAGAAACAGATCAGTACAAGACTTTGTTCCATGTATCACCGGCAGCTTTTATCAGCTACAAGAATCATCAGCCACTGGGCAGGGCGCAATTCCCGTGGAGTTACGCAATATGATGGAAAAGCGCTGGAAGAAATTGTTTTTCACTTCGATGAGACAATCGAAACGGATCAAGCAAAAGCGTTTTTAACAAAATGCCTGCATGATGAAAAAGCTTGCGTATAAGAAGCGGGAATAGGAACAGATAGATGTCTAGAAAAGAGTTTCTATCTATTTTGTTGTGATGGTTGATCATTATTTCTAATTATCAAAAGATGGCTTATCATCCATGATAAACCATCTTTATTTTCAGATCAGGCAATTTTGAGTGGTTGATCGCTTTAACTTCGTTTCAAATAGTATAATAGATATTCGCGATAAGCGCGTTTGACATTGCCCGGCGCCAGTTTCAAAAACATAATGATTCTCCTTTACAAAGGGAAGTCAGCCCTTTTACAGGCTGACTAGATTAAGATTTAGAATGGATAATGGAACGATAGCCTAAATAAGTGATATAGAAATAGGAACCGTATATGATCACAAGGATCGCTGCCGTATAGGCGGAGCTGGTGAAAATATCCAGTCTGCCAAATAGCTGCACAATATCACTGACAAAGCGTATGCCGAAGAAAGAATGGATCATACCTACAATCAGCGGTATGATGAAGTACAGCGAAATCTGTAACAGTACCGCGTGATTGATCATGCGTCTTTCACAGCCCAACTGTACAAGGGTTCGATAGCGCTGCTGGTCGCTGCTGGCGCTGGATAACTGCTGCAGTGCCAACATGACTGAGCAGGCAATCAGAAAGACCGTACCCAGATATAAGCCAATGTAGGTAAATACAGTAGAAAGGCCGACTGTATTGCGTCTGACATCCTCCTTGCCTTCTAAATCAATGGCCCAGTATTCCGCACCATCGGCAAGCTGATCTTCCGTTGTGTTCTCTAACGTATCCTGTACGCTTTGATAAACCGATTTGCGCCATTCTATGGATTCTTTGTCTTTAGGAGTTAAGTTGATGGCGGTGAGATTGAGCGGCGCATCTGCGGGAATCAGATTGTCCGGCACGACGATACCGAAAGCAATCACTCCCATATTCGGGGTCGTATAACCGTTGTATAACTGCTCGGATACGGCTTTGACACGAACCGATGTGCCATAAACCGACAAGACCGGCTTGTCTGACATCACATCCGCTAAATATTGATGGACCATGTCAGTACTGCTAAAGGCATATCCTTCCTTATCGCCAAGCGTGAGTTCCTCTTCCCCGATGTGGCGTAAAAACTGGTTAAATTCAGATAGTTTGACATATTGGATCGACGTATAAGAAGATACGTTTTTCAATAATGTCTGTGTGGTTTCCTGTTGTGCATATTTCGCTAAAGTATTGACAGGTTCCCCTTTATAAACATGGAAATAATGAATTTCCTCAAAAAAGTCTTTTTCCAAAACAACCGCCGCATCCGGATCACGCAGTCCATCAATTGAGATCGAGGCGTCATAAGGCGTTGACAGGATGACGGTGGAATTGATCGATTCCCGCAGTGAGAAACCGGTGGACAGCGCTCCGATGGACAGCAGCAACAAAATAGAAATAATGCTCATAGAAAAGAAATTGCTGTTGATGTTGGCGTTTAACTGCCGTAGGACAAACATATTCAGTTTGCGGTAATAAAAGCGCTTGCTGCTTTGAATGAATTTTAATAAAAAGCCGCTTAGTGAAAAAAACAGCAGGAATGTACCGGCCAGACCGCAAACCAGCATGATCTGCAGCTGTGTCGTGTCGATCAGATAGGCGCCGCGGGAAGATAAATAATAAGCATATCCAAGCAGCCCAAGCGATACCAGAAATAAGAATACTGACAGATACAGGTTTTGCAGATGGGATTGCTGATGCTTTTGATTTGCCTGCAATAGATCGATCAGTTTGAAACGGTTGATCTCAAAACTGTTCAAAATGATGGTGACCGTAAAGATCAAAGCAAATAACAGGATCGTCGCGATCGTTGCACCCCAGGAAAAAATAAAGTGATAGTTCAATTCCACTTCAAACAAAGAAGCCGTCAATATGCTCAAACACTGTGATAAAGCAATTCCCAGCATCATGCCCGCCACAAGTGAGATCAGACCGATCAATACGGTTTCATAAACCAAGATGCGGTCGATCTTGCCATTGGGCATGCCCAGCAGTTGATAAAGGCCGAATTCCTGTTTTCTTCTTTTGATCAGGAAACGATTGGCATATAAGATCAGGAAAGCAAATACGATCGCCACAAAGATCGACAGAAAATTCATGACGATACCGGTTGTTTCCAGGATCGCGTGTTCCATTTCATTTAGCGACAGCACTTCTTTCTGCTGCTGAAAGGAATTAAAGGTATAAAACAAGCAGACAGAGAACGCCAGCGTCAGGAAATAGATCATAAAATCACGATAACTCTTTTTGACATTCTGATAAGCTAACTTAAAGTACATTAGAGGAATCACCTCCAAGCAAGGTTACCACTTCGATGATGCGGTTAAAAAAGTCCTTGCGCGTGTCATTTCCTTTACGGATCTCATTGAAGATCTTGCCATCTTTGATAAATAAGATGCGGTTGGCATAAGAAGCGGAAAATGCGTCATGCGTAACCATCATGATCGTTGCATGATAGTCTTGATTCAGCTTTGTCATAGAATCTAATAACATCCGGCTTGACTTAGAATCAAGCGCACCGGTCGGTTCATCAGCTAAGATCAGCGTCGGATTGGTGATCAAGGCGCGAGCAGCCGCTACACGCTGCTTCTGACCGCCGGACATCTGGTAAGGATACTTTTTTAAGATATCGGTAATTTCCAGCTTTTCTGCTACTTCTTTTACGCTTGCTTCGATCTGCTTCGGCGCTACTTTGGAAATCGTTAATGCCAAAGCGATATTCTCATAAGCGGTCAAAGTATCTAATAAGTTAAAGTCCTGAAAGATAAAGCCTAATTCTTCCCGTCTGAATTTAGACAGATTGTTTTTCTTGATGCGGGTAATGTCCTTCTCATTTATGATGATATGCCCGCTTGTTACATGATCGATCGTTGCAATACAGTTTAGCAGTGTGGTCTTTCCGCTGCCGCTGGGCCCCATGATACCGATAAATTCCCCTTTTTCCACTTCAAAGGAAATGTTGTCTACCGCTTTGGTAATGTTGCCCTTGCTGCCGTAATACTTTTCTACGTTTGAAACGCTTAATACTGTTTCCATGTATAGTCCTCCTTATGATTTGAAAAGCGAAGATCCTCGCATTGCAGATATAAGATCCCGATTAAGAAAGCGGCCAATAAAGCCATGTGTACTTCTGTAGGGATCGGAAAATCAAACAGCATCGTGCTGGCATGATAGATCCCAAGCAGAACGATCAAAACTGTGATCAATGTATGTTTTTTCATCATATCCACCTCCGTTGTACCTGCATTATAAGATAAGCAATCCTTACAAGCCATAGAAGTGTCTTTCACTTTACTTACATTTTAGTAAGATAGTCAGATTGTAGCATACAATGAGGCAGATAAAAAGAAGCCGTTTGATACAAAGGCTTCTTGTTTGGGAGAATTGCCTAAAACTGGTAATGACTGCCCAAAGGAAAGGTAATGATCATGGTCGTTCCCTGCTGTGGGGTACTTTCTGCGCGTATGCCCAGATACATTTTGGCACACAGCTTCGCGCATAGATATAAACCGATGCCGGTTGATTTTTCGTGAGAGCGGCCATTGCTTCCGGTAAAGCCTTTTTCAAAAATACTCGGCAGATCGGCAGCGCTGATGCCGCAGCCGTTATCGCTGATGCGCAGGCAAACCTGCTGTTCTTCCTTGTTGGCAGAGATGGTGATCGTTCCATGATCATCGCAGTATTTCAAGGCATTGACGATGATCTGATCTAAGATGAATTCAAGCCATTTCCCATCGGCATATACCGTTTGTTCCAAATTGTCCAAGGTCAAAGTGATATGGCGGTAGATAAAGGAAGCGGCGTGTTTTTTGACGACCGCATGAACCGGTTTGGAAAGTGTAAGCTTGTTGATGATATAGTCTTTTTCCACCGTATTGCTTTTGGCATAAAAAAGCGCCTGTTCCACAAATCGTTCCACTTTCTTTAATTCCTCTTTCAAAGGCGTGCTGGTAGCGGAAGGATGATTGTCTAGGATGAGGTTTGCGGAAGCAAGCGGGGTCTTGACTTCATGTACCCACATCTCCACATATTCTTTGTATTCCTGCTGTGCTCGCCGATAAACGCTGATTTCATCGATCATGCTCTTATCGACTTCACTTAAACATTCATACAAGATGCGTCCATCCATAAACTGCGGTTCTTCCAATATTTCGGTGATCAGGTATTTTTTATCTAACGCATCCAGCGTTTCTTTTAGATCGCGATAGAAAAAATGACGGCGCTGATATTCCACAAATAAAATCAGCATGACAAATAATAAAAACATGACGTCGATGAAAACGATCTGATCCTGAGTTACCTTCGATACCGCTAAAAACAAGGTCGTCAATGAAACGACGAGCAAGGCAGCTAAGATCAGATAGAGTTTTTCTTTTAAGTAATCAGTGATCTTCATAAATGATATACCCTAAGCCCCGTTTGGTAACGATAAAGTCATTCAGCTGCAAATATTCCAGTTTTTTGCGCAGTCGGTTGATATTGACCGTTAATGTGTTGTCATCGACAAACAGATCGCAATCCCACATGTGCTGCATCAATTCATTGCGGGAAACGATCTTGTTTTTGTTTTGAAACAGGCAGTGCATGATGCGCAGCTCGTTTTTGGTTAGATCGACCGTTTGATTCTTCCATGAGATCGTGCTTTTGGATATATCCAGCACACATTCGCCAATGTGTAAAGTCGTATTGTTGCCGGACTCATAGACACGCATCAAGACCCGCGACATATGTGCCAACAGTACCTGTAAATTATAAGGCTTGGTAATGAAATCATCCGCTCCTAGATTTAAGGAGATGAGTTCATCCATATCGGAATCACGGCTGGTTACGATAATGATGGGAATCTCGCTTGTTTTGCGGATCTCGCGGCAGATCACATGGCCGTCTACGATCGGCAGATTCAGATCCAGCAAGATCAGATGCGGCGCGCAGTGCTTTACGTATTCCACGACTTGTTCAAAGTCATCGGGGGTGCAGGTTTCATAACCGTTGTGATTGAGAAAACTGCATAATTCGGTACGAATGGTTGGATTATCTTCCACGATCATAATTTTATACATAAACATCACCTGCTCTTATGATAGCACAAAATCGCAAAATGTAACGCTTTTTTATGGGAAAACGCCATCTTGCGTTTAAGAAAGGCAAAAGCAGGAAATGCGAAATGAAGCGTTAAGAAAGCGGATAATGGGATATACTAACAACAGATGACACATAAAATAAGATGAGGCTGGTGGAAAGATGAAAGAGCGTATTTCACAACTTGTTGAGCAGGCAAAAGCGGAAGCGTGCAAAATGGGCAATCATTATGTGGGCAGTGAACATCTGCTGCTTGCATTGATGAAGCAAAAGGACAGTGCGTTTACCCGTTATCTGGAAAGGCACGGTGTCTTTTATCATCAGGTGCAGGAGGATCTGATGGTGCTGTTTGGGATATTAGATGGGGTGATCAAGGAAGAGGACGTGCAGATGACGCAGGTGGCACAGGAGATCATTGACGATGCCCGCTCCTTAGCGGAAAAAAGCGATGATGAAGCTGAAAAGTGTCTTGGGAATGCCCTTTTGGCATATGAAAACAGTGTTGCCGGGGAAATGTTGCTGCGCTATGGCGTCGATCTGGAGGAATTAAAAGATCAGTTGGAGGACGTAGCGGGCATACTGGCACGTTATGAGGAACTGTGTGATCTGGCGCAAGGCGGCGCATCAAGCTTGATCGGCAGAGAGCAGGAGCTGGCGCAGATCATGGAAGTGCTCTCGCGCAAAGAAAAAGCCAATCCGTTGCTGCTGGGCGATGCGGGCGTAGGAAAAAGCGCCGTTGTGGAGCAGCTGGCATGGCTGCTGAAAAAAGATCAGGTGCCGCAGCATCTAAAAGGCTGTCGTATTTATGAACTGAATTTGAATGCGCTGGTCGCAGGAACAAAATACCGCGGTGATTTTGAGGAAAAACTACAAAGGCTGTTACAAATGTTAGCGAAGTATCCGCATATCATCGTCTTTATTGACGAGATCCACATGATGATCGGCGCCGGCAAATCGGAGGGTTCGATCGATGTCGCTTCGGTGCTGAAACCTTATTTGGCGCGGGGAAAGATGCGTTTGATCGGTGCGACCACCTTGGAGGAATATGAAAAGCATATCGAAAAGGATCGGGCGCTGCAGCGTCGTTTTCATCCGATCGTATTAAAAGAACCGCAGGTGGAAGCGATGAGGCCTTTATTAAAGCAAAAGGCGAAGGAGTACGGCGCCTTTCATGAGGTAACGGTGGAAGCGGATGCACTGGATGCGATCATCGCTTATTGTGAACGTTATATGCCGCAGCGCCGTTTTCCCGATAAGGCGCTGGATGTGCTGGATCTGGCCTGTGTGAAAACGACTTTGCACGGAAGCAAGATCGTAACCAGAAAGCAGGTTGCGGAAGCGATGGAACAGATGACGCATATCCCTTTTACCAAACGGCTTTATCACCGGCAGCAGGATGAACTGAAACGGCTATTTGCCGGTCAGGAGGAACTGGCGGACAAGATCGTTGCTTATTTGAAGCATCTGCGTAAAGAAGGTCCTAACCTTGGCGTTTGGCTGTTTCGGGGAGAAGCGCACAGCGGAAAAAGAAAGATGGCAAAAGCGATCGCCAAACTCTATTTTGCCCAAGAGGAAGTGTTTGCGTTAGATGGACGTACTTGGAAGCAGCAGATCGAGGAAGTGATGCGCAAGATCAAGCGCACGCCCTTTTGTGTGCTTTCCATTCATCATATCGAAGCGGATCCTGCTTTGGAAGCGCTGCTTTGTTCTGCTTTTGAAAATGGATCGTTAGAAACAAACGGCTGGCAGGTATCATTTCGGCATGTCTTGATCATTTTGCATGATGAAAAGCAGGAACTCCCGAAAGCGATGTATTTTACCAAAGCGTCTGCCGGTCATGCTTTAGGCATGGTGCAGCCGTATTTAGAAGCGTGCTTCACGTTTCAAAAGCTCAGTGAACAGCATCAGATACAGATTATTCAGAAAATGCTGGATGCCTGTCGGATCGAGGTGAGTGAAGAAGCGATCGGACAGCAGTTAAAGCAAAGCACTTCTTTGCGGGATGCCTATCATAAGGTGAAGCGAAATCAATTAGAAAAGGCGGGGATCGGTTAAGATTCCTTTCTTTTTGACGCTATTTTGGCAGCAATCACATATTTCTGTGTTACAATAAAAAACACAAATGAAACAAAGAGGATGGAAAATATATGAAATATAGTACAATCGTAGTAGCAGCGGGAAGTGGAAGCAGAACGGGCCTTGGTTACAATAAGATGTTTTATCGTCTGCCATCGGGCAGATGTATCATTGAAGAAAGCGTACGCTTGTTTTTGCGTGATGACGACTGCCGTGAGGTCATCATCGTTTGTCGCAAAGAGGAACAGACGGATTTTCAAAAGCTGTTTGCGGCAAAGAAGATTCGTTATGTGAGCGGCGGAGCGACCAGAGGGGAAAGTGTCTATCATGGACTATGCACGGTAACGCAGGATCATGTGCTGGTGCATGATGGTGCGCGCCCTTATTTAGATGAAGAAAGCTTGAAACGGTTACTGAAAAAGACAGCGGAAACCGGTGCCTGTCTTTTGGCAGTACCGGTCAAGGATACGATCAAGGTCGTGGAAAACGGTTTGGTCAGCGCTACGCCGAAACGGGAACTGCTTTGGTGTGCACAGACGCCGCAGGCTTTTTCCAGCGCTTTGTTAAAGCAGTGCTATGAAAAAACGATGAAAGAACAGGCAGTGCTGAGCGATGATGCGGCAGTGGTGGAATATTGTGGGCATGCGGTCCATGTCGTAATGGGCAATTATGAAAACAGCAAGGTAACGACAGCGGATGACCTGCACTAGTGCTATTCACAAAGCAGGGTATTTACGTTATAATACAGGAGAAAGAGAGGAATTGCTTATGGAGTTTGTTTCGCTTTTGGGAACGGTGGTAATTGTGATGCTGTTGATCTGGCTGCTTCCTTATTTGTTGTGGTTTTTCATCATCATGGGAATCGTGATCTGGGTTGCCGGCTTTTTTACGCGCCGCAAGATCAGAAAACAGCAGCAGTCCTATTTTCGCCAGTTTCAGGATCAGACAAATGAGCAGAGTTCCTATTTTCACGATGATGATATCGAACGCGGGAGCGGCAGTGGTGATATCATTGATGTAGAATATAGCGAGAGGGAAGAATCATGATGCTGAAAAATGCGAGCTATGCGCAGAAGGAACAGATTCGATCGATCTGGCTGTCGCATTTTGCCAATTATGAAAAGGCAGAGGTCCAGCATTATTTCGATCACGGCTATGATGATCATGCGACGATCGTCATTGACGATGATGATAAAGTGATCTCAACGATCCATATGCGAGAAGAAACGCTGATGCTGATGCAGCAGAAGCTGGAAGTATCTTTTCTTTTGGGCGTTGCCACGATCCCGGATTATCGGCGCTGCGACTATATGAAAGATCTGATGCGTCATGTGCTGGATGAAGAAGCGCATAATCATCTGATTACGCTGATCGACGCCTTTTATCCGAAACTGTATGAGCCTTTCGGCTTTGTCAGCGTTTATGATAAAAAGCAGTATCAGATCTCGCATAAGTTATTGGAACAGGTCAGCAATGTCAATGTGCATGCGGCAAACAGCGGTGCACAGCTTTATGAAGTCTATCGCAAATATATTCGTCATTTTGACGCTTATATCGTTCGCGATGCCGGTTATTTTGACGAACTGATCGAAAAATATCGCTCAATCGGCGGCATTGCGGTCTATGAAACGGCAGCAGGCGTGCAGGGCTATGCCTGCTATATCCGTAAGGAGCATTATGCGGAAATTAGGGAAATCGTTTATCTCGGTTCTGCGGCCATCATGAAGCTGGCGCATTGGATCATGCGGGACGATCCTTATATCATGATCCATGTTTCACAGGATGAAAGCTTAGAAAAGCTGTTTCCGCTTGCGATACCCAAACGGGTGCCGCATATGATGGCACGTATCAATCACCCGGCGCTGTTTCAACGCTTATATGGGCAGAAAGCCGCTTCAACAAAGGAAGTGTTTGCCTCATTAAAGAAGCCGATGTTTCTGCATATGGAAATGTAAGTATCTGATCGATCAAAGAGGCACTGAAATAAAGTGCCCTTTTTGTATGCTTTTCATATGGGAGGACAAATACAAAAAGAAAAAGTCCGCCTTTACGAACTCTTACTTTTTGATCTTTAATTTGATTTGTTTCTCTTTTGTTACTTTCGGATGCTTTTGACGATAGCGTGCTGCCAGAAAGTGCAGCGCCGCATAATAGATCGCACCGATGCAGATCGCGCCGCAGCAAATCCAGATGACCACTTCATCGTATTCATTCTCAATGGCAAGCAATACGAACAAAGCGGCGAATACCAGATACAAGACGCCCAGCAGGATCAGTTTGCCCGTATCGGCCTTATCTGCTAAATTTTCGATCACGCCCGGTTTGTCAGAAACATCAAAATCGGGAATTTGTGTCAAATGCGGCAGCAGTCTGAAACGCAGCTGAAATTCCAATGCACCGATGATGACAACACCGATCAATGCGGCGATCAGTACATCGACATGAAACGAGTAAATCAGCGCAGCTGCGGTTACTCCTAAAATATAACGCATGCCGATCATCTGAAACGTGCTGTATTTTTCCGGAGTGATCACATATCCGACATGATTGCTTTTCTTATAATAAACATAGCGATTGTGCTTATCTCGGTAGATATTCCTGCCTTGCAAGACGACCTCTTTGTTTCTTGTAAATAAACCCATTCTTATCACCTCTGTTCTATATTATATATGGAAAGTAAAGCATCGTCCACAAGCAGATTACAAATTATTAGCGAAAGTTTTGCACTTATTAGCAATCGCTTCGCTCATTTATTGTATTTTAGTGCGCCTCGTTATATAATGATGCTGTAAAACTGAATACGCTATCATCAGTTAGAAAAGGAGAAAGATAACCATGATTTTTGGAAAAGATCAACAGACGCTCGAAAGCACCAAGAGCGTGTTCACCGCTACGGAAATTCACCAGCAGCCGGCAACCTGGCGTAAGACCATTGCCCAGATCAAGAGTGAAAAAGAAGCGATCAAAAAATTTATCGCCAATGTGACAAAGCATGAGGATTACGACATTATCCTGACCGGCGCCGGTACCAGTGAATTTGTCGGCAACGCGCTGTTCTCATACTTAAACAAACTGACAAACTATAAAACGAAGTCTTATGGGACAACGGATATTGTCGCAACGCCTGAAAACTATCTGTCTGCGACAAAGCCGACCCTGTTAATCTCGTTTGGCCGTTCCGGTAATTCGCCTGAATCAGTTGGCGCAGTAGAAGTTGCGGATGTCGTTTGCGGGAAAAACGTCTATCACTTGGTCGTAACCTGCAACCATGAAGGGGCACTGTCAAAAGCGGCGCTTACCAGAGATAATGTGTATGCGATCAATTTAACACCGGAAACGCATGATCAAAGCTTTGCGATGACGAGCTCTTATTCCAACATGATGCTTGCGACATTGCTGTGCTTCCACTTGGATGAATTAGAGGAAACGGCAAAGACCGTGGAAATGATCATCAAGTCAAGTGAAACATTCTTAAATGAAAACTGGAAAGAGATCGCTGCGATTGCCGATGCATATGACTTCAACCGCATCGTTTATCTTGGCAGCAACGCATTAAAAGGGGTAGCGCAGGAATCTCAGCTAAAAATGCTGGAACTTACGGCAGGTAAAGTCGCAACGATGTTCGATACGCCGATGGGCTTCCGTCATGGACCGAAATCCATCATCAATGATGAAACTTTAACGGTCGTATATTTGAGCGATGATCCATATACACGTACTTATGAAATGGATCTGGTAAAAGAAATGAGCGGACAGCGCAAAGGAAATAAGATCTTGGCTGTCAGCAACGCCTATGATGAAACCTTAAAAGGTTTGGTAGACTATTATTACGCATTTGAAAACGAAAGCAGCGCAGACAATATGTTCTTGGCATTTAACTATATTCTGGTTGCACAGGTGCTGGCGCTGTTCAAATCGCTGTCTTATGACATTACGCCGGACAACCCATGTCCAAGCGGCGAAGTAAATCGGGTTGTGCAAGGGGTTACGATTTACCCTTATACAAAATAAAATAGAAAAGGAGAGGAATTATGATTGGTATTATTGTTACAGGTCATGGGAACTTCGGTTCCGGATTAACGAGCTCATTGAAGCTGATTGCTGGAGAACCTACGGATTATCAGTATGTGGACTTTTTGTCTGAATACTCCGTGGAAGATCTGGAACGTGAATTGAATAAAGCGATCGACGCGCTGAAAGACTGCGACGGCATTCTGGTGCTTTCTGATTTAGGCGGCGGATCTCCGTTCAAAACATCGGTTGTATTGTCCATGCAGCATGAAAATATGGAAGTGATCGGCGGTACGAATTTACCGATGCTGATCGAAATGTCAATGGCAAGAAACTTTGTAACCGATGTGAAGGCATTGGCGGATATGGCGGTGAATACCGGTAAAGATCAGGTCGTACGCTATGTGTTCCAGGCAGTAAACAACGGACCTGCTGATGATGAAGACGGTATTTAGTTAAAACATTTGCGAAGAAAGAGGCTGTAAGGAAACAGACGATGTCAAAGATCAATGAGGTCGTGCGAAAAAGTTACAGCTTCTTTTTTTTGTTTGTTTTATGCGACTTGTTTTTATGGATTTGTATGTAAGCAAGGTAACAGAAGTGTATGAGTGAATTGCAAGCGTTTTGGCGATCTGTCATTTAAGAATAGCATGATGGAATCATGAAATCGGATATCCCCTGCAGGCAACAGATCTGTTTATCTAAGTCATGCTTCATGGAAAGCAAGTAAAAAAAGGAATCCTCACATCAATATCCAGGATGCAGGGGATTCCTTTTCATCGACTTTAAGAAGTGCGAGAAGTTAATTATAGATCGTTTTGGCATAGTCGGTCGGTGTAATGCCGAACTGCTGCTTAAACTTTCTTGAAAAATAGTGAATGCTGGAAAAGCCGAGCTTAGAGGAGATTTCCGAAATCGTATACATGGACTCCTTGATCAGCAGTTTGCTCTTATTCAGCTTCAGATCGCTGATGTACTGCTTTGGCGCAATACTCAAATTATTTTTGAACAATGTCTGCAGCGATGAACGGCTGATCGAGAACTTATGACAGATCTCTTCGATCGTAAACGATTCATAAATGTTTTCATTGATATAGATGATGATTTCATTCAGCAGTTCATTTTCAAAACGCTGCTGCATCGGTGTAGAGGCAACCGGCGTGCTGGAAAGGAAATCATACTGGAGCAGCTTGACGATCAGTTCTTTCAAATAACAAAGCATCAGCTCATTGTCATAGAAGGTCTCATTGCTGGAAACCTTGATAAAATTGTTCAGTGCATTGTGGATGTCGCGATGCGCGTTGAATACACGGTTAGAGATGCGCTGCGCGTCAGGAAGGTCCATCTCGAAAAGAATCGTTAAATAAGAGCAGGACTGACGATCTGCCGTGCTTTGCGTATGAAACTGGTTTGGCGCATAGAGGATCAGATCGAAATTATTGAGCGTAAAATCTTTGCCGTCAATATTGGTGTGCAGGGTGCCGTGGTCGATGAAGGACAGTTCCCAGTAATTATGCTTTTCTCCCGGGAAGATATAGTTGGCATTGCGCACCTGATAGTAATAACCGAAGATCTCTTTCACTTCGAAAGTAGGCACTAAACGCTCATAAGTAACCGGTACTTTGTTAAAAGTAGGAATCATCGTCTTTTTGGCGCCATATGTATATAACAGCTCCACCCGTGAGGTGGAAGAAATGCTGATGAAATTGAACTTAACGCCTGCCTTGACCTTGATGATGCGGTGGATCACAAACTTCTCGTATTCCGCCGCGTCTTCATCCATTGAAACGACCAGCATGACGATGCCCTGCTGTACCTGGATATAGACGTCCTTATCAAACGACATGTATTCACGTATATACTTTTCTTTCAGACGTATCGTGGATTCGATCAGCTTGTCATGGTGCTGATTTAATTCTGAAATGATCTCGCCGTATTTATTAAAGATAAAACTGGTTGTACGATTGAACACAATTACCACCTCATAGGTAAAGTATAACAAATCTTCGCTTTTTTATAAAGTAAAAACGCAGAAAGAATGATTTGATAATGCTTTAATTAAACGCAGTTTTTCCGTTATTTCGCTTTAATTAAACTGTTTATTCACATTTTCTCACACAAATAGAATTAAAATTACAGTAACCTATACTATTTTTACTGCTGTATGTAAAATGTTGCCGATAGATTGGCGTTTATAGAAAAATCGTTTACATTTGATTAAAAAGTGCAAAACGACTAATAAAAAGTGTAAAGAAAAATAGGCACTCTTGTCATAAGATTAAAACGAACTCAAGGGTTTGCTTATTGCTTTGACTCATCACAAAGTAATAACGGTTTAAGTTCATGTATTGATAGAAGGGAGAGAGCATAATGCCAAATATCGTTTTAGTAAGAATCGACAATCGTCTGATTCACGGACAGGTTGCAACGATGTGGTCTGCAGTTACAGGTGCGAACTTGTTGTTGGTTGCAAACGATGCGGTCGCTACTGATGAATTCCGTCAGGGACTCATGAATATGGCAGCGCCTGCATACGCACAGACTCGTTTTTTCTCAATCGAAAAAACTTGCGCGATCATCGACAAAGCCAGCCCGGCTCAGAAAATCGCAATCATCTGTGAAACACCACAGGATGTCCTGCGCTTGAAGAAAGGTGGCGTACCGATTACAAAGGTAAACATCGGAAACATGCACATGGCAGAAGGTAAACGTCAGGTAGCTACTTCAGTAGCTGTTGATGATGCAGACGTTGCCGCATTTAAGGAACTTCAGGATTTAGGCTGTGAATTGGAAATCAAACGTGTTCCGGACACGGCTGCTGAAGACATTAGCAAATTATTTAAGTAAGAATTCAAACTGAATTCGCTCGAAAGGAGAAACACATGGATATTACTGTTGTACAGGCACTATTGATTTTCGTAGTAGCCTTCATTATGGGTATCGACCAGTTCAGTTTCTTAGAATCCCTGTACCAGCCAGTTGTTTTAGGTCCTATTATGGGTGCGATCTTAGGAAACTTTGAACTTGGTATCGTTGTAGGTGGTGCTTACCAGTTAGTACAGATTGGTAGTATGCCTATCGGTGGAGCTCAGCCACCTAACGCAATCATGGGTACGATCATGACTGCGGCATTCGCGATTTCTATGGGATTGGAACCGACAGCTGACGGTGTAGGTCTGGCTGTAGGTCTGGCTATTCCATTCGCAATCTTCGGACAGTACGCCGTAACATTGACTTTCACGATTATGTCAGGTTTAATGGCAAAAGCGGACAAAGCTGCTGAAGAAGGAAATCCTAAAGGCATTGCAATGGTTAACTACATTGAAATGGCTATCTTAGGTACATTATTTGGTGTATTGGCAGTTGCCGGTGTTTACGGTGCTGCACAGTTAGGTGACACACTGCGTGACTTCTCATTCCAGTTCTCTTGGGTAATGGCTGGATTAGATGCAGCAGGTGGCGCAATGAAGTTCGTAGGTTTCGCAATCCTGATGAAAGTTATGATGTCAGGCGAAATGTGGGGATTCCTGTTCGCAGGTTTCGTTATGGCTAACCTGTGTGCAGCAGTTCCGGGTATGTCAGGTGCTACACTTCTGATGTGCGCAATGGTTGGTTTGGCAATCGCTCTGTACGACTACCAGATCAATACAAAGATCAAAGCAAATGCAGGTTCTAACGGAGGAGGTGTCACAGATGGCATATAATATTCCTGAAAAATATCAAGATCTGACACCAGCACCTCAGCTGGATAAGAAAACCTTGAACAAAATGGTATGGTTGTCTTGCTTCTTACAGGCTTCATTCAACTATGAAAGAATGCAGGCTGCAGGTTGGTTATGGGGTATGTTACCAGGCCTTCAGAAAATCCATACAAACAAAGAAGACTTAAAAGCTTCTATGGCTCACAACCTTGATTTCTTGAATACACATCCATTCTTAGTAACATTCGTAATGGGTATCGTATTATCTTTGGAACAGAACAAAGTTGATACGCAGACAATTCGTTCCGTACGTATTTCTGCTGCCGGACCTTTAGGTGGTATCGGTGATGCGCTGTTCTGGCTGACATTGGTTCCAATCACAGCTGGTATTACAGCAAACATGGCACTGAATGACAAATCCATCTTAGGTGCGATTCTGTTCTTAGTGATCTTCAACGCTGTTCAGTTTGCAGTACGTTACTTCTTAATGCACTGGTCTTATAACCTGGGTACAAAAGCAGTAACGATGTTAACAAGCAACGCAAAAGAATTTACTCGTGCAGCATCTATCTTAGGTATCTTCACTGTAGGTGCTTTGATCGCAAACTACGGTGGTACAACTGTTCGTATCGCAATTGCTGATCCGGCAATCAACGTACAGTCACTGTTAGATGGAATCTTACCGAAACTGATTCCGTTGCTGATCACAGTTGGTCTGTTCGCCCTGATCAAAAAAGGATGGACTCCAATCAAATGTATCGTTCTGATCCTGGTTGTTGCAATCGCAGGTTGTGCATTCGGTATCTGGTCTGGTGACTCTAAAGCCATCGACGAAGCAGGTAACGGTATTCCAGGTGGTTATGAACCAGTTGTTGAATGGTACGAATTGCCAACTGCTGAATAAATCTTTTAGCTAAGACGATCAACATTGTTGATTAAATGCGAAGATAGAAGGTAACTCTCTTACTCTATCGTGATACAGACATGTATCAAAAGGGACTATGGCAACATGGTCCCTTTCCTTTATCAAGAAGAAAATGAGGTGCACTATGAGTTCAGTATCATTTTATATATTGGCAGGCATGCTGCTTGTGGTAGCGGTGCTGCAGATCGTGAAGCAGCGTATCTATAAAAAAATGCAGAGCGCTTTGGACAGCGGTGATTATGACGGCGTCATTACAGCAGCGGGATCTTTTTTTGCCAAGTATCTGTATCGGCCATATGTGTTAGATCTGTTTCGGATCCGGGCATATTATCTGAAAAAAGACGTAGAAAACTTTGAAACGCTGCTGCGGAAGATGGTCGTAAATGACGCTTATAAGCCTGCTGAACGCAAGGAAGTCATGGAGCTTTATTATCATACTTTTTTGTTCAAAGAGAATCAAAAATACTGTGATGAGCTGCTGGAAGCGATCAAACAGACAAAAGATGAAAAGATGATCGCTTATGATGGAAAGCTGTATGAGATCGTTTTTCAAGATCATACTGATATGATTGAGGAAATGGAAGAAATGATCAATTCTAAGAAATATTATGGAATTCCATTGGGTATGATCTTATATGGTATTGCATTGCAGTATGAAAAGCTGGCGGATTATGAACAGGCGGAAGTGAATTTCAGAACATCGCTTTCCTGCTTTTATCCAGATTCCATTTATGCGGAAGCAGCAAGAATGCATATGAATGCGGCGGAAGATCATCTGCAATAAGGAACAAACCCCTAAGCCAAGGGGTTTTTATTATGTGAAAGTCGTTATATAATAGAATCCAGAAGGTGATAAGATGAGTGAACTGATCCGTGGAGTTGATTTAGAGGAAACGGTCTATGATGCTTTGGCACCGCTTTTTGCCAAAGGGATCTTTCGTAAAAAAATAAAAGAAAAGACACTGGCAAAGGTAACGGAGCTGTCGCTGATCCATGCCGATTTGGATCATCTGCGCTTCTTGGTGTATTTCCCGCAGTTGCGGCTTTTGAATATAAGCGGCAATCAGATCAGCGAACTGTCACAGTTAAAGCATGTGCCGCATTTGGAAACGCTGATCGTAAAAGGCAATCCGATCGTGGATTGGAGCGGTCTGAGAAAAGTAGCGGGGATAAAGGTACTGGATGCTTCTGACACGGCAATTACATGGCATGACCTGCGGTTTTTATCTCGTTTGGAAGAGTTGTATTTGAATCGCTGCAACTTGTCAGAATTGATGCAGTTGGAATGTCCGCAATTAAAAATCTTATCACTCGATCATAATCGGCTTCGCTCACTGGAACAAATCTATCATTATCCGCATTTAGAAGAACTGTATGTGAGCGACAATCATCTGCTTGATGCTTCTGCGCTCGCTTTATTAACCGATCTCAGCGTTTTGCACTTGGAGCATAATCTGCTTCAGCAAATGCCGGATGTTACGAAATTGACTCAACTGCTCTATCTGAATGTATTTGATAATTGTCTGTTGGATTCATTAGATGACTGGCGGGAAAAACTGTTTTATGTCGATACGCTGATCTTAGATGAACAGGATATCGCATATTTTGAATTAGACGATCAATACGATCACAGTAAACCGTCGATCCGCTATGTCGTAAGCAGTTGTCTGATGGGAGAACCATGCAAATACAATGGGAAAAGCAATGCCAATGAAACGATCATACAGTTTCTTCAAGGGAAAGACTATGTCTGTGTCTGCCCTGAGCAGTTAGGCGGATTGCCGACACCGCGGCCATGTGCCGAAATCAGAGACGGTAAGATCATCAATGAAAATAAGGAAGATGTGAGCGCAGCTTATCTGCTTGGCGCGCAGGAGGCTTTGCGTATTGCAAATGAGCATGAGGCGAATGTTGCGATCATGCAGGCGCGATCTCCCTCGTGTGGCAAAGGTGAAATCTATGACGGGACCTTTTCTAAAAAGTTGATTGCGGGCAGCGGTCTAACGGTGCGGCTATTTGAGAGAAACGGGATCTATGTATGGAACAGCGACAGATTTGTAGAATATCTTACGAAACAATGCAAAATAGAACATCAGGAAAAAGCAAAAGACTGAAAAACTGTAAAAAAACGCAATTTAGCATTGTAAGTGCTATCAAAATAGAGTAAAATAAGAGCATAGAAGAAAGTTATTTTAGGAGGAATATGAAATGAAATCAATCAATGTTACAGTTGTGGATCCAGTTGGACTGCACGCGCGTCCGGCTACGATTGCGGTAAATGCAGCAAGCAAATTCAAAAGTGAAGTAAATGTTGCTTACGGCGGACGTGAAGTAAACATGAAATCGATCATGGGCGTTATGTCTTTGGGCATCCCTACAAAATCTGAGATTACGATTACCTGCAACGGTGAAGATGAAGAAGAAGCAGTTGCAGCGATTGAAGAAGTATTGCGCGCTCAGAAGATCATTGCTTAATCAGGATTCAGAAGGTGGCGTGAGCCGCCTTTTTTTACCCAATGAGCGTAACCGCTTACAAGAAAAGGAGAGAATCATATGAGAACAGAAATATATGAATTTTGGAAGCAGCATCCAAATTTAGATCCGTCTCTCAAAGCGGAACTGGAAACGATGGATGATGCGGCTTTGAATGACGCATTTTATACCGATATTGAGTTTGGGACAGCTGGTATGCGCGGTTTGCTTGGCGTAGGCACCAATCGTATCAATCTGCATACGATTCGTAAAGCGAATGAAGGCTTTGCCCGCTATATTGAAAGCAATGGGGAAGAAGCGAAAAAACGCGGTGTGGCGATCGGCTATGATAACCGTCATATGTCCTATGAATTTGCGATGGATTCTGCCAAGGTATTAGCGAAGCATGGCATTCCTTCTTATGTATTTGCTTCTCTGCGCCCGACTCCGGAATTATCATTTGCGGTGCGTTATCTGCACTGTTTTGGCGGGATCATGGTAACCGCCAGTCATAATCCGAAAGAATACAACGGTTATAAGCTGTATGATGAGAAAGGATGCCAGTTAGTGCCGCATTTGGCAAAGCAGGTCATTGATCGCGTGAATGCGGTAGAAGATCCTCTTGCCATTACGGTTGATCTTAGTAAAGAGCAGGAAGCGTTGATCCATGTGATCGGTGAAGAAGTAGATGAAGCCTATTATGAAAAAGTAATGGGAATTCAGTTAAATCCGCAGATCAACAAGAGTGATGTACTGATCGTCTTTACACCGGAGCATGGAACGGCGAATATTCCGGTAAAAGAGTTATATACAAGATGCGGGTATCATTTTGTGGCAGTGGAAGAGCAATGTACGCCGGACCCGAACTTTTCCAATACGCCAACCCCGAACCCGGAAGAAAAAGGCGCCTATGAACTGGCGCTGCAATATGCAAAGAAAGCAGATGCCGATATTATTCTGGTATGTGATCCTGATGCGGATCGTATGGGCGTCGGTGTCAAGCATCAGGGCGAGTATGTGCTGCTTACCGGCAATCAGAGCGGATCGGTGCTGATCGAATATATTTTCTCACAGATGAAAGCCAAAGGGGAAATGCCGCCGCATCCGGTCATGTTCAATACGGTCGTAACAAGTGATCTCGGTGAAAAGATCGCAGCGAAATACGGTGTGGAAACGGAAAAGACCTTGACCGGCTTCAAATTCATCGGTGAGAAAGTCGCTCAATATGAGATCAACAATGAAAAACAATATGTATTCGGCTATGAAGAAAGCTACGGTTCTTTGATCAGTCCGTTCGTTCGTGATAAAGACGCACCACAGGCGTGCTTAATGCTGGCTGAGGCGGCTTGTTACTACAAAGCACAAGGGAAAACCTTGGTCGATGTGTTATATGGCTTATATGAAGAATTAGGCTACTATGAGGAAAGTCAGACATCATTGACATTGAAAGGACAGGAAGGCGCAGAACGTATCAAAGCGATCTTGACTGATTTAAGAAACAGCGATCTATCACAAATCAACGGCACAAAAGTCGTGAAGATGGAGGACTATAAAGAAGCCGTAATAAAAGAAAACGGTGCAGTCAAAGCATTATGCGGCTTCACTTCTTCAGACGTATTGAAATACTATTTGGAGGACGGCAGTTGGATTGCGATTCGACCAAGCGGTACGGAACCGAAGTGCAAGTTTTATTACTGCATCAAGGGCGATTCTTTAGCCGATGCGCATGAGAAAACCGTACGCTATCAGAAAGCGATGCAGGAATTGACGCAGTAGAGACAAACAGCAGGATCAGCAGTGGTTCTGCTGTTTCTTTGGTTTACAGGTTTCGCATATGATGGTAAAATTAAAATAGGAAATAGAAACAGAGGGGGATACGATGCTTACAAACGCGGAAAAAGAACAATTATCAAAACAAATACAGTTGTATCGCATGCTGAGTGGGATGAGCGTGCGCAGGTTTGCGGAGGCCATCCACATGAGCAGTGCCACCTTTGCGAAAATACAAAAAAAGGCAAGTGATGTTTCGACATGCACATATGATAAAATATTAAGCAATCTATGCCTAACCTATCATAAAGAGATCCCTGCTTGTATCAAAACGGAAATAATGGAACTGCACAAGGCGCTCAACTATTTTGATCAAGAAAACTGTAAACAGATCATCGATCGCATACGGAAACAATTAGAGGCATATCAAAGCGAGATCAGCTGCGTCAATCTAACCGTATTCTTTCAAAATTTCAGTCGCTATTTTAGCCAACTATACTATTTAAGTGAAAACAGCATTCGCATTTTTATGCAATACCACGATATTTTTGGTAAAGAAATGTCAGAACTCATTTGTTTTTACTGTGTATATTCTTCTACGATGGTAAGTTTCCCTTTTGAAAAGCAATTATATGAACAGTATCCGGAACTGGAAATGATGGACTATCTTCCGATACAAGTGCATTTAATGACAAAATATCAGCATGATCATAATTTTGAAAAGATGATCCTATTAGGCGAAATCATAAAAGAGCGGGCAATACAAACGAATAATCAAATCATGCTTTATGAATATTGGGATTGTATAGTCGGTTATTATGTGCAGATCGAACCGAATAAAATAAAACAGGCGTTAAAAGAGATGTATCGCTTAGCACAGACAAAAGATTTTCCGCTTATCAAAAAGAAGCAGTTTTATGGAAACTATGGGCGGTATTGCATGAAAGAACAAGATTATCAAACCGCATTGGATTTATTTTATCAGACATTAAAACTTCCCGAGAGCAATATGTATGTTTATTCTTGTGTTGTACTAAATATCTTATTTTGTGAAAGCCAGTTGGATGTGGCGAGCGATTTTCGTAAATTCAGGAAAATGAACCGACAGTATTTTGAATCAAAATCAGATTATGGATTGTATTGTTATTACTGCGAAAAACAAAACTTAAAGAATCATGAGAGATTAGCGTATTTGGAAAGAAAAGTGCTTCCCCATCTGACATTTTATGATAATGTTACCCGTTATCAAATAGACGTAGAGTTGGAGCATTTTCAGAATACGAGTAAAAAACTAAGCATATTAAAAAGGCTGAAACAGGAAAACGAAGATAAAAAAGTCAGCCTAAATTAAGAGTTTTGAGAGTTGTGTTTTCCTAGAGTCATCTTTTCCTTTCTATTTCATATAGTCTATGGTAATGTGAGTTTAACAAGGAGGAGGATCGTATGAAGTTATTGAGAAAACTAATCTGTTTCATTTTGTTATTCAGCGCTTGTGCGGCTCTGTGTGCACCGGTATCCGCATCAGAGCCACAGCCATATCGAGATTGGGCTGTAAAAATGTAAATATGTCTTGTGAAATAAAAATGGAATGATCATTTAGATTGTTTGATTAAGGAAAGGAGAAAAAGATGAAAAAATTAAATCTAAAATTATTATGTACGTTTTCGCTTGTTTTTTCTTGTTGCATGGTAACCTTATCAGCACATGAAAATCAAAATAGTGTTGAAAAATTAGAATCAGTTGTGATTGCGCAAGAGGGTAATAAAAAAGTTGAGTATTCTGAGGAACTTGGCGGTTATTTATTAACAAATATTACTGTTTCAGAAGTGCAGGATGCATTTGTGTCATCAAATGGTTTTACTCCTGTTGAAACTGGAAATGATGTAAAAGTAGCTGATTCAGAATTTGAGAAACGTGCTGCTACTGCATTATTATCGAAAGGTCTAAGCCCAAGTGCAGCTAGCACATATGTAAAAGAATATGAATTAAGTAATTCGTGTACTGGCGTTACTAGGGGAAGTACAGTTAATATTTATTATACAACACGTTTGAATATGAAAACTGTTACGATAAATGGAAAAAACTACGCGCAATTTGTAAGTGTGCAAGCAAATGCAACTAATTGGCTAAAAAGTAGTAGTTATACTTTTGCGGCCGGAACAACGACACCAATTACTTCTATTAAAAACGGTGGTGCAACACTGCAAATTGAACACTGGGTTCAATTAGAAACAACCTCAACATATTCTGCAAGTGCAGGGATTTCTGTAGGTTGGTTCTCGACTGGCGTCGGCTCAGGAAGTACGTACTATTATAGAAACAGTCCTGTATATAAAACTACAAAATATGATCTACCAATTAAAGATTTTGTTAGTTAATACTAAGTAAAATAGTAAAGGCAATAGTTGTTTATATCGATTGGGCGATTATGAGGGAGGTATCATGAAAAAAAGAAGATTATGTATGCTCGGCTTATCGCTTGTGATGTTGTTGCTCAGTGCATGTGCATCAAAAAGGGAAGAGCCGCTGACTTTTGAAAAATTGGAGAAGCTGAGCGCATTTGTAAAAGAAAATGAAGATCTGCGCATGCTGGAGAGTAGCGGTGATGATTTCTATTTTGTAAAAGAGAGCGATCAGGGAAGCCTTTTGAAAAAAACAGAACAAGTTTGGCGCTATGATGTGGAAAAAGATCAGCTTGAGGAATTGGCGATTGGTGATGGACAAAGTCAGATCAGCAGTGTTTATGAATATGGCGACCGACTCTATTATGTGAAAAACAAACAGGAATATAATGAAACGACTTATCCGATCACGATTACGGTACATGCGATGAGTGATGGAAAAGAACAAGAATTACAGCGCTTTACCACATGGGAACGATATCGTTCTCCGATTTTAGTCGGTGAAAAGGAACACTGCTATTTATGGCTTGCGGCCATTACCCAGCCTTTGCGGGAAAATGGCGAAGCGAGTGAAAAAAGACTATTGTATCGCTGCCAAAACGATCATTTACAACCGCTATATGAAGAGGAAATCGTGCTTGCAAAGGATAGTGTTGCCGCAGAAAGCAGTTTGCAGTTAGAACAAAATGCGGCAGAAACGATTGCAGTAAATGCAGATGGCGTGTATTACCGCATGCTCATTGATGAGCAGCAGGGAGGAGCCGGGACGATCGGCTATGTGAAGCATGACAGTACACAAAGTTCGCTCTTTCGCTTGCAGCCGTATGTGCGGGAAGAATTAGATGCAACCGATGAGATGCTGCTTTTACAGGACGGTTCTTCCGAAAATCTGAGCGTCATGCTCAATGCGAAAATGGATGAGATGGAAGAATACCATTTTACAGAGCTAGATGGTTACTGCGGTAAAGAACTGACAGTGCTAAAGGACGGTCTGCTGGCGGTAGGTTTAGCGCAGGGTACACAATTCTATGAGCTGCAGGAGCAAGACCTAAGCAAAATAGAGACGGATTTTACCGATCAGATCAAGACCTATCATGGGAACGGCACATACTTGCTTGTAGAAGGACAAAACGGTGATTTCTATTTGGTCAGGCGGGCATGAGCGATAAAATGAGAAGCAATAGAAGCAGGTGAAACTTTATAGGGATCATCTGCTTTTGCGCTTTACAGATCTGCTGAAAGTAAAAGGCACGATTCTCTTATTTAATTGTATGAAAGCGTGTTCAAAGAAAGGAAAATAAGGTATAATAGAAGCAAAGTAAGGAGTTGTGATTATGAAAAAGAAGAGTGTGGAGGCGTTTTATCAGGGACATAGTTTGCGTGCTTATGAACTGTTCGGTGCACATCCGTGTGTGGAAAAGGGAATCAAAGGGGTTCGTTTTACGACCTTTGCGCCAAAAGCCAATAAAATACAGGTGATCGGTTCATTCAATGACTGGAGCTGTGAAGGGCATTATATGAAAAAGGCTGATCAAAACGGAATCTGGTCCTGCTTTGTCGAAGGTGCGAAAGTGGGGGATGTATACAAATACCGTATTGATCAGTGCAGCGGCCGCATTGTCGATAAAATGGATCCGTATGCGTTTTACAGTGAATTAAGACCGAATACGGCATCTGTTGTTGCCGATCTTTCGATGAAGTGGAGCGATGAAAAATGGATGGCTTCCCGCAGCATTCATTTAGATCAGCCGGTCAATATCTATGAAGTACATATGGGGTCATGGAAACATAATGAGGAAGGCGGCTGGCCGACTTATCGCAGCATCGCCAAAGAACTGATCGCTTATGTCAAAGATCATCATTTTACGCATATCGAACTCATGCCGTTGAATGAGCATCCGTTTGACGGATCATGGGGTTATCAGTGCAGCGGCTATTTCTCGGTTACCAGCCGCTATGGCAGTGCACAGGATCTCATGTATCTGGTAAATGCCTGCCATAAAGCCGGTATCGGCGTCATCATGGATTATGTGCCGGTCCATTTTGTGCGTGATGATTTTTCATTGGCGCGTTATGATGGCAGTTGTGTGTATGAATATGAAAAAGATGAAGATTCTTATTCACAGTGGGGCACTTCCAATTTTGATCTGTGGAAAGAAACCGTGCGCAGTTTCTTGATGTCGGCAGCGGCTTTCTGGATCGATCGCTATCATTTTGACGGTCTGCGGATGGACGCCATCAGCAATCTGATCTTCTGGCATGGCAATAAAGACCGCGGCGAGAATCAGGGCGCATTGGATTTCATCAAACGCCTGAACTATCACTTGCATGAAGCTTATCCGGGCGTTATGCTGATTGCCGAGGATTCCAGCGACTATCCGAATGTAACAAAATCAACGCTTGACGGCGGATTGGGTTTTGATTATAAATGGGATCTGGGCTGGATGAACGATACCCTGAAATACTTTGAAAAAGATCCGGTGTATCGCAAATGGCATCATAATCAGATCACCTTCTCCATGGCTTACTTCTATTCCGAACGCTTTATTTTACCGTTCTCACATGATGAAGTCGTACATGGCAAAAAGACCATCATCGACAAGCTCTGGGGCAGCTATGAACAGAAATTCCAGCAGCTGCGCACACTTTATACCTACATGTTTACCCATCCGGGCAAGAAATTAAATTTCATGGGCAATGAATTGGCGATGTTTCGTGAATGGGATGAGGCAAAAGAAAACGACTGGTTCATGCTGACATATCCGGCTCATGACTCTTTTAACCGCTATTTTAAGGAATTGACAAAGCTTTACACGAGCAAAAAGCCGCTTTATGAAAATGACTATTCTTGGGATTCTTTCAAATGGATCGATGCGGATAATGCGGATCAAAATCTTTTCTCCTATATCCGCAAATCCGATACAAGCGACCTTGTCGTGATCCTGAATATGTCGCCGAATCTTTACGAAAAGCATAAGTTCGGAGTGGAGCACAATGGCACTTACAAAGAAATCTTAAATAGTGAACAGGATATTTACGGTGGATGTAATATTACCAATCCGGATAAGATCAAAGCAGTAAAGGAAGAATGCAATTTCCTGCCTTATACCATTGAAGTAACCGTACCGCCGTTTGGGGCAGTGATCTTAGAAACACGCAAGCGCAGCAAGAAGAAATAACAACGGGAAAACGGCATTTTAGAAGATGTCGTTTTTTCTTTGCAACAGCAGGCAGTCATTAAAAATATAAAAGTTTTGGTAAAAAGTGAAAAGATTATTTTTCGGGTGCGCATATTTTTATAAAATGAGGGGATATTACGGCTTGTATGAAAAATTTTGCTTAACAAACAGCAAGAAATTTGATAAAATCACAATGTCGTGTTAGGAGTGAAAAGATGAAAAAGAAGTTTCAAACAAAGGAAGAATTTAAGACAGAATTTGAGCGGCGCATCATCGAAAAATACGGCCGTTCGATCGAACAGGCACATAAAACCGAAAAGTATATGGTATTAGGGGAAATGATCCGCGACTATGTTGGGGTAAACTGGAAAGAAACAAAAGAAACAGTTGCCGGCAACGGAGAAAAGCAGATGTATTATTTCTCTATGGAATTTTTGATCGGACGATTGCTAACGAGCAATCTGATGAACTTGGGAATCTATGACATCGTGAAGGAAGGCTTGCAGGATTTCCATATCGATATCAATGAGATTGAAGATCTGGAAAGTGATGCGGGGCTTGGAAACGGCGGTCTGGGCAGACTGGCAGCGTGCTTTTTAGATTCACTCGCTTCTTTGAATCTGGTGGGGCATGGAAACTGCATCCGCTATGAATACGGTTTATTCCGCCAGCGCATTGAAAATCATGAACAGACGGAATATCCGGATATGTGGTTGAAGCTGGGGAATGTTTGGGAAGTGCGCAAGCCGAAGCATGCCATCGAAGTCAAATTCGGCGGACATATCGAAATGTATATGGATGAACATGGCAAAACAAAGGTCAATCACATGCCGGAACAGGTCATCCGTGCCGTACCTTATGATGTGCCGGTCATCGGACGTGATACGAAAGTAACCAACACGCTGCGTTTGTGGAGCGCAGAGGCGGCAGACAGTGTGATCAATAATGATTTTGCTTCCTATATGGATGATGTAAAGGCCATCTGCATGAATGTCTATCCGGATGATTCTACGGAAAAAGGAAAACTGCTGCGCATCAAACAGGAATACTTTTTTGTGGCAGCAGGCTTGGCGCAGATCATCAAAGCGCATCTGCGTGTTTATCCTTCTTTAGACAACTTGGCAGAAAAGGTTTGTATTCAGTTAAATGATACGCATCCGGTCTTGGCAATTCCGGAGTTAATGCGTATTCTGATGGATGATTATGCATATGAATGGGATGATGCCTGGAATATTGTAACCAATGTAATATCTTATACGAATCACACAGTATTGGCAGAAGCGTTGGAAAAATGGCCGATCAGCTATATCCAGCAGCTGCTTCCACGTGTTTACATGATCATTGAGGAAATTCATCGTCGTTTTGAGTTTGCCTTGGATCATCAGTATAACCGTCCTGATATCAAATATAGCGTAGCGATCTTAAAAGAAGGACAGGTACACATGGCGAATCTGGCAATCGTCGGCAGCCATCACGTAAATGGAGTTGCGGGCTTGCATACTGAAATTTTGAAAAATGATGTATTCAAGTCTTTCTATGAGATCATGCCGGAGAAATTCAGCAATAAGACGAACGGCATTACCCATCGTCGCTGGCTCCTGTATTCTAATCCACAACTTACGCACCTATTAGATGAAACGATCGGAAAGGACTATCAGACACATCCGGAACAGCTGGAAAAACTGATGGCGCATGTGGACGATCCGATGCTGCAGGCGAAGTTTATGGATGTGAAACGGCAGCGCAAGCAGATCTTAGCGGATTATATCAAAGAAACTTTACAGATCGAAGTAGATGTCAATTCGATCTTCGATGTGCAGGCAAAGCGTCTGCATGCTTATAAACGGCAGCTATTGAATGTACTGCATATCATCTATTTATATCAGAAGATGAAAAAGGATCCGAATTTCCGTATTTACCCGCGTACCTTTATCTTTGCGGCAAAAGCGGCGCCTGCCTATACGTTTGCGAAACAGGTCATCAAGCTGATTAACTGTATTGCGGATGTGGTAAACAATGATCCGCAGATCGCACCGTACATGAAGGTCGTATTTATTCCGAATTACGGTGTCAGCATTGCGGAAATCTTAATGAATGCGGCTGATGTATCGGAACAGATCTCCACTGCGGGGAAAGAGGCGAGCGGAACCGGCAATATGAAATTTATGATGAACGGAGCGATCACACTGGGAACATTAGATGGCGCCAATGTGGAAATCGTGGAACGCGTCGGTTATGAAAACGCCGAAATCTTCGGCCTGCGTGCTGATGATGTAGCGCTTTTGAAACGGGAAAATGTTTATAGCGTATGGAATGTCTATAACCGTGATCCGGAAATCAAAGCTGTGGTAGAGGCGTTGGTAGACGGCACTTTCTCACCGGAAAAAGAGGATTTCCGTTTGGTTTACAATGAATTGATGTTCAAAAATGATGAATATCTGTTATTGGCGGATTTTGACGCATACAAGCATGCACAGACTCGCGTACAGGAACGTTATCAGGATAAAGCGGGATGGGCGAAGATGTGTCTGATCAATATTGCTAAGTCCGGCTTCTTCTCAAGTGATCGTACGATCAAACAGTATGCAGATGAGATTTGGAATATCCAGCCGATCGAAGTGAAATAAGGAACTGTCAATGTGCAGTTTCTTTTTTTAGCACTGCATAGTATGTAATAAGTGGAGAGGGGCATCAAAGGAGAAAAGTATCAATATTGTAACCAATATTATCTTTCCAATGAATAAAAAGTGTAGTAATATATTGGCATGTGCAAATAATCGTTTGTAAAGAAAACAAACGAGAAGGAGGAAAAGATGAAAAAGAAAGTATCGTTGCTTTTGGCAAGTATTTGCATGATGATCGGTATGGCAGTAAAACCGAGCATGATTTTAGCCCAGGGGGGGGTACTGTAAATCAGTATTCTGACACTGAGGTAGGCGGATTAACGCTAAGTGATTGGGAATACACGGAAACAAGTGATAAGATCACATTGACGCAATATAAAGGTGATCAAGTGAATGTTGTAATTCCTTCTGAGTTTGAAGAAAGACCAGGTGTATCAGTAGAGATTGCGACTTTTACTGATATGTTTGATAGAGGTAAGCTAGTATCTTTGAAAGTAGGAACATCGGAAAAGAAAGTAACTTTAGCAACAATAGGACTTCAAGAATCGTTTACTTTTTATATCAATTTAGTTTCAGCTGATTTAAGCGGCTTAGATACGAGCAATGTTGTCGATATGTATAAGATGTTTGAAGGTTGTTTTGCTTTGAAAAGCCTTGACTTAAGCGGTTTCGACACCAGTAAAGTACGCTTTATGAGAGATATGTTTTCAAGTTGTGTTGCTTTAGAAAGCCTTGATTTAAGCAGTTTTAATACAAGTCTTGTTGTTGATATGAGTGGTATGTTTCAAAGTTGTTCTGCTCTAAAAAGTCTTAATTTAAGTAATTTCAATACAAGCAATGTGGAGAACATGTATAATATGTTTAATTTTTGTTCTGCCCTGGAAAGTGTTGATTTAAGTAGTTTTGATACAAGCAAGGTGGTAAACATGCACGCTATGTTTTCTGATTGTACTGCTCTACAAAAACTTGACATTGGTAATTTCGTTGCCAATGAGTGGGTATCGGTAAGTGAAATGTTTTATAATTGCGAAAAACTAAGTATCATTAACTTAAGCGGATTTAATACAATTGGACACAATAATTTTGATATGATGTTTGGCTTTGATAAACAACTGGATCACACAATTCCAACGCTCATTATAACAAGTAATCAAAGAATTATAAATGATGTTGTGACTGATGATGTAATGATGGCATATCGAACTCCGTACTATACAGAAGCAAAAGTCATCTATAATAGTAATCATGAGGTATTTGATGATGGGAATACAACGATTGAGAAAACGATACATCAATCAGATCGTTTTGTATATTCCACGATGGAAGAAGTAAAGCAGGAGTTTACTTTCGATGCTACAACAATTCTAAAAGACAGTCCGAAGATCACTGATAAAGAGGGCTTTATATCTACCTGGTATTTAGATGAAGCGTGCACGATGCCATTTGATGAAACTGGTAGTGTTGATTTCACCACATTAACAAATGGTACGTTACAGTTGTATGCGGGATATAAAGAAGTAACACCGGAAGAGAAACCGGCAGAGCCGGAAGATACGCCGGATACACCAAAAGAAGAAATAAAAGAACCGGAAAGCAAGATTGAAGAAGTAAAGAAAGAACAAACAAGCGCAGTAAATACAGGGAATGAAGTAAGCAAGGGGATGTACTATATGTTATTAGGCGGCAGTGTGATTGTGTTAGGTGCAATGGCGTATAAATGCAGAAAAAGCGAGCTGTAATACTTAAATAAATAGAAATCTCACAAGGATACGATAAACTTGTGAGATTTTTTATGAACAGGGATAATAAAAACGCATGCCTTTCTATACGATGATTGTGCTATACTAAAGACATAAAAAGGCGAAGGTCATTGATACTTTACCAAATGGGTGTTCTATTTGTTTTATCCGCTGCATTTACTGATTTTGGAAAGCATTGCAGTATCTGCTTTAATATTACCCGGGAAATAAAAAAGATGGCAGGATTACCTTGTCATAAAAAAATGCTTTGTTTGAAAACATAGAGAGAATGTAAAGGAGGAAATCGCTATGATGGATTTGCATGTGCATACGCTTCATTCAGATGGTGCGTGCAGTGTGGAAGAAGTATTGCGGGAAGCACAGTGCAAGAACTTGGCCTGTCTTGCGATCTGCGATCATGATACGATGGATGCGTGGCGTGATCTGGCCGATCCTAAGATCAGAAGTTTATTTTCCGGCAAGATCTTGCCTGCCTGTGAACTGACTTTTTCTTATCGGGGCATGTGTATGGATATGCTTGCCTATGGCGTTGATGAACAGGTGCTGGAGGATGCGGGGTTGCTGAAGCATCGTTTGCAGGATGAAGTCATTGCAAGAGAAACAAAGCGGCTGCGACAGATGTGCGCTGTTTGTGATGCTTTGCATCTGCATTATCCATCGGTTAGCATCAAAGCGGGATATGAAAGAGCCAACGATGTGATCTGTGACGCACTGCTTTCAGATGAAAGAAACAAAGCGATCCTGGAAAAACTGGGCATTGAAAACCGCACGACATTTTATCGTAATCACTATTTGAATCCATGCTCTCCTTTCTATATCAAAGAAGAATTTGATGCACCGCCTTTGGCAGTGTGCATGCGGGCAGTCAAAGCAGCAGGCGGTCTTTGCTTTTTGGCACATCCTTTTGTCTATGATGTCGAAGATCATGAAAAACTGCTGCATGATCTGTTTTTGACAGGAGGATGGGATGGTATCGAATGTATTCATCGCCGTCATGGCCGTGCGCAAAGTGAATGGCTGAGCGCGTATTGCAAAGCGCATGGTCTTTATCAAAGCGGAGGCAGTGATTATCATTTGCCAAAGCATGACATGGGATGTGGCGATAACGGAAATATGGAAATCATGGAAGACATCGCAGCATCATGGCTTGCTTGCATGGAGGGAAAATGGCGATAGGACAGGAATCGGGAAACTTCGCTTCGATTTCAAAAAAGGTATATGGTTTACGGGAATAAAGGGAAGAAAACATCGCTAAGAAAGCGATAATTTGTTATACTATAAGCAGGTGATCAAAATGAGGCAGCAGGAGTATTTTGAAGCATACTTAGATGATTATGATAAGATCGTCGTATATTTATCCAAGAACAGTTATAACGGAGAAAGCAACTGCTTTTATTTGCGGGATACGCTGGGCAATATTCAGGATTTGACCATTACGTCGATACAGCAGACGCCGCAGCAGTACAACCGCTATATTTTAAGAGTGAAAAAACCGCTGGTAATCGGTGAAGAATATGAGGTGCTGCACCAGCATGCAAGAGCGGCGATCCTACGCTATGGCTATATCGTGAAAAGAGATCGTTTTGATGAGGAGTTTGCCTATTATGGCAATGATTTAGGCTGTGTTTATCAAAAACAGGAAAGCAAGTTTACCTTATGGGCGCCGACGGCTTATCGGGTCAAGCTGGAACTGTTAAAAGAGGGACAGTATCGTACCTTTGAGATGAAACGGGAGCATAACGGCATATTTCGCTGTGTCGTAAGCGGAGATATGGAGAATGCGTCCTATGTTTATCTGGTAAAAGTCAATGGGGCATGGAAAGAGACGATCGATCCATACGGCATCGCTTCTACCTATAATTCCAAACGCTCGGTCGTCGTAGATAAAAAGCGGATTCGTATCAAAGACTATCCACTTCCACCATTGCGCAATTACTGTGATGCGATCATTTATGAAACAAGTGTGCGTGATTTTACGATGCAGAGGGGATGTGGGGTTACTTATCCCGGCTCTTTCTTAGGTTTTGTGGAGGAAAATGAGCAGACCAAAGCAAAAATGACCGGTTTCAGCTATTTGAAATCACTGGGTATTACGCATGTGCAGCTGATGCCGGTCATGGATTTCGGCTCAGTCGATGAGCAGTACCAGCAACTGTTTTATAACTGGGGCTATGACCCGGTGCAGTATTTTGCTTTAGAAGGCAGTTACGGCTTGGATCCGACCAATGCGTACAGTCGTATGATGGAGTTTGCGCATTTGGTGGAATCCTGTCATAAAGCAGGCATTCGCGTCAATCTGGACGTGGTGTTCAATCATGTGTTTGAAGTGAACAGCAATGCCCTGCAGGCTTGTGTGCCGTATTACTATTTTCAGATGAATGAAGAAGGAGAATTATCAAACGGTACTTTCTGCGGCAATGATTTTGATTCCACGCGAACGATGGGCAGAATGCTGATCGTGCAGGCTTGCCGTTTTTTATGCGAAACCTATCGGATCGATGGCTTGCGCTTTGATTTAATGGGAATATTAGATGCCCAGACAATGAATCTGGTCTATGAAGTATGCCATGCGATCAATCCGAATATTATGATCTATGGAGAAGGCTGGGATATGCCGAGCATGCTGGATTTTGATCAGCGCGCCTGTATCCGCAATCAGCATCTGATTCCGCATATCGCTCATTTTTCCGACCGCTTTCGAGATGTGGCAAAGGGGATGACCTCACAAAATGAAGTGGCGACAAAAGGCTATTGTACCGGAGCGACTTATCTGATCGATGTCATGCAGAACTGCCTGCTTGCATCAACGATGCCACATGGCGATACGGCGTTGTTTTCTTCGCCGCAGAATGTTGTAAACTATGTAGAGTGCCATGACAATATGACCGCATGGGATAAGATGCGTGAATGTTGTAAAGAAGATACGCGAGAAGTGCGCATGCTCAGACAGATCATGTTATTGGGAGCTACTTTGCTTGCACAGGGGATTCCTTTTATTCACAGTGGACAGGAGTTTGCCCGCACCAAACACGGTCTGCATAATACTTATTGTGAAAAAGATCAGATCAATCAGATGGATTATGCACGGCGTGATCGTTATCTGGAAATCGTAGAGGCTGCCAAAGCGCTCATTGCGATCCGCAAAAAACATGATGTATTTCGTTTCCCGGATGCGGCGTCGATTGCCAAAGGCGTTCGTTTTGAAGACATTGACCGGCAGGTATTGATCTATCGTCTGCAAAATGATCATGAAGAGGCAGTGGTGATCTTCAATCCGACTGCGTCGATCTATACGTATCGACTGGAATATGCTTATCGTCTGCTGTTTTATAACTGCAAGATCGAAAATGAATATAAACAAGATGATTTGATTATCGATAAGTACGCGACGATCGTACTGGTAAAAGAAAAATAAAAAACAGGCTGTCATGTAGATATGAAAATCTATACTTACAGCCTGTTTTTTCAAGATCGTGTATGCTTGTCTTGTTCTATTTTATACATGATCGTATTTAATTTCTTCTCAATACCGATTTGACGGTAAATGACATAGCCAAGCAGTATGATCGGAAGAAATCGGATCGCAAAAGCAAGCAATGGGATACTGAATAATAGTTCATCTGACATAAATGATTGCTCCTTCCATCGGTTTTATCGTATATGATTATATTAACATATAAAATAGTGAACGAGAATAAAAATCGTATGATCATGGAACGGATGCTCTCAAAACAGATGATTTTTAGCGTTTATTTCCGCTTCCGTTTCACGAAAGCGGCGAAGTGATTGCTGCATTCTTGTTTGATCCGTACATGGAGTATCCCGACTAGACAAAGATAAAAGAAAACCGGTGCATAAAAAGTGCATATTCGCCATAGCAGCATCATGGAAAACAATGTCGTATCTTGAAAAACAGAAGCAAATAAGAATAAGAAAACAGCCTCTGCGATTCCATGTTTTCCAACCATCGGGATCACCATCATAAGCAAATCGCAAAGAATTGATAATAGAAAATAGAAACAAGCCTGTTCAAACGACAGCGACAGCTGCAGCATGCATGCACACCATATCAAAACGCTGTGTTTCAAGATCAGATAACAGAGATGAATACATAACTGATAAAACATGATCTTTTTTTGTTGCCAGAGATGTGCCAGTACGTCCTGTGCTTGCATAAGCCAGGCAAATTTGCCCTTTGCATATTGAGGAAGCAAAATCAAACCGGCATTGAGGACGAATAACAAGATCATTCCAAATACGATGGATAGAATCGGTAAATAAAGAGTGGGATGCGTTGCATGCATCCATTTCGATAGTAACAGCAAGGGCAGAAAACTGATTCCTATTTGGGGAATGGCGTTGAGATAGCGTTCCCATAACAGTACACATAAAGAAGTGGATAGCGGGATGTGCAAACGATGCTGCTGGGTAAGGAGGATACTGTCGGGAATCGGGGGAAAAACAATAAGCTCTAATAAATGATTCATCGTATCAATATAGAGATAGCGGATGAAGGAAAGAGGTTGGATGGAGCGTAAATAAAGATAACAGGAAGAAGCATCTAGGAGCAGTAAAACAAATAAATAAATCAGGATAAAAGGAAACCAGAGCAAAGAAATCGTTTGTAACTGCGCAATGCACTGGCGGAACGGAATTTGCGTGATGATGCGTGACAGAAAATAAAAAAGGATCATCATAAAAATAAAATAACTTATTTTCTTGACCATCGTATTCCTCCATATAGATCATTTTATGAAGAAATTGATGCGGAAATGTATGAGATACATATAGATCATAATAAAAGTATGGTAAAATGGGAAACAGATACAGAGGTGATGGCATGAACTGGGATATATGGATGAAACAGGAAGCGACGCTGCCATATTTTCAAACATTGATGGAGCAGCTGGATGAAGCATATGCGCATACAACGGTTTACCCTAAAAAAGAGGATCTGTTTTCTTGCTTTGCCTGCTGCCCATATGAAGCAGTAAAAGTTGTGATACTGGGACAGGATCCCTATCATGAGCCCAATCAGGCCCATGGACTTTGTTTTTCGGTAAAAAAAGGGAATCCGATCCCACGCAGTTTAAGCAACATTTATAAAGAACTGCATGCGGATCTGGGCATTCCAATACCGAGTCATGGCTATTTGGAAGAATGGGCAAGACAAGGTGTTTTGATGATGAATACGGTGATGAGCGTAGAGAAGGGCAAAGCAAACAGTCATCGCAAATTAGGATGGGAGACCTTCAGCGATCATGTGATGACGGCGTTAAATGCACATGAAACGCCGATCGTATTTATATTGTGGGGCAATGCGGCGATGGAAAAGGGGAAACTGATTACCAATCCGATCCATCATTTGATCACTTCTGCTCATCCTTCTCCTTTATCTGCATCAAGAGGTTTTTTTGGCAGCCGTCCGTTTTCAAGGTGCAATGCGTTCTTAGAAAAAGACGGTTTGTCCCCGATTGATTGGAGGATCAGTGAATGAAACAGAAAACAGGGAAACTGATAAGGGAATTGGAGGGAAGGCGCGGCAGAGCTGACTTGGAACGCTTGCGAAAGGTGCTTCATCAAAAAGGCGATCCGCATCGGCAGATTCCCTGTGTGCATGTAGCGGGAACAAACGGCAAAGGTTCTACGACCAATTATATCCGCAGCATGATGCAGGAAGCAGGCTATCGGGTAGGTACCTTTACCTCGCCGTCGATGGAACATCACTTCGATCGCATCCGCATCAATGATGAACCGCTTGAAGAAGACTTTTTCCTGCGGGCAATGCGGGAATTCGATACATGGAAGCAGATGGGCATGACGATGTTTGAAATTGATTTTCTGATCGCGGCTGCCTACTTTTATGAAAAACAAGTAGATTTAGCCGTATATGAGGTAGGACTAGGCGGTGAAAAAGATTCCACCAATGTCATTGCACCGCTTGTCTGCGTGATTACCAATATCGGCAAGGATCATATGGAACTGCTGGGCGATACGCTTGAGGAGATCGCAGCAGCGAAAGCGGGCATCATCAAACGCGATACACCGCTGATCACCGCAGAAGATAAGCCGGCGTGTCTTGCGGTATTTGCCGAGGCATGTCAAAAAAAGCAGGCGCCGTTTACACAGATCGCCTCGATCAGCGAACCGCGTATCACGAAAGAAGGTGTTTCTTTCCGATATCGGCAGAAACGCTGGCAGCTTGGAAGCAGGGCGCTGTATCAGTGCAAGAACGCGGCATGTGCCATTGATGTGATCTTAACCCTTCGTGAAAAAGGCTTTTTGATCAGCGAAGAACAGATGGAAAAGGGATTGCGGAAAGCCTTTTGGCTAGGCCGCTATGAGATCTTGCGGGAAGAGCCGTTGTTTTTGCTTGACGGCGCGCATAATGTCGATGGCATACAGGCGCTGCTGCACAGTCTTCCCAAGCATCTGAACTTGCATATCATCTGTTCACCTTTGCAGGATAAAGAAACAGATCAGATGCTTTCTCTGCTTAAAACACTGGGAGAAGAAGTGGTGGTCGTACATTTTGATACACCGCGGGCGATTCATGAAGAACAGATCCAATCGCTTCCCGGTGTTGTTTGGGGCGGTGATTATCAGGAAGTGATACGACAGGCATGGTTTGGTAATGCGCCCACCATCGTTACCGGTTCTTTGTACTTTATTGCCGATGTCAGAAACTATTTGAAGACGTTAGGCGTGAAGATGCGATAAACATTGATACTTGTTCGTATAAAAAACAGCCGTACACAAGATCACAGCTTTTACGCTTGATACTTGTAATCGACTGTTTTTCTGTATCACTGCTTCTTTCTTAACAGTGCCGGAGCAACCCGTTCACATGTCTTTAAGATCGTATAGAGCATAAAACACTCAATCGGAAACAACAAGATGTTTTTCCATACGCGGATCGCCGCAAACAAGGCGCTGCCATAAAGCATATTGAGCCACAGGGAAGTCAAGATCAGATTCAATACGATCGTAACGATCGCTCTGGTGATGATCACTCTTTTCCAAGTAATCGGCTTATGATAAAACGCAAAGCCATAGATCAGTCCCAGTAACAGTTCATTGAAGGTGAAACCGATAAAAAAGATACTGGGGCGCATCATGAATTTGATCAGATCTGCGGCAACACCGCCGATCGCACCGAGGAAAGGACCGCAGCAATAACTGCATGCGGCAGCCGCCAAAGAGGTAAAGCTGATTTCAAGGATCTTGCCGATCTCAATGGTAAAAGAGCCAAGCAGCACATTGAGCGCGACAAACACTGCGCACAAGACCATCGCATGGACGGAGCGCATCGCTTTTAACGACTCTTTGCATATTAGCAAATACGCATTCATATAAAAACCTCCTTTCGCTTTCTGCACAGGCAAAAGAAGGTTCACTTTTGAACGAGTGCAGCAGCGGGATGCAGACGATATACCGCAAGATTTCTTTTCGTCTTTCTGACAACTCCCCGTCCAGAAAGCACTTAACGCATATCGCCTTACTCTGCTAACGGTTCAATTATAGTAAAAATGTCTGATAAATTCAACAAATTATATACGTCAAAATACTTTTATTTTGATAAACAGATGGTATAATAAAAAACGAAGGATGAAAGTGAGGACTTTTAGTATGGTTGAAAATCTAATTAAGGAGATCAAAGGAAAAAATATTCGAATCGTTTTCCCGGAAGGTAGTGAACCGCGTATCTTGCAGGCGGCAGCACGTTTGCATCATGATGAGATCTTATGTCCGGTATTATTGGGAGATCCCGATGAGATCAAACAGGCGGCGCAGGATCTGGGATTAGATATTGAAGGCATCGACATTGTCGATCATCTGCATTTTGAAAGCATGGAAGAAATGGCGCGTATGATGGTAGAACTGCGCCGTGGTAAATTAGATCAGGCAAGTGCGAAAGCGATGCTGGAGGGAACCAATTATTTCGGTACGATGTATGTGAAAATGGGATATGCGGACGGCTTATTAGGCGGTGCGACCTACTCGACAGCCGATACCGTGCGTCCGGCTCTGCAGCTGATCAAGACCAAACCGAACAACAGCATCGTTTCCAGCTGTTTTATCCTGTGCAAAGGTGAAGAACGTCTGGTATTCGGCGATTGCTCGATCAACATTGCACCGACGGAAGATGACTTGGTTGAGATTACGATGGAAACGGCGAAGACCGCAAAATTCTTCGGTATCGATCCGGTCGTTTCGTTGCTGTCTTATTCTTCTATGGGCAGTGCTAAGGGAGAAAGTGTCAATAAGGTGCGTTCTGCTACACAGCGTTTGAAAAATATCGCCTTGGATTATCCGGTAGATGGAGAATTGCAGTTTGATGCTTCCGTATCGCCGGTCGTGGCAAAAGTAAAGGCGCCGCAGTCAAAGGTTGCGGGAAGAGCCAATGTCTTTATTTTCCCGAATATCGATGCCGCAAACATCGGCTATAAGATCGCTTCGCGTTTAGGCGGTTATGAAGCGGTCGGACCGATCCTGCAAGGCTTAAATGCACCGATCAACGATTTATCACGCGGCTGTACGAGCGAAGAAGTCTATAAGATGGCAATCGTTACCGCAATGGCTACTTTGATTCAATAATAATTACAATGAGGATATGTCAGCTCAGCGCCCATATCCTTTATTTTTTAGTCTTTGGCTGACAAAATATGACCTTCCTCGCTTTGGGATGTGTGTATAGTAGAAGCAGAAAGCAGCTTCATTTATTTATAATGTTGTTTTCGCTTTTTGAAGAATAAAAAGTGTATGATCTTTGTAAAAAAATGAAGAAATGTGTCGAATATATGCACTTTTTATGTAAACGCATACATTTTTTTGCCTATTTCCGGTAAAACAGTAGAATTTTTTGCGTAAAAAAAGTATAATCTTTGTATAAGAAACCATAGGGGGTTATCATTATGAGACAGAACAACATGTTGGCCATGATATTGGCCGGAGGTCGCGGCACGCGTCTGCATGCCCTGACAAAAAAGGTAGCGAAACCTGCCGTCTTTTATGGCGGTAAATATCGTATCGTCGATTTCCCACTCAGCAACTGTGCCAACAGCGGCATCGAAGTGGTAGGCGTTTTGACCCAGTATGAATCGGTTTTATTGAACAGCTATGTGGCAGCCGGACAACGCTGGGGTCTGGATGCGAAAAACAGTGGTGTTTATGTACTTCCGCCGCGAGAAAAGGAAGATGCGAATTTAGACGTATATCGCGGCACAGCTGATGCGATTTCACAGAACATCGACTTTGTGGATACCTTTGATCCGGAATATGTCCTGATCTTGTCAGGTGATCACATCTATAAAATGGATTATTCCAAGATGCTTTCCCATCACAAAGCATGCGGTGCGGATGCGACGATTGCCGTGATCGAAGTGCCGATGAAGGAAGCGAGCCGTTTCGGTATCATGAATACCGATGAAACCGACCGCATCATTGAATTTGAGGAAAAACCGGAGCATCCAAAGAGCAATTTAGCGTCCATGGGTATTTATATCTTCGACTGGAAGCTGCTGCGCAAGATGTTATTGGCGGATATGGTGAATCCGGATTCCAACCATGACTTTGGAAAAGACATCATTCCGGCGATGCTGAAAGAAGATCGTCGCCTGTATGCATGGAAATTCAAAGGGTATTGGAAGGATGTCGGAACGATCGATTCCTTATGGGAAGCCAATATGGATCTGCTGGATAAAAACAATGAACTGGATCTCAGCGATCCAAGCTGGAAGATCTATACGGAAGATGTTACTTCAACACCGCACTATATCGGTGAAAACGGTGTGGTAAACCGCGCTTTTATTACCCAGGGATGTGTGATCGACGGTGAAGTAAAGAACTCTGTGCTGTTTACGCATGCAAAGGTCGGCAAAGGGGCAAAAGTATATGACAGTGTGCTGATGCCGGATGCCGAAGTAGGCGACGGTGCTGTTTTGCATCGAGTAATCGTTGCGGACGGTGTAAAGATCGGCAAAGGAGCTGTTGTCGGCAGCGCTGACAGTGAACATATCGAATTGATTTCAAAACGTGTAAAGGGGGTCGAATAGTATGTGCAACGCATTCGGCATCGTGAATTTCGCAGGATCAAATATTCATGTGGAGGGCATGCAGGATCATCGGCCGATCGGCGCTTTCTCCTTTCTGGGGCGTTATCGCACCATTGATTTTCCAATCTCTAATATGAGCAACAGCGGAATCAATCATATCGAAGTGTTTGTAAAAAGAAATCCGCGTTCTTTGACGGAGCATTTGGGCACCGGCAGACATTACAATATCAATTCTAAACGCGGGAAGCTGCATATCCTGTATACGGATGACAAGCTTCAGTCAGATTTGTATAACCATGATGTATCTGCGTTCATGTATAACATGGAATGTATTGAGAAAGTGCCATATCCTTATGTGATCATCGCACCGAGTTATATGGTGTATTCGATGGATTACAGCAAGCTGCTGGAAAAGCATTTGGAGAGCGGTGCGGATATTACGATCTTGTATCAGAATGTTGATACGGCAAAAGACGAATTTATGAACTGCAATGTTTTGAACCTGAACAAGCAAAAGGGCGTACTGTCGATCGAAAGAAATCGCGGTACGGCGAAAAACCGCAATATTTCATTAGATACTTATGTCATGAGCAAAGAGCTGTTTATGGAACTGGTAAAAAAAGCAGCTAAATTCTCATCTATGTACACGCTGCGTGATATCATCGACGATGAATGTAGCGAGCTGGATATTCGCGGAATCGCTCATCATGGCTATGTGGCTGCGATTTCCGATTTCAAGAGCTATTATGATGCGAATATGCGCTTGATCGACTATGAAACGGCACAGGATCTGTTTGCGCCGGATTGGCCGATCTATACGCGTACCAATGATTCCAGTCCGACCCAGTATTATGAAACTTCCAATGTGAAAAAATCAGTTGTTTCTAATGGCTGTGAAATTGAAGGAACGATTGAAAATTCGGTGATCGGAAGAGGCTGTATCATTAAAAAGGGCGCGGTGGTAAAAAACTGTGTGATCTTACCGGGTGCAACGATCGGTGAAGATGTGCATGTGGAAAATGCCGTTGTGGACAAACAGGCGAAGATCGTGAGAGTAAAAGAAGTGGTTGCCAAAGTGGAAGAGCCTGCTTATGTCGGCAGAGGAGATATTCTGTAATGAGGATCTTACATGTTGCAGGGGAAGGGCTGCCTTTTATCAAGACCGGAGGATTGGCGGATGTCATCGGTTCTTTGCCGAAGGAATTGGCGCGCAAAGGCAATGATGTGCGCGTCGTCATGCCGCTGTATCTGAAGATTGCCAAAAACTATCATCAGGATTTTACTTTTGAAAAAGAATATGCGGTCTATATGAAATATGACTGGGTTCCGGTACGTTTATACAGTTGTTTCCATGATGGCGTAACGTATTATTTCATAGAGCATCAGGGCTATTTTGAACGAGAAGATCTGTATGGCTATATGGATGACGGGGAACGCTTTGCTTATTTCCAGCAGGCGGTCGTGGAAATGATGAATCAGGTTGATTTTTTCCCGGAAGTGCTGCACTGCCATGATTGGCATACCGGCATGATCTCAGCTATGATCAAGGAAAACCATCGTGATGATTATCGCTATGCTTCGATCAAGCATGTCTATACGATCCACAATATGGCATATCAGGGCAATTTTGGAGCGGATATGCTGGAAAGCTGTCTGGGATTGCCATACTATCTGTTAGATAACGGTACGGTACGCTATGACGGCGGCATCAGCTTTATGAAAACGGCTATTCTTTATGCGGATAAGGTAACGACGGTTTCACCGAGCTATGCAAGTGAAATTTTGACACCGCAGTACGGAGAACATCTGGAAGGCGTTTTACAGATGCGTCAATATGATCTTTGGGGCATCGTAAACGGCATTGATGTGGAAACATGGAATCCGGCAAACGATCCAAAAATTCCTTATCACTTCAATAAAGTGAATGTAAAAGCGAATAAAAAGAAAAACAAATTGGCTTTACAGGAAGAAATGGGATTGGCGCAGGATGAAAATGTGATGCTGGTTGGCTGTGTATCACGTCTTACTTGGCAAAAGGGCTTCTATCTGCTGATGGAGCAGCTGCCGCAGCTTTGTGCGATGCCGATTCAGTTCGTTGTATTAGGAAGCGGAGAAGGCGCATTGGAAGAAAAAATGGCGCAGCTGGAAGAAGGCAACAAAGGGAAGATCGTTTTCTATCGCGGTTACAATGAAGATCTTGCGCATAAGATCTATGCGGCATGCGATTTGTTCTTGATGCCTTCGCTGTTTGAACCGTGCGGTATTTCACAGCTGATCTCGATGCGTTATGGTACATTGCCGCTGGTAAGAGAAACCGGTGGGTTACGCGATACGGTTACACCGTACAATGAATATGACAAGAGCGGAAACGGCTTCAGCTTTACCAACTATAACTCTGGTGAAATGATGCATGTGTTAGGCAATGCCGTTGATGTGTTCTACCATCATCCGAATGACTGGCGTACGCTGGTGCGCAATGCGATGAATACTGATGTCAGTTGGGAAAAGAGTGCGAATGATTATTTGCGCCTGTATCATGAACTAACAGGTAATTGAGCATAAGGAAACACGTCCTGAAGGGGATGTGTTTTTTTCTTGGAAAATGCGCAATATAACTGAAATGTAATATTTATGTTTGGAAATCATGCTATAATACAGGCAGATAGCGAATGCTTGGAAGTAGGAAGAGATGATATGTCAATCATAAAAGAAATTCTAAAAGAAGTCGTATTGTCCGTCATGGTTGCGCTCAGTGCGTATACACAGCCGAGTGTACCGCCGACTGCTCTGGATCCCGCCTCCTTTTCATCGGAAATCGGGGTGATCGATCAGTTGGTAGCCGACTACAATACATATAAAAATCATGTGTTTCATTATCGGCAGATGACGCAGGCTGAACAGGGTTATCGCGTCGTTTATCAGCGAGAGGACGGCGTGCAGGCTGACTTCTTGTTTCGTAAAGATGAATCACTGAAAGAGTTTCGCATTTTTGCTTATACGGAGGCCGGAAAGAAGCTGTGCGATGAAGGCGTTGATGTCGGCAGCATGCTTGCGTTCAGCATTTTTCAATATTCCCTTGCACCGGCGAATCACTATGATCTGATGAAACTGTTTAGTGACTGGAATCAGGATCAAACCGTTACCTTGGAAGATCCAAATCTTGGCGCACTGCGGATCACGCAAAGCAAAGGTGCACATGTCATTACGATGCAGCTGCCGAAGCAGCGGGCGGAAATTGTCGGTAAACCGTTTTAGAGTACCGCAGTTTCCGCATTTTTACGGATAAGGGAAAAAGAAATCTTGTATTTAGATAAAAAAGGATTACAATGATACTGTTTGATGAAGAGGTGTGATGAATGAGAAAAAAATGGATATGGCTTTGTGTTGTGTCGGCAATGGTCGCGTTAGCGGGCTGTGATCAGGAAGAAAAGGTCTTGGATCCGAAATCCTTTGACAGTGAGATTGCCTTTGTTTATGAAAAGGTGGAGGCGTTTAATCAGGAAGAGGCATACGATTCGCTCAGTGAAGAGCATCATGTATTTGATTATCAATATCTGCGTGCTGTGGAGGAAGGATATGAAATGCAGTTTCAGCGCGGGGATGGGGTCATGGCGAAATTTTTGTTTCGAGAGGATGAAAGGCTGATGCAGATTACGCTGTATGCCGATGCAAAGGCAGGCAAAGCAATTCAGGAAAATGGGATCGATGTTGCCAGCATGCTGATGGACACGCTGTTTCAAGCGGCAATGGATGAAAAAAATATTTATGACTTTATGTTGCTTTGCAGCGATTGGAATGAAACGATCAAGGTTTCGTTGGAGGATCAAAATCTGCATACTGTCATAATTGATAAAAAGAAAGAAACTTGTACGACGACCATCACTTTAGCCAAAGCGCGTCCGCTGCTTACAGAGGTATAGTGCATTTGCGATATTTTGTTTTTTTGCTATTGACTAACAAACTATTAAAAACTATAATATCATAAATATATTTGGAGATAGAAAAAGGAGAAACAGCACATGGCACACTATTTTAATGAACCATCTCGTACTTTCAGTGAATACTTGTTAGTTCCGGGGTATTCTTCTTGTGAATGCACACCGGACAAGGTTTCTTTGAGGACCCCTTTGGTAAAGTATCGCAAAGGGCAGGAGGAACCGGCGCTGCACATGAATATTCCGATGGTATCGGCAATCATGCAGTCGGTATCAGGAGAACGCATGGCGACGGCTTTGGCAAGAGAAGGCGGCATCTCATTTATTTATGGATCGCAGACAGTGGAAAATGAAGCGGCGATGGTAAGGCGGGTCAAGGCCGCAAAAGCCGGATTTGTATTCAGTGATTCCAATATCAAGGTCGATGCAACATTGGCGGATGTCCTCGCCTTAAAGGAACGCACCGGTCATTCGACGATGGCGGTTACCGAAGATGGAACGGCAAACGGGAAACTGCTGGGAATCGTTACTTCTCGTGATTATCGGGTAAGCCGCATGAGCCTTGATACGAAGGTATCGGAATTCATGACGCCTTTTGCGAATCTGGTATATGCAAAAGAAGGCTGTACGCTCAGTGAAGCCAATGACATCATCTGGGAAAATAAATTGAACGCATTGCCGGTAGTAGATGAACAGCAGTGTCTGACTTCTTTTGTGTTCCGCAAGGATTATGATTCTCATAAAGAAAATCCCAATGAATTATTAGATGAACATAAACGCTATATCGTCGGTGCAGGTATCAATACCCGCGATTATGAAACCCGTGTGCCGGCGCTTGTGGAAGCGGGTGCGGATGTGCTTTGTATCGACTCTTCGGAAGGGTTTTCTCAGTGGCAGGCGATCACCTTGAAATGGATCCGCGATCATTATGGTGATTCCGTCAAGGTTGGTGCCGGCAATGTCGTGGATGCGGAGGGCTTTCGTTTCTTAGCGGAAGCAGGGGCGGATTTTATTAAGATCGGCATCGGCGGCGGTTCTATCTGCATTACCCGTGAACAAAAGGGAATCGGACGCGGTCAGGCAACAGCGACGATCGAGGTTGCCAAGGCGCGTGATGCATATTTCAAGGAAACCGGTATTTATATCCCGATTTGCAGCGACGGCGGTATCGTGCATGATTATCATATTACGCTGGCGCTTGCGATGGGTGCGGACTTTGTCATGCTGGGGCGTTATTTCTCAAGATTTGAAGAATCACCGACCAAAAAGGTTACGATCAACGGTACATACATGAAAGAATACTGGGGAGAAGGAAGCGCCCGTGCCCGTAACTGGCAGCGTTATGATATGGGCGGCGACAATAAGTTATCCTTTGTAGAGGGCGTTGATTCTTACGTGCCATATGCGGGAGCGCTAAAGGATAATGTGGCTTTGACGCTGAGCAAGGTCAAGCATACGATGTGCAACTGCGGCGCTTTGACGATCGAGGAGCTGCAGCAGAAGGCAAAGATCACGCTGGTATCTGCGACAAGCATCGTGGAAGGCGGCGCACATGATGTCGTGGTAAAAGACAATACGATCGATGCGAAAGTAAAATAATGATAAATGAGCGGTTGTGATGACCGCTCTTTCTTGTGCTATAATGAGCGCGAGGTGATGATATGAATATTCGCAGGGCACAAGCATCAGATCTGGAAGCGATCGCAAAACTGGAAGCCATTTGTTTTCCTAAAGCTGAGGCGGCTGATCTGGCTTGTTTCAAAGAACGCTTTTCCGTGTTTGGAGATTGCTTTTGGGTGTTGGAAGATGAGGGGGAAATCATTGGCTTTATCAACGGGATGTGCGTGAATGAGAGGGTCATTCGTGATGAGCTGTTCGAGAATGCTTCCCTGCATTGTGAGGACGGCGCTTATCAAAGTGTATTCGGTTTAGATGTGCATCCTGATCATCGGGGAAAACGATTGAGTGCACTGCTTATGGATGCGCTGATCGCCGACGCCCGCCAAAGAAAGCGCAAAGGCTGCATTTTGACATGTAAAGATCATTTGATTCCCTTTTATGAATCATTTGGCTATCGCCTGCTGGGTGTTTCCGCATCGGTTCATGGCGGGGCTAAATGGAATGATATGATCTTGGAATTTTAATCTCGTGAAATAATGGACAAAAGGCAGTTTTTTCATTTACGAAAAAAAGGGTTAGTGTTATAATAAGGGCGATTATTAAGGAGGACTTTAATCATGGCAAAAAGAACTGTAAAAGATCTGGATGTTGCCGGAAAACGCGTCATTGTCCGGGTGGATTTCAATGTGCCTAGAAAAGGCGATGAGATCACCAATGACAACCGTATCGTACAGGCACTTCCGACGATCAACTATTTGGTTGAAAACAAAGCAAAAGTGATCTTGATGTCACATTTGGGAAAGGTCAATCACAAAGACCCTGAAAAAACCGAAGCTGACAAAGCGAAAAACAATATGGCTTGCGTAGGCAAACGCCTGGGTGAACTGGTGGATACAAAGGTTACATTCGTTCCGGTTACCAGAGGTGAAGAGTTGGAAAAGGCCGTAGCGGAAATGAATGACGGCGAAATCGTGCTGATGCAGAATACTCGTTATGAAAAAGGTGAAAGCAAGAATGATCCGGAATTGGCAAAATACTGGGCGTCCTTGGGTGATCTGTTTGTAGAAGATGCGTTTGGTTCCGTACATCGTGCGCATGCTTCCACTGCCGGCATTCCTTCCTTGTTGCCGAATGCGCTGGGCTTCTTGGTAGAAAAAGAAGTTTCTATGCTGGAAAAAGCAGTCAAGACACCGGAGCATCCGTTTGTGGCAATCATCGGCGGTGCCAAGGTTTCTGATAAGATCGCGGTAATAGACAATCTGTTGAAGATCGCGGATAAAGTGCTGATCGGCGGCGGTATGGCTTATACGTTCATGGTCGCACAGGGCGGCAAGGTCGGTACTTCTTTATTGGAAGAAGATAAAGTGGAACTGGCAAAAGAATATTTGGCAAAAGCCGGCGGCAAACTGGTATTACCGGTGGACAATGTGTGCGCTGACGCATTCAGTGAAGAAGCGAACAAAATGGTATGCAAATCAGGGGAAATTCCTGATGACTATATGGGATTAGATATCGGACCGGAAACGATCGAACTGTTCAAGAAGGAATTGGCAGGTGCTAAGACGGTCGTTTGGAATGGACCGATGGGCGTATTTGAAATGCCTACTTATGCAAAAGGTACATTAGAAGTATGTACGGCGATCTCTGAACTGCCGGGTGCAATGACGGTGATCGGCGGCGGTGATTCCGCAGCAGCGGCGATCCAGCTGGGCTTCAAGGAAAAATTCTCTCATATTTCAACCGGCGGCGGCGCTTCACTGGAATTTATGGAAGGAAAGGAATTACCGGGTATTGCGGTAATCGGTGATAAATAATGAGAAAACCTATTATTGTCGGAAACTGGAAAATGAATAAAACGATCGCAGAAGCCGTTGCTTTCATTGATGCGGTCGATGGCGTGTGCCATGATGGGGCAACTTATGGTGTCGGCGCACCTTTCTTAGCGCTGGCAGAATCGGTGAAGCATGCGAATCACTTGATCGTAGCGGCTGAAAACTGCCACTTTGAAGATTCCGGTGCTTTTACCGGTGAAGTATCTGTGCCGATGTTAGAGGAAATCGGTGTGAAATGGTGCATCATCGGTCATTCAGAACGTCGTGAAATGTTCGGTGATACCGATGAAACGGTCAATAAAAAAGCAAAACGTCTGATTCAGGCAGGTATTACCCCGATCGTTTGTATCGGTGAAAGTGAAGCACAGTATGATGCCGGTGAATCGGAAGCGGTGATTCGTTCACAGTTAAGCGGCTCATTAGCGGATCTTTGCGCGGATTGCGTAAAAGACATCGTTATCGCTTATGAACCGATCTGGGCGATCGGTACCGGCAAGAGCGCATCGGTGGAAATCGCACAGCAGTGTTGCCATATCGTACGTGATCAGATTGAGAAAATGTACGGCAAAGAAGCTGCGGAAGCGGTACGAGTACAGTACGGCGGATCGGTAAAACCGGAAAATATCGTTGAATATATGGCGCAGCCGGACATTGACGGTGCGCTGATCGGCGGTGCATCCCTGAAAGTGGACAGCTTTACCGATATCATCAATAAAACCAAATAAGATTCTGAAACCAAAGCAAAAACACTGTCTGATCGGACAGTGTTTTTACTATTTATAGGGGCAGAACAGATCGGTGCGCCTAGGTCGTTCTTTCTCTATATGACAAAGGAACCGGTATGTAATAAAAAGCAGAAAAGACATTATTTTTGAAACAATTTTCATGTAAAAATGTGTGAAAAAGACTTGAAAAAATGTGAAAGAATATTATAATAACATCATAACACATCAGGAAAAGGAGTGAATTGTATGAAAAGGTTTAGGAAAGTGGCAGTTGCCTGTATGTCGATGGCAATGTTAGCCGGATGTGGCGGTGAAGAGAGCGCAAACACAGATGAAATCGTAATCGGGGTGAATTACGAGCTAACCGGAAATGTTGCACAGTATGGCATTGCTCATCGTGATGGAATCCAGATGGCGGTAGATGAAATCAATGCAGATGGCGGCATCAACGGCAAGAAGATCAAACTGGTAATTAAGGATAATAAGTCCGAAGCCGCTGAAGTTTCGGCAATGAGCGAATTGCTTGCCAATGAAGGGGCCGTAGCGATCCTAGGCCCGGCAACGACCGGTGCGACAGCACAGGCGTTTGCGGTTGCCAGCAATACGAAAGTGCCGACGATCTCGGCAAGCGCGACCGGCGACAGTGTGACACTGGATAAAGACGGCAATACCCTGCCATATGGGTTTATCACCTGCTTTACTGATTCCTATCAGGGCGGCGCAATCGCTGAATTTGCGATTGAAAAAGGCTATAACAGAGTTTTGGTGTTCCATGATACCAATGATTATGGAAAAGGGCTGTTAAATGCTTTTGAAAAGAGTTATAAAGGAGAAATCGTTTCCACTGAAGGCTTTAATACGGATGATAAAGATTTCAGTTCGATCATTACCAAGAATGCCGATCAGGATTATGATGCAGTCGTGATCTTAGGCTATTATGAAGCGAGCGGTCAGCTGGTAAAACAGCTGCGCAAGGGCGGCAATGATAAACCGATCTTAGGACCGGATGGTTTCGATGATTCGCGTTTCATTGATCTGGTCGGTGCGGACGACTTGAATAATGTGTACTTTACGACCCACTTTACAACGGTCGGCGATGATGAAGTCGTACAGAAGTTTATTGCGGATTTTGCGGAAAAATATGACGGTGCTACACCGGGCGCTTTCCACGCGTTAGGCTATGATGAAGCATACTTTGTCGCTGATGCGATCAAACGGGTCATGGATGACGGAAAAGATGTCACACCGGAAAATGTGAAAGAAGCGCTGGAAAATACAAAATCTTTCTCAATGGTAACCGGTACCTTCTCAATGGGCAAAGACCATCAGGCGAAAAAATCGATCAAGGTGGTTGAACTGCAAAACGGAAAACAGGTAAATGCGACGACCGTAGAAGCGGAATAAATCGAAAGAAAGGAAACAAGTAAATAGGTGAAATGTGAATTTCACCTATTTCTTTACTTGAACGATAGAATGAGGTGAACGATATGACAATTTTTTTACAGCAGCTGGTGAACGGATTATCGCTGGGCAGTATTTTTGCTTTGGTAGCGCTTGGCTATACGATGGTGTACGGCATCATCAAACTGATCAACTTTGCCCATGGCGATATTTATATGGTAGGCGCTTATATCGGCTATTTTGTCATTACCGGACTGCATCTGGGGGTCGTACCGGCAATCATAATTGCAATGGCAGCCTGCGCGCTGCTGGGTGTTGTCATTGAAAAGATCGCCTACAAGCCGCTTCGTCATGCGAGCCGCATCACTTCTTTGATTACGGCGATCGGTGTGTCGCTGTTTCTGGAATATACGATGCAGTATTTTATGGGAGCAGGTGTGCGTACCATGCCGGATGATGTCTTATTGGAAGGCGTCTTGCAGATCGGCGGGGTCAGCATCACTTATACCCAACTGATGATCTTTGTGATTGCGGTGCTGCTCATGCTGTTATTGCAGTTCATCGTAAAAAAGACCAAGATCGGAAAAGCGATGCGTGCGGTTTCGACCGATCCGGATGCGGCGCAGCTAATGGGCATCAATGTCAATGCGACGATTTCCTATACGTTTGCGATCGGTTCGGCATTAGCCGGTGCGGCCGGTGTTCTGGTAGGACTTTACTATAACAGCATTTCCCCGTTAATGGGCATGACGCCGGGCTTAAAAGCGTTCATTGCGGCAGTGTTCGGCGGTATCGGCATCATACCGGGTGCGATGATGGGCGGCGTCAGCATCGGTGTTTTAGAAACACTGGTTGCCGGCTATGGCGGTTCATTATATAAAGATGCGGTCGTATATGTGATCCTTATTTTGATCCTGTTGATCAAGCCTAGCGGCTTGCTGGGCAAAAACGAGAAAGAGAAAGTGTAGGTGGCCGTTATGAAAAACTGGTTTACCAAAAATAATATTCGCTGGGCAGTTTTTACGGTTCTCGTCTATGCGCTGTTCCAGTATCTGATTTCCGTGAATATCATTAACAGTTATTATCAGGTCGTTTTATATAATATCGGCATCAATATCGTATTGGCATTAGGGTTAAATCTCATTATCGGTTATTCCGGTCAGTTTTCGCTGGGACATGCCGGATTCATGGCGATCGGTGCTTATTGCGCAGGTTTGGTCATGTTGAAGGTAGACGGTACGGTTGGTTTTCTGGCGGGGATTGGCTTTGGCATCGTCATGACGGCGCTTATTGCGCTCATCATCGCGATCCCGACCTTGCGTCTGCGCGGAGATTATTTGGCGATTGCAACGCTGGGTTTTTCCGAGGTGATTCGTATCGCGATCACCAATATGGATGATATTACCGGCGGGGCAGCCGGATTGAACAATATTCCCAAGATCACCAATTTCAACTGGATCTTCGGCGTAATCGTCATTTCACTGGTACTGATCGTGAATTTTGCCCGTTCTTCCCATGGGCGTGCGACCGCTTCGGTAAGAGAAGATGAGATCGCAGCGGAATCAATGGGCGTCAATACGACCAAATACAAGACTTTGGCATTTGTGATCGGTGCCTGTTTGGCATCGGTGGGCGGGGCGCTGTATGCAGGTAATTTCTATACACTGACGCCCGGTATTTTCGGTTTTATAAAGTCGGTAGATATCTTGGTGATCGTCGTCTTCGGCGGTATGGGTTCTTTATCCGGCAGTATCGTTGCGGCGTTTTTGTTAGGGCTTATCAACATGTTCTTAAATGACTATGCGGAACTGCGTATGATCATTTATTCGGTATTGATCATCGTCATCATGGTCTATCGGCCGAATGGTCTGTTTGGCAATAAGGAATTGAACATAAACGCCATTTTCAAGCGCAAAGGAGGGAAACGCTCATGAATATTTTAACCGTGAAAAATCTGACGAAAAATTTCGGCGGTCTGTGTGCGAACTCCAATGTGAATTTAGAGGTGCGGCCGCAGGAGCTAGTCGGTCTGATCGGACCAAACGGTGCGGGGAAAACGACGTTATTCAATATGCTTACCGGCGTATATGAACCAAGCGAAGGGGAGATCTTGTTTGCCCCAAATGGCAAGGAAATCAAATTAAACGGGCGCAAGCCTTATAAAGTGACAAAGCTGGGCATTGCCCGTACCTTTCAAAATATTCGTCTATTTACCAGTTTAAGTGTAATTGACAATGTCAAGATCGCCATGAACAAGGATGTAAAAAGCGGTGTGATCAGCAGTATTTTGCGGTTGCCTTCCCATTATAAGGAAGAAGCGCGAATGGAGCGGGAAGCGATGGAACTGCTGGCGATCTTTCATTTAGATGAAAAAGCAGATGAATTAGCCGGTAATCTCCCCTATGGGGAACAAAGGCGTTTGGAGATCGCCCGTGCCTTAGCTACAAAACCGAAACTGCTGTTTTTAGATGAACCGGCAGCCGGTATGAATCCGCAGGAAACAGCGGAGCTGACGGCTTTGATCAAAGAGATCAAACAGCGCTTTCAAGTAAGCATCGTATTGATCGAGCATGATATGTCATTGGTCATGAAGCTGTGTGAACGCATTTATGTATTGGATTACGGAAAGGTCATCGCAAGTGGTTTGCCGGAAGAAATCCGCACGAACAAGCGGGTCATCGAAGCATATCTTGGCGAGGAGGTGTAGCCCATGTTGAAAATCGAAAATCTGCATGTGAAATACGGGGCGATCCATGCAGTCAAGGGGATCGATCTGGAGGTAAAAGAAGGAGAGATCGTAACGCTGATCGGTGCCAACGGTGCCGGCAAATCTTCTACCTTAAAAGCGATTTCCGGACTGGAAAAAGCTGCTGAGGGCAGCATCACGTTTAATGGACAGTCGTTAAATAAGCTGAGCGCGCGCAATATCATGAAGCTTGGCATTTCGCATGTACCGGAAGGGCGCAGGATCTTTGCCGGTTTGACGGTGCTGGAAAATCTGGAAATGGGCGCTTATCTGCGCAAGGACAAGGCCGGTATCAAAGAAGATCTGAAAAAGGTGTATGCCCGCTTTCCGATCTTGGAAAAACGCAGCAGGCAGGATGCGGCTACGCTGTCCGGCGGCGAACAGCAGATGTTGGCGATGGGACGCGCTTTAATGGCAAAACCAAAGCTTTTGTTATTAGATGAACCGTCTATGGGCTTAGCGCCGATCCTGGTGCAGGAAATCTTTTCGATCATTCAGGATATCAAAGCACAAGGGACAACGGTTTTATTGGTAGAACAAAATGCCCGCATGGCATTGTCGATTGCCGATCGCGGCTATGTACTGGAAACCGGGAAAGTCGTTTATGCCGGAACCGGTGAAGAATTAGCCGAGAGTGAAGAAATCGCGAAAGCGTATTTGGGAGGTTAAGCATGTTTGTAAAAAATCAAATGACGAAAGATCCGCTGTGCGTCAGCGTTGATACGAAGATCAGTGAAGTTGTGGACATTATGACTGAAAAAGGACTGCATCGTTTGCCGGTGGTAGAGGGCAGGAAGCTGATCGGTCTGGTTACAAAGGGCATGATCTCGGAAAAAGGGGCAAGCAAGGCGACCAGTCTGTCGATCTTTGAATTAAACTATCTGCTTTCTAAAACGACGGTAAAGGCCATCATGGAAAAGAACGTCATTACGATCGAGGAAGACGCGCTGTTAGAAGATGCGGCACTGGCGATGCTGAAGCATGACATCGGCTGTCTGCCGGTCATCAACAAAGCACAAGAGGTAGTCGGTATTTTGACTCAGAACGATCTGTTTAAGGCGTTTATCGACCTATTAGGCTATCAGGAGCGCGGTGCACGTATCACGATCGAAGTGATCGATAAGCTGGGAGCAATCGAAGAAATCTCACGCGTATTTGTCAGAAATGAGGCGAATATAACCCATGTCGGGGTTTATCGCAAGGAAAACAATTTATGCGACATCGTGTTTAGAATTGATACGCTTGAAACCGATGCATTGGAAAAAGATCTGAATGCGAGCGGTTATCCGGTCGTTTCTATTATCAAAAATCCGGTTGTCTGATAAAAAACGATCCTCTTTAGCGACAGTGTCTGAAAAAGAGGATTTTTTTTGTGGAATAGGCAGAGATCATTTGTTCTGAAAAAACAGTTGTACTTTTGGTAAAGAAAGCTTGCGGGCAAAACGATCAGCGAGGAGGGCGCTTTGAATGGTAAGAAACCAGAAACGCGGCAGTAAGTCTGTCATTTTTGATGGGAAAGCGTTATAATGAAAATAACAAAGGAGGCTTTTTGATGGAACGATTTACTTATGATATTAAAACGAAGATTTATTTTGGTGAAGGCGAGATCGCGCATTTGGGCGAAGCGGTTTCGGCATGCGGCAAGAAAGCGCTGGTCGTTTATGGCGGCGGCAGCATCAAACGCAACGGCATTTATGATGATGCGATGAAGTATTTGCGGGAAGCAGGTATTGCGGTCGTAGAATTAAGCGGTGTAGAACCGAATCCGCGTATTGAAACAGTCAGAAAAGGGGTCGATCTGTGCCGCAGGGAAGCAGTGGAGGTCGTGGTGGCGATCGGCGGCGGCAGTACGATCGATGCCGCCAAGGTCATTGCCGGCAGTGTCAGCTATGAGGGAGATGCATGGGATATTGTTTTAGATGCTTCCAAGGTCGTTTCAGTATTGCCGATCGTCAGTGTTTTGACATTAGCGGCAACCGGTTCGGAAATGGATACGTTTGCGGTTATTTCCGATATGCAGAAAAATGAAAAATGGGGAACCGGACATCCGGATTTTCGTCCGGTAGCGTCGATCTTGGATCCAACCTACACATACAGCGTATCCGCTTATCAAACAGCAGCCGGTACCGCGGATATGATGAGCCATATCATGGAAAACTATTTCTCTAATGAAAGTGGTTATATGCAGGATCGCGTTGCGGAAGCGCTCTTACAAACCTGCGTAGAATACGGTGTAAAAGCAGTAAAAGAGCCGTGTAACTACGATGCGCGCGCCAATTTGATGTGGACGGGCAGCTGGGCGATCAACGATCTGCTTTGTCTGGGGAAACCGGTGGCATGGAGCGTTCATCCGATGGAACATGAATTGAGTGCGTTTTACGATATTACGCACGGCGTTGGTCTGGCGATCTTGACACCGCACTGGATGGAGTACGTATTAGATGATACGACGGTAGAGAAGTTTGCACAGCTGGCAAGAAATGTATGGCATGTGTCACCACACGAAACGGATCTGTATCAGGTGGCGCGGGCCGGCATCAAATGCACAGCCGATTATTTCAAAGCGATGGGCATTCCGATGACGCTGCGGGAAGTCGGCATTGATGAAACCCATTTTGATGAGATGGCAAAGAAAGCAAGTGAAGGAATGGAAGGCGCATATCGTGAATTATCACCGGAAGATGTGAAAGCGATCTATCAGGCAGCGTTGTAATAGTTCTTTCATGGAACCATAATAAAAAAGTTTTCAGGTCAAATGATTCTATCAAAAGGACTTGAAAACTTTTTTTATCATATACAGCTTCAACAAAAAGGGGACTGCTTGTGGTGTTAAGCGCATGATCGCATGCGCAGCACGCAGGTCTTATGTTTTCGCATATTTGTCAAGGAATGCGAAGATCGTATCATAGTACAGTTTGGTATCGACATCGCTGCTGGTGCCGTGTTCCGCGCCCTCTACGATCAAAAGCTCTTTCTCGTGTCGGTAGGACTCATAAAGCTCTTTTCCCATGTAAGTCGGCACATAGTCATCTGCGCCGCCATGGATGAATAAGATCGGCAGATCAGCATGCTGGATGGCTTCTAAGGCGTCGGCATCATAGAAATTAAAGCCGGCGCGCAGGTTGCCGATCAAAGCGGCTGCCGGCAGGAAAGGAAATTCCGGCAGAGAAAAGCGCTCCTTTAACTGATCTTTGAACATTGCATAAGCAGAGGTGTAGCCGCAGTCTTCCACAACCGCTTTTACTTGCTTTGGCAGGCCTTCGCCCGCCGCCATCAAAACCGTTGCGGCGCCCATAGATTCACCGTATAAAACGATATTCGCTTGTTCATCATATGCTAAAATCTCATTGATCCAAACGATCACATCTCTTTTTTCAAAGTAGCCCATGCTCAAATAACGCCCTTCACTGTTCCCACATCCGCGCTGGTCCGGTGTCAATACATGATAGCCGGCTTCCACGAAGGGTTTTACGGCAGGTTCAATACCGTGGTGGTTGGCCGTATAGCCGTGCACTGCGATGATATAGTTGTGCTGATCTTCTTCTGCCGGCAGAAACTGTGCCCAAAGCTTTAATCCGTCTTCGCTCTTTGTTTCCCATTCCTGTACGGGAACAGAACCGATCCAGGCGTCAAATTCTTTCTGTAACTGGGTATCCTGTTTGGCATAAGGGTCATAATCGCCCATCGATCCGACTCTGCCGTTTTCATCTACATAAAGTGCATAATCGACTAAATAATTACCGGCAAATAAGGAAATGGCGGTAAATAAAACGATCACCGCTGTTGTTAAGATGATCCAAAATTTCTTTTTCTTCCAAAACATCATGTCAAACCTCTCTTTCAAAACAAGCAGCATTATAGCAAGGAATAGTTTGATAGTCAAACATTTTAGACAATGTGTCTGTGATGAAAAGCAGTTTATGGTGCGGCAGTTGCCAAAGAAAGCTAACTATATAAAAATCAAGTAAATTGTATGAAAAAGTCTGAAAATAAAAATTTATTGAAGTTAGTTAGCTG
>ERZ506950.169-NODE-169-length-60008-cov-6.282171_pt1 | contig 60008 bp, 66 predicted proteins | sample MGYA00512897_ERZ506950 | MGnify/ENA metagenome assembly ERZ506950
AAGTAAGAAAGACAGAGGGTGGATTGGAGTTTGAGGTAGGAAGCAAGGAGTTTGGGACATTTGAGGTGATGTGGCAGAAGGAAGAGAAGCCGACAGAGCCGGAAGAGAAACCAAGTGAACCGGAGGAGAAACCGACAGAGCCGGAAGAAAAGCCGAATACGCCAAATGAAGAGGAAAAGGGAGAAAGCAGTATAGAGGAGATCAAGAAAGAGGAGAGTGAAGCAGTACATACAGGGGATGAAGTAAGCAAGGGAATGTATTATGTACTGCTAGGGGGAAGTATGATCGTATTCGCTGCAATGTTACGCAAGAACAGAAGAAGCGAACAGTAGTAAAACAATGCAAATGAGCAGGTAGGAAAGACTGCCTGCTTTCTTTAAGAAATATGAGTAAAATAAAACCATATCTGTCAAACATGTCCTAACAAATAAGACTTGCTCAGATATGGCTTTTCTTTCAGAAAGCATCATTTACATGATGATTTCAGCGCTATGATTGGAAATAGAAATCACTGAAATCATACTTGAATACGCGATACGCATATTTCTCTGCTTCATAGTGATATTCACGAATCAGATTGCCTTCCTTGTCATATTCATTGAAGCAGTTGGATTTTCCGGAGCTGCTGATCAAGTGATCCTGATACCATTCACAGCTAGAAACGATGCTGGAATAAGGCAGTGCAACTTGATCCACCAAAGTATAAGTGCCGCTGTTTTCATCAACAAGGTATTGATAATAATAAGAGGCAGTTCCTTCTGTGTAAGTGCCGGCGCCGATAAATGCGCTCCAGTCCAGATCCTGTCTGGTCCTTGCATTGGTAAAATTGTTATTGAACATATACAGGTAATACTGTCCTTTTGGCAACGCATCATCTGCTAAATAAGTGATGGTGTGCTGACCTGACTGTGAGATGAAGTCTGTACCTTTCGCATAGAGAAGCGTATGCGCATCATCATCGTTTTCCTGATATAAGGAAGCATCTGCTAAGAAATAGGAAATGCTTGGATTGTTTCGATAATCACTGATCTTGATAATGGTACTTAATTCACGAGAGCTGACGATCAGATCATCGCCCATAAAATCAAAGGAATTGAGATGTATCCAGTCTAATTCATCTCCGCCATAGGTATTGCCTTCTTCCGGTGATACAGCTTTTTCATATAACTGCGGCAATAGATCTTTCATATCAACAAGTTCTTTGACTTCATTCGTTTCCAGATCTAACGAGATCATCACATCTTCGATGGTCATGTCATTGTCCTCATTTACCAATATGACGAGTTCATTATGTTCTTCATCATAGCGAAATTCATGGTGCTGTTTATAAGAACCGATAGAATAGAGATTGGTGATCTTGCCAAGTTGATTCACAGTCATAAAGCCATTTTTGCTATAACTGTATAACAGTTCATCACCGACTTGTTCGATGCGATCGCTGCGATAATTCTTTAGTGGCAGTTCACCGCGCAAGACACCGTCATTGTCATACAGGTATATATTGGAATTAAATGATTTATCTAATCCGAAAACCGCAAATAGGCCATCACTCAGTTCATGTGCGGAATCACCGTTCTCGATGGCAAGCTGTGTATTGTTTTGAGTAGCACACTGCGGCATTTCAATCGTGTAAGTGTGGCTTGCAATCGTTTTTCCTTTATCGTCGCTGTAAGTGAGCGTTAAAGTGTTTTTCTCTCCATAGACAAAGCCAATGACCTGTGAAGCATACCCTTCTTCTATTGCGACAGTAACAGCAGTCTTGGAAAAATCTTGGATCGTTTCATCTTCCACATGGATTTCATAAGAAAGAGTATAGGCTTCATCTCCGTGATAGGCTACTAGCAAGGAGGAGGAGGTATTGGTGCCGAAAGGGTTGTATAACAGCAGTGGAGAGGCCACCGTATATTCATCTAATGCTTCTGTGATTTTATCCTCTACGGCACTTTGATAATTAAGCGAATAGATCGAATCCGCATCGGCATCTACTTCATAAACAGATTCCCCTAGTGTTTCAGAAGGAATGATGCGTGTGTGAAGGGAACGCCAAAAAGTCGTGTTTTGAATCTGATTGCTGGAAAAGCCATAGATGATCCCGCCGGCAGCTGCCAGACATAGAATGCCAGCGATTACCCAGTGTTTTTTCTTTTTCATGTCATGCCTTCTTTCTGTATTGTCATTATATTATGATTATAACGGAAATACCTGAAATGAGACTGAAAAAAGTGAAAAATATAGGATTGATTCGTGCTTTTTTGAGGCATTATACGGGGTTTATGGAAAGATCGTAAGGCTGCATCTAGAAATGTATGATTCGAGCATAAACAGGTGAAAGCAAAAAAATCATTTTTTTGAAAAAAGGACTAGTCAAACACTTTGTTTTATGATATTATATGAAAGCACTGAGAAATGCAGATGTAGTTTAATGGTAGAACACAACCTTGCCAAGGTTGATACGGGGGTTCGATTCCCCTCATCTGCTCCATAAAAAAAGCAACTTACGAGTTCATAAAGGCTCGTAAGTTTTTTTATATTTTTTCAACTGTTTTTTCATTATATATTAGTTTCCATATCTTGAAAGAATTGGTTATTTTTCATTTTGAATATCTTTATACATGAATATTACATCTTCTTAAATGAGATTGCTCGTTTCGCTTAACTGTTTCTTTCCTTTCGGCGGAGCCCAGTCAGTAAATTTTTCAGGCGCATGTCCGAAAACGGCTAGACATAAAACATCATTTTGCGGTAATCTATAGGTAAGGAGATCCAAGATGGAAAAGTTTAAGCAGAAGGACTTATATGAGATTCTTCGCTCATGAACAGAACAGACGGAATGAATGAGTGATAAATCACACCAAAAGATGCTGATGACTATTTTAAGATCGGATAGGAGGGAAAAGTGATGATCGAAATAACATACTATCAATCACCGATTGGAGAACTGCTGCTGGCAGTGAAAAACGATAAGCTGATCGGTTTGTGGATAAAGGATCAAAAATATTATTTATCGAATGTTCAGGAAGAGCTGAAAGAGAGAAGCGATCATGCTCTTTTGAATCAAACAAAGGAATGGCTGGATCGATATTTCAATGGCGAAAAGCCTGCGATCAAGGAGCTGGCGCTAGAGCCGATCGGGAGCGAGTTCAGAAAAAGGGTATGGGAAATCCTATGTGAGATCCCTTATGGCGAAGTCATGACTTATCATGACATAGCGAAGCGAATTGCAAAAGAAAAGGGAATCAAACGCATGTCTGCACAGGCAGTCGGCGGTGCAGTGGGACATAATCCGATCTCTATCATTATTCCCTGTCACAGAGTCGTAGGAAGCAATGGCAGTCTGATCGGATATGCAGGAGGAATCCAAAGAAAGAAATATTTGCTGGAACACGAAAAGGCAGATATGAGCAAGTTATTTGTACCTGTGAAAGGAACCGCAATCTAAGCGATCTGTTTTTATGATCAGCAGATGAGCAAACAATGGAGGGAAGCATGATGTATCGCAAACAATATCGATCTCCGCTTGGAATGATCACCTTAAACGCAGACGGAGAAAATCTGACAGCAGTCTGTTTTGAAGACGGAAAAGATTATGGAAGGTATATACAGGATGGGGAAGAAAGGGATCTGCCGATATTCGATGAGGCAATCCAATGGCTGGATCAATACTTTCAAGGGAAAGATCCGGGTCCGATCCCCCGATATAAGCGAAATGATATGACGCCGTTCAGACAGGAAGTAATTGATGAACTGTTAAAAATTCCCTATGGGCAAACAGTTACATACCGTGATCTGGCAAAAGCGATCTGCGCAAAAAGAGGATGGAAAAGAATGTCGGCGCAGGCGGTCGGCGGTGCGGTCGGATGGAATCCGATTTGTATCATGATCCCCTGTCACAGAGTCGTAGGAAGCAATGGCAGTCTGATTGGATATGGGGGAGGCATCCATAATAAGTTAAAGCTTCTTGCATTAGAAGGCGTGGATACAAGCAGCTATACGATACCTAAGAAAGGAACCGCTCTATAATGGAACAGGCAAAAAGAAGATGCCGTTGGGTAAACGTAAAAAATCCGCTTTCTGTCAAATATCATGATCATGAATGGGGGATCCCGCATTATGATGATAAGGATCTGTTTGAGTTTTTGATATTAGAGTCTTTTCAGGCGGGCTTGTCTTGGGAGTGTGTGCTGAACAAAAGAGAGATATTGCGGGAAGCATTTGATGGTTTTGACTACGATCAGATAAGCCGATATGATGAAGAGAAAATCAATGCGCTTTGCAGTTATCCTAACATGATCAAAAACAAACTAAAAATAAAGGCTGCGGTAACGAATGCAAAAGTATTTATCGAAATACAAAAAGAGCATGGCAGTTTCGCTAACTATATTTGGGCCTTTTCCGATCATAAGGTAATCAAAAATGTGGACGATCAGTTTCATGTTACTTCGGCACTGTCAGATACAGTTTCAAAAGATTTAAGAAAAAGAGGGATGAAATTCGTTGGCTCCATCATCATATATTCTTATTTGCAGGCTATTGGCATGATCGATGACCATGAATTAGGATGTGATTTTTATAAGCGTGACGGTGATGATAAAGGATGAAGGATGACTTGTCATTAAGAACGGATGCGAAACCCTGCATGGATGCCGGATATCGGCTTCCATCATGTGCATAGGAGGGAAATCAAAAGCTTACAGACAATGCGATCTGTAAGCTTTTTACTTTATCAATGATGTTTCGCGCAGGCCTTGTTTAGCGGTGCGTACGTTCATACTTTGCTCTGATTTCTTCCGGCATTTCCTGCGGCTTGATGTTTTTGACCTTTGCTTCTGTATGCTCTGCACATGCCGTGTCATAATACCAGCATTTATAATCAATGAAGTCCATGACATTTTGCAGCTCCTGCATTTTTTCCTGTACTTCTTTTTTACGCTGGTAAAACAGTTCTCTTCTCAGTTCGATCGTTTGATCGCCTTCTTTGCACCAATCGAGAAAGCGTTTGATGTCTTCTAGCTGCATGCCTGCTTTTTTCAAACACTCAATGACGGTCAAAGTTTCGATCTGGGCATCACCGAATTTGCGGATGCCGGCGGGATCGCGCTTGATCGTTTCCGTAAATAAACCGATCTTGTCATAGTAGCGCAAGGTCGATACCGTTAATTGAAACATATTGGCAACTTCTCCGATGTTATACATAAATAACTTCCTTTCTAAAATCATCAAAACATGCTTGACCTAAAGTTAGGTTTATCCTACATAATTATAGTGTGGCAGATGGAATCTGTCAAGAAAGGGTGATCATATGAGCAATAGGATATGCAAGATCAGTGGTGCTGTTCAAGTAGAAAGCATACGCTTTAGGAACCGTTATGGAATTGATCTTGCCGGCGAATTGTACTATGCCAAAAGTATCGACAGGCAGAAAAAACATGCGGCAATCGTGATCGGCGCCCCATATGGCGGCGTCAAGGAGCAAGGACCAAGCGTATATGCCAATGAACTGGCGCAAAGAGGTTTCGTAGTGATGACGTTTGATCCTTCTTTCAGCGGAGAATCCGGCGGCAGTCCCAGAAATGTGGCAAGTCCTGATCTTTATAGTGAAGATGTCAGCGCCGCAGTAGATTATTTAGGCGTTGAGGTATCGTTTGTGGATCGGGGAAGGATCGGTGCATTAGGTATCTGTGGATCAGGAGGCTTCGTGTTGTCGGCGGCGCAGGCAGATACGCGTATCAGAGCAGTTGTGACTGCCGCATTATTTGATGTGAGCTATATGAGCAGACTTGAATTAAACGAAAAGCAGCTGCAGGAGGAAAAACAGCGATTGTCTTATCAAAGATGGATTGATTTTCAGCAAGGGGAACCGCAATATTTGCCCATGTACCCGCTGACACCGAGTGAATCGATACCAGAGGAATTAAACGGTATCTGGCGGGAATTTTATTCTTTCTATGGTCTGAAACGCGGTCATCATCCAAATGCGAGAGGCGGCAAGACGACGACCAGTGCGATGGTTTTTTTGAATTATCCGCTTTTACACTATATACAGGAGCTTGCGCCAAGAGCGGTATTGTTCATTACCGCAGATCAGGCGGAAAGTCGGTTTCTGAGTGAATACTATTATGAGAAAGCGGCTGAGCCAAAGGAGCTTTATGTGGTTTCAAACTGCAATCATATCGATTTGTATGATGATGTGAAAAAGATTCCTTTTGATAAGATCGAGCAGTTTTTCAAAACACAGCTGTATGGGCAATGACCAAAAGCAGTGAAGTAGATCAAGTTTGATAAACAGAAAGGATGAGGAAGATGAAAAAACGGATGCTTGCACTTGTTTGCTTCTGCGCGCTGATCGGCGTTGTCGGCTGCGAGAAGCAGGCAAATAAAACAGAAGAGGAAGCAAAGCCAAGTGAACAGGAAACAGTGGATGCGAAAGCGCAAGAGCAGGATGAAAAAAGTCTGGTTTTGTATTTCAGCGCAACCGGCAATACAGAAGCGGTTGCCCAGACGCTTGCGGAGGCAACGGATAGTGAACTTGTGGAGATCATACCGGAAACGGCATACAGCGAAGCGGATCTGGACTATGGAAATGATCAGTGCCGTGCCAATCAGGAGCAAAATGATGATGCGGCGCGGCCGGGTATTCAAAATGTTATCAGCATTGATCACTATCAGCGTATTTATCTCGGTTACCCTAAAATACAGTATGGTTTTTTGAGTGTATAGCGTGTATTGAGTAGCATTTTTAAGGGTGGAAAGAACTGTGTACACAGAGAAAGAGAAGATTTGTGTATTACGTTGAGTATAGATCATATTAGATGAAGGAGGTCATTCCCTATGAGAAAACGTGGATTTATATTGATGACAGTGTGTATTCTGATAGTCGGTATGTTGGCTGGATGCGGGGCCGGGAGCGGACAAGATGAAAGCCAGACACAGTCAAATACAGGGGCGGCATCGGAGAACGAATCCAGTGCAGCTACAACAGAAGAAGATAGCGCCGAAGTAAGCAGCGAGGCAGAGACAGATGGCGATGGAACCCAGGGGAAAACCCTTGTCGTGTATTTTTCAGCTACCGGAAATACAGAGCGTGTAGCTGAAGTCATTGCTGATACAACAGACGGAGAATTGTTCGAGTTGGAGCCGGTTGATCCCTATACCGATGAGGATTTGAATTATAACGATGATAACAGCCGGGTATCCCAGGAGTATGCTGATGAAAGCCTGCGGAATGTGGAGTTGGTGGCTGACACTGTAGATGACTGGCAGGATGTGGAAAGAATCTATATCGGTTACCCCGTGTGGTGGGGGATTGCGGCATGGCCGGTAAATACCTTTGTAGAAGCCAATGATTTCACAGGAAAGACCGTTATTCCCTTCTGCACATCAGCAAGTTCTGGTTTGGGTGACAGTGGTGAACTGCTGGCAGAGCTTGCCGGAACCGGAGATTGGCAGGAAGGTATGCGATTCCGCTCCAGTGTTTCAGATGAAGATGTAGTAGCTTGGGTGGAGAGCCTGGAACAGTAAAATAAATAATACATGGTTTAAGAAAGCAGAGAGTTGAGAAGACTTTCTGCTTTTTTTATTTGGAAGGAGATGAATACGATGAATGAATGGGAACGTCTGCACCAGCAGGCCAAGCGGTACCAGGCAGAGTATCCTCCCGGTACCCGAATCATGTTACTGAGCATGGGCAGAGATCCCTGTCCTGTCGAGGATCAGACAAGAGGCACTGTCAAAGTGGTGGATGATATCGGAACACTGCACTGCTCATTTGACAATGGAAGATCTCTCGGCGTTGTGCCTGGTGAGGACTCGTTTCGTAAGCTGACGGAGGAAGAACTGGCAGAGGAACAGGAATCCGGCATGACTGAGGATCAAGGCCCCGTCATGGGAATGTAGGAGGTAAATCATTTGGAAATTGAAATTGAGATTCCAGAGGCGCTGGTGGAGCCGCTTTTGATCCAGGCTGCCATTGAGGAAGTGCCTGTAGAGGAAATTGTAACAAGGGCGATTCAGAAATTCATGGAAAGAGGTGAACACAGTGGCTGCTGACGGGAGGAAAGGCATTACGGTCAAAGTCGATGCGGCTTTGCATGCCGAGATTACACAATATCTGCAAGACCACGGGATGACGATGACGGAGTTTGTCACACTGGCCTTGCAGGATGAACTGCATCCTAAAATTGATGAAAAGGAAGGGAAAAACATGGAGAAAATGAGGACACTGGCGTTTCAGGTTCCGGAAAGCCTGTTCCAGCGGATCAAAGATTATCTGCACCGCAATAACATGACGCAAAAGGACTTTGTCATCGGCCTGATTGAGCAGGAGCTGGATCGGGATCTGGCTGAGAGTCAGGAAACCGGCGAGGCTCAGGGTGACTTCGAGGATACGGAGGAGCTGGAGGATACAGAGCAGTTGGACGCTGATCAGGAGTTACCGGGAGATCAGGAAACTGTTTCTTCTGCGGAGGAACTGGATGAAGCGGAACCCTCTATCCCCGATCAGGAAGTGCCGGAGACATCTGAGGAAGGCCCAGATGCTGAAGAACTGGATGAGATGTCCCCATCGGAGGAAACCGGCGAACAAGACTATCAGAACGATGAAGATATGTCAGAAGATGCCCTGGAGGATGAAGGCTCGGAAGAAACCGAAGATACTCTGGAGGTTGAGGATGAGGAAGAAACGGAGGCCGCCCTGGAGGATGAATACGAAGATGAATTCGAGATTGAGGACGAAGATATGGATGAGGATGAATCGGAGGATGAAAATGTAGGTTTCGCTATGGGAATGTGAGGTGGATGCAGCCTATGACCATTTATCAGGAAGAACTGCTGCGCCGCCTTCCTCAATTAGACTGTACTGGGTATTATGGCTATCGGGATGGTCTGCTCCACATTTTTCACGGAGACGCTCCTTTCTGTCGTCAGACACCCGAAGGCTTCCTAAGGTTTTATGAGGATCAGTTTGAGGCGCTAAGCCAGACGGAACTCTATGATAAAATTCATCAAGAGGTCAGAGCCATCCGTGAGTATGTGAGCCTCTATGAAGCAGCCCCACAGATGGAGGCAGAGGGCGTCCATGATTATCGGAAACTGGCGGAGTATGGGAATATCGTCCTAGCCGGAACGTACAGTGAAAACCATGGTTTCATGTTTACCACATGGGATCAGGATAAAGAGCGTGGCTATGTGTCCGGCGGCGATTACTCTCCCAATTATGCATATGCAAAAGAATCCTTTGTCCGGCGCTCCGGGTTGCTCCAGGAACAACGCCTGTTCCAGCCGGAAGAAGCGGAAAATCTCTATCGCTGTGTAGAATACGCCAGAAATCATTGCGAAACCCTTACCTTTGAGCAGTCGAAAGCGCTGGATGAGCTGGCGGAAAAGCTATCGTTTGGCTATCCGGAGATTGAAGAAAATCCTCCTACTTTTGAACCGGAGGAAGGCCCACAACTGAATCTGTAACTTAAGTGACACCCTTGCTTTGTTGATGAAGCGAGGGCTTTTTTTATGAAAGGAACCATGAATGATGTATTTTACCGAAACCGAAGCCCTCCGTGAGCTGGAGATCCTCATGCAGATGATTCCCGGTTTCCAGCCCAAGGGCTATGGGAGCATGGTCATGCCGGATCAGATTTATATCTATCTGCAGGAACCGCCCCCGCCCACTTATCAGGAGATGATTGCGGATACCATGCATGCTGTCCGATACCGCCCCTTCCTGCAAAGAGTGGAGGAACTTCTAATCGAAAGCGAGATGAGGCCCATGAACTATCTAAGCAATCACCATCAGAAACTTTTCCGGATGGCCATCCAGAAAAAAGACAGGAAAAATTATGCCCAGCTGTCGGCACTTTATCTTTTTACCGCCGATCCGAGACTCTGGCGCATCATGAGGCATCAGGTGGAGGCGAACCTCATCCGGTTTGACCGCCGGAAACTGTGTGGCCTGAATGAATACACTTATCCCCTTTACTGTGCCGCCAAGGATTTATATATGGGAACCCGGCATCTTACCATCCGGGATCTGGCTGACCGGGAACTGATCTCCCCGAAACAGTTCGCCGCCATCTGCAATGCCATGGCGATCCGCAGATTCGGTCTGAAAGCCGTAGAACCGGCAGAAAAAAAGGAGGAATGTGAACCATGAACATCGAAGAAAAGTATCCCCTTCTCATTGGGCATTCAGACCAAGGAAGTCAGGAGCTGCGTAGCATTCAAGAGGTGGCGGATTTCATCTGCAGCCAGGGGCTGGAGAGCGATCTGTTGATTACCCAGGAGGATGGCTCTTACTTTCTGAATACCTTTGGCATCTATATTGACCGAATTGCCGACATGGAATATCGTGAGGCACTGCTGAAGGTGTTGATCCCCATGCAGATGGAGCTGGATGGCACTATGGAGGTAGATGAGGAACCCAGCCCGGAGGACGAGCGCCTGAAGGAAGTCAATAAGCGTCTGGAGCCATTTGAACTGTATCAATGCGGCAACGGGAAATATGGGCTGTCCCTCCCTTTTTCTTTCCTGCAGGAACCCTACGAAGACTATGGACAGGCGGCGTTTAACCGGTTCGCAGAGGAACATGGCGAAGAAGCAAAGAATTCCTTCGGACTGTATACCCACGGGAATGGCTATGAATGGGAGAAAGTCTTCCAGACAGCATTTCAGGATGATGCCGGATTGGGGAGGATTTCGTTTGACAGTGAGGCCGGAGGATTTTACTGCTACTGCCCGGACGCCGCTCTGTTGGAGCGCATGGGAATGGAATTCAAGGCTATCTGCGATAATCCGGATCAGCTTCAGGACATGGTAAACCGTGCGCTCTCGGATAGGCAGGACGAAACGCCAGGGATGCAGTTATAAGAAAAAAGAAATGGAGATGGAACAATGGAACCTGATAGAGAAACCTTACAGATTGAAGTGGTCGCAGAAAATGCTGACCGGAGCGGCGTTTATTTTACGGTCTTAGACCTTCCTGCCATGGGCGGGCGGATTTGGGATGCACTCCAGAGGCTCCGGTCTACAGCGACTCCGGAACGCCCTTTCGATGTGAGCATCCGGGAAAGCCCGAAGCTCCCGGAGCTGGCCGGTATTACTCTGATCGCTCCCACGCTCCCAGAGCTAAACTTTTTTGCCCGCCGCTTGGCATTTATGCCGGATGAGGACATTCTGCTTTTGAAGGGCGTGCTTCTCCAGCGGCTGGAGGCTGGTCGGTATGAGAACGGAATCCCCATGAAGGAATTGATCAACCTGACCTATGGACTGGATACAGTCATGATCGCTTCGAATGTCGGTGACGATGAAGCCCTGGGGCGGTTTGTTATCGAGAATGAGCTGAATGAAGATGTAAACGCCATCCCGGAGTCCTCCCTCTATCTGCTGGATCAGGCGCAGATCGGAAGAATGCAGAGGAAAAATGATGGCGGCGTGTTCGTGGATGGCTGCTACGTGGTAGCCGGGGAATACGAGCTGGCCGAGATTTATGATGGAACCCATCTGCCAGAAACAAAAGAAGAACCGGAGGATGCGGTATTCCGGCTTTTGGTCGCTCAGACTCCCATGGATGATCCAGAGGAAACCGTTGGAAGTGCCGAGTGGATCAGCCTGCCCATCTCGCTGGAAAAGGCGGAGGAAATCGCACATGCTCAAAACGAGATATGTATGGAGGACTGCGTTTATTACGACATGGATTCCGCTATTCCACAGATCGATGACCAGGTCTATAACAGCATGGATCACTTTGCCCGGTTGAACCAGATCGCCATGCAGTATCAGGCTATGTCCGAACCGGAGCAGATCAAATACAAGGCGGTGCTGGAGGCCGAGCCGCACCTGACGATGGAAAAGGCATTGGAGCTTGCCGCTCATCTTCCAGAGTATGAATTCACGCCTTCCCCCTGTGATGAGGCGGACTTTTTCAAAGAGTACCTGTCCCATCACCTGGACACCCGCATGGATCAGAGGTGGCTGTCCACCATTGCAACGCAGGCCGAAGGAGCCAGATTGCTGCAGAGGCTGGGCGCAACACAGACAGAATACGGAATCCTAGCGGCCCGTGGGCATTCCCTGTATGAATTGGTTCCCTACGGGGAGCCATCCAGGGAACTATCCGCCCAGGCCCTGACGGATGAAAAGCTGGAGGTAGTGGAGGTGCTTGGGCAGACCGCCTTGTTTACCAATGGCCGAGTTACCGAGCAGGAGCTTCCGGATGGGCTTTACCGCTATGACCTGCGGGAAGGAGAAAATGTGGCTTTTGCCACCATTGAAAGGAACGTGGCTGCAAATCACACTGGTACGATCCTGACCAAAGCACCGCTGGATTTTGGCGGCCAGGAATATCTTGTCTTTGATGAGGATACCAGCCCAAACTTTCTGGGTTACGACCTGACACCGGAGGAATTCCTGCAAACGGATTTCACCCAGACGGATGCCCAGGAGGAAGACTCTGCCCCGCAGATGGGAGGAATACAGTAATGATGTTTGCACTGGATTTTGTCCTGGGCCTGATCCTGGGAGCGGCGATTACCGCCCTGGCAGCCATGGCCCTGTTCAGTTATCGGGAATATCAGCGGGAAACCGCTGCGGAAATGGAAAAGCTGAGTAAGCGTCTGAATGAAACCCAGGCGATGATAAACCAAACAGAAATGGAGAGAAGGATTCATGGCAACAATCACTGAAATCAAAGCCGAGCAGCTCCGGCGTCCGGATACTCCGGAAGGGCTGATCCTTCAGGGCTGCGGTGGGAATCTGCAGGAATGGGTAACCGGCATCAATGACATGCTGACGGAGGAAAATATTCTGCTGGACGGGAGCCGGTTTGAACAGGCTTCTGTTTTTGAACATCAGGGCCTGACCAACCTGTTCTTTCCCTTTAAGGATGTCAAGCTGGACATGGGAAAGCTGGCGATTTGGCGCTTGAACACCCGTGAGCAGTTCGGGAGCATGTGGCGTTCCGACTACGTGGATAACCGGCTGGGCGGCCCTTTGGAAGAAAACGCCCCGGCACAAAAGCCGGACTGCCCTCTCATTGGGCAGAACGGAAACATCTTTAACCTGATGGGGATTGCCAGCCGGACACTCAAGGAACATGGCATGGAGGAACAAGCCAGGGAAATGCGGAGCCGCATTATGGAATCCGGCAGCTATGATAAGGCCTTGGTAATTATCGGAGACTATGTCAATATCACTTCTATCGATGAGACGGATGAGGATTTCGAGGAAGGGATGGACATGGACTTATAAACCATTTGAAAGGAAGGAGAGATGAAGAAAGATGGCTGCATTTTTATCTGGAACTGTGGTTGGAGGGATCATGGGGATTGTGATTTTATGCCTCTGCCAAGCGGCATCCCGTGCTGACCGGGAAATGCCAAAACTTTAAGTATCGCTAAAATTACGCCGGTATCAATCGCCCTTTAAGACGGTTGGTACCGGCTTTTTGCTTTCCGGGCGGTTGGTGCCACCAAGGAGGTGGTGAATATCAAAACACCTGTGAGCTGGGTGGGCAATAAAACGTCCATCCTCCACATTCTCTATGCGCTGTTCCCAATCCGCTATGAGCGGTATATCGAACCCTTCGGCGGCTCCGGCGCAGTGCTGCTCGGAAAGGCTGAGCCGGATAAATTCGAGGTCTATAACGATTACAATGGGAACCTGGTGAACCTGTTCCGCTGTATGCGTGACCGGCCTCTGTCCTTTATTCGGGAGCTGGGCTTTCTGCCCTTAAACGCCAGGGATGACTTCCTGGTCTTAAAGAAGTTCTTCCAGAAGGAAGAATTCACGGATGAATTCTTAAATCAGGAGCTGGATCTGACCACGATTGTCCTGCCGGAGATCAAGGCGGAGGAAATCCGGGAGCTGTATAAAAAGGCCATGCATGATTATGACCTGCGCCGTGCGGTGATGTTCCTAAAACTCATCCGCTACAGCTATTCCAGTTCAGGAAAGAGCTTCGCCTGCCAGCCCTTCTCCGTCCGGAGTCTGTTCGGGCTGATCCAGGATTTCAGCATCCGCATGGAGAACGCTGTCATCGAAAATCAGGACTTTGAAGTGCTGATCAGCCATTATGACCGCCCGGATGCCTTTTTCTACTGTGATCCTCCCTATTTCAGCAGTGAGTATGTGTATGAGTGCGGATTCACCTGGGAAGATCATGTGCGCCTCCAAAGCGCCCTGGCAGATGCAAAAGGCAAATGGCTGGTGTCCTACAACGACTGCCCGGAGATCCGGGAGCTGTACCGGGGATCAGAATTCTTTGACTTCAAGCGCATCCACTCTATGGTGCAGAAATACGAGGCGGGCAAGGAATTCCCGGAGTTGCTCATCGGGAACTATGACCTGTATGAACGGGAGCGCCGGAAACCGCATCAGATGACACTGTTTTCCGATCCCAGCTTCGATTACGAAAAAACCTTAAAGGAGTGTATCATATCATGCAAGAGAAAATCGTAAAGGGATTTATTTTCATGCCTGTACCCGCCGATCTGTTCATGGCCTCCGGCATTGAGCCGCTGTCGCTGCTTCGCTACTCCGCTTCGGAGGGCCGGATCGTCATTGAAGTGATGGATGGCATGGAAGACGATATCGCCTGCGATGGCGATTGTGAGAACTGCCCTCATGCGGATGCTTGCGAGGAAAGCGAGGTGCTTTGATGGGGCCGATGTACCGTGTCCTCGGTAAGCGGGGGCGCATTACCATCCCCTTTGAAATCCGCAAGCGTGTGGGCTTTGCCTACAATGACATTCTGTCCTTTACCGAGCAGGATGACCGCACCGTGGTGGTAAAACGGGAAAAGATCTGCGATGAGTGCAAGGCGAAGGAACGGGCCAAGGATGACGAGGTATCGCTGCTGGAATTCCTAAACAGTCTTACCCCGGAGGAACAGCATGCGGCCCTGATCCATCTGTCCGTCAAATGGGCGGAGAAAAAGGGCGGTGATTTTTATGGATAGCCGAAAGCCCCTCTACCGCCATTCTCTGAAGGAGGCTGTCCGGCATGAGGAAAAAGATCTCTGGCGGGAAAGTTATAAGATCAACTGCGACTGCGCCAGGGCCATTGAGCGGATCATTGCCGAAAACTATGATGGCAAGAAGCTGGGGCAGGATCTTGCGGAGCCGATCATCGAGCAGTATGGTTTCAACCGTGTGAACTGGGTGCTGGCCAATACCGTACAGCAGAAAAAAGAAGATGGCCGCATCTCCCCGGAAAACCGGCAGTGGGCAGAAACCTTTCCGATTCCCCAGGAGGAGCATAACTGGCAGTTTGAAGTAAGTTCCCATCCGGGGCTGACGGATCTGTTCATAAGCGATGTGCGGAAGGCATGGCAGGCCCTGGGCCTGTTTACCGCCGCCCACTGCGTGGAGAACAGCCAGAATCAGGACTATACCGGGAAACTGCTGGTGCTGAACCCTTATATCCTGGGCAGCGCCTACCAGACACCGGAGCGTCAGCTCTTCCTGGCTAGGGATGGATGGGGATGCATCCCCGGCGCTCCCAGGCAGACTGTGTTCGGGAGATTCTTAAGCGAGGAAAAGGATCAGATCACTTTTTTCAACCGCTCCGATTTTATTGGAGTCCTGAGCGCAGAATATCTGCCGGATTGGGCGAAGGAAAAACTTGCGGCAATGGAGGTGCCGGAGGCGGAGGAAACCCCGTCCGATGGCATGACTTTGCAATAAATCAAACAGGAGGAAACAACCATGGCAACGAAACAATCAGAAAACGGGCAGAAGAAAAAAGCCCCGGCTTTCAGCGCCAAGATCGATGCCCTGTGCGACACCGGCTCCAGCACCAAGGCGTTTGCCAGCGTTTGCATTTCCGGGCGCTTTGTTGTTCGTGACATTGCGGTGATGGAGGGCAAGAACGGACTCTTTGCCCGGATGCCGTGCCGCTCCTACCAGGACAGGCATGGAAACACCCACTATTCAGACACCTTCTTTCCGCTGAACGCCAATGACCGCACTGCCATCAATGAGGCGGTTCTGTTCGCTTATCAGCAGGAGCTGGAACAGAGTGAGGCGGAAGGATTGGACGAAAGCGAGGATGCATCCGAAGGGATGACTCCTCAGATGTAAAGTGGCCGGAGCATTCCGGCAAAGTGCGTAACGAAAACTGAATCAGGCAGCATGGAAGGATACATCCACGGATGCGTCCTTTTTTGTTTGCCAACAAGGAGGAAAAATCAATGTCGAAAACAAGCGTTTTCAAGAGGGGCCTCACCGCATTTATGGCGATGCTTCTGTGCCTCTCCAGTTTTATCGGTCTTGGAACGACCACTGCCTATGCCGCTGGCGAGCAGGCGGAGGTCTATATGATCTCGTTCCCCCGTGACGGGGATGCCAACTATGGCGGCGATTGGGGCCATCCGAACCTCCACTATATGAATGGCTGGACAAGTGGAAGTTCCGACAAGACAACGATCCGGGCCATGGGCTCCTATACAGGAATCGCCTGCTACTGCATCGAGCCTGGTGTCACACAGAACACCGGGGATGTGCTGACCAAGTGGGATGAGAACTTTTGGGATAACTATCCCTCGAATCTCAACAGCACCATCTCGCCGGATGAGATCAAGACCTTTATTGGCCGGATCTTTCAGTATGGCTATACCGGAAACATCTCCCTGGACTGGCGCAGCCAGAATGCAGGTGCGGATAACCTGGCCCACCTGATCGCCACCCAGCTCCTCGTCTGGGAAACCGTGGTCGGGGAACGGGATTCCAACTTCCAGAAGGTGGACACCGGCGGCTATGACGCAGTGCTGGATCAGATCAGCACCGGCCATCCGCTGTATAACCAGATCATGAGCTACTACAACAGCATGGCCACAAACGTACAGAACCATACCAAGCTGCCCAGCTTCATGAGCAAGAGCGCAGACAGCGCCCAGACTTTTGAGTTTGAATGGGATGGCAGCCAGTACAAGGCGGTTCTCACCGATGAGAACAACGTGGTGGGATCGTTCAGCTTCTCTGCCAGTGAGTCCGGCGTCAACTGCTCTGTAGAGGGCAACCAGCTCGTCATCACAGCATCTGAAGCGCCCAGCGAATTCATGACCATCACCGCCTATAAGGAGGCCACCCGCTATGGCGTGATCACCTGGACAGACGGAAACATGGGCGGCGGCGTTCAGGACGTGGCTACGTTTGCGGAAACGGTCAGCGATTCCGTCCAGGGCTTTGTGAACCTGAAAGTAAGCTACGGTTCCGCCAAGATCATCAAGACCTCTGAAGATGGCATCGTGGAGGGCCTCTCTTTCCAGATTACCGGCAATGGCGTAGACCAGACCGTCCAGACTGGCCCGAATGGAGAGATCCAGATCGATAACCTGAAGCCTGGGGATTACACCATCACCGAGCTGTCTGAAGACCGCTATGTGCCGCAGGAGCCTCAGACTGTGACGGTTTATGCCGGTCAAGTGGCAACTGTGGAATTCTCCAATATCCTGAAGAAATTCACGGTTGAGCTTACCAAGAGCGACAGTGAAAAGGGCGAGGCCCAGGGTGATGCAACCCTCGCCGGAGCCAAGTATGGCCTTTACAACGGAGAGGAACTTGTGGACACCTATACCACCGATGAAAATGGTTCCTTCACAACGAAGGAATATATCTGCGGCCCTGACTGGACGATCCGTGAGATCGAGCCGAGTCCGGGATATCTGCTGGATGAAACCGTCCATGAGGTGGGTGCCGATGCCGGAAACTTCACCATCGAGCATAACACCATCCCGGTAGGCGTAGGCGAAGATGTGATCAAGGGTGATATCGCTATTATCAAGCATACGGACGATGGCAGCACCCAGATTGAGACACCGGAGGAAGGTGCCGAATTCCAGATTTACCTGAAATCCGCAGGCAGCTACGATGCCGCCGATCCGGATGAGCGGGATATCCTGACCTGTGATGCCGATGGCTTCGCTCAGAGCAAGAAGCTCCCTTACGGGGAATATGTTGTGGAACAGACCAAGGGCTGGGATGGTACCGAGTATATGCCCGCCTTTACTGTGACCATCGATGAGAACGGAAAGACCTATAAGTATCTCATCAATAACGCTGAATTTGAAGCCTACCTGAAGATTGTCAAGGTGGATGCGGAAACGGGAAAAACCATCCCCTATGCCGGGGCTACCTTTGAAATCTACGATCCCGATGGCAACCTGGTCACCATGACCACCACCTATCCGGAGGTGCAGGAGCATACCCAGTTTGTGACCAATGAGGAAGGCTGGCTGATTACGCCGGAGGTGCTTCCTTTTGGCGAGGGCTTCTCTATTGTTGAAAAAGAAGCACCCTATGGATATGTTTTGAATCCGATCCCGTGTATTTTGATGTGACACCGGAGAATGCGGTCAGCGAAGATGGCATTGTCCTGGTCATTGCGGAGAAAGAAAACGCCCCGCAGAAAGGAACCATCACCATCGAGAAAACCGGCGAAGTGTTCTCCTCTGTGGAGATTCAGGAAGGAAAGCTGCAGGATCGGTATAAGCCGATTTACGCAGAGTCTGGCCTGGAAGGAGCTGAGTTTGAGATCCGGGCTGCGGAGGACATTTATACGCCGGATGGCACCCTCCGTTACAGCGCAGGCGAGGTTGTGGATACCCTGACCACTTCGGCGGATGGCACTGCCACCAGCACGGAGCTGTACCTGGGCAAATACGAAATCGTGGAAACCAAAGCGCCTTATGGCATGGTACTGAATGAGGAACCCATTTCTGTGGAGCTTGAGTACGCCGGACAGGAAGTGGCGGTCACCAGCACCTCCGTCTCCATCTACAATGAGCGCCAGAAAGTCCTGGTGAAGCTCTATAAGGATCTGGAGAAGGATGAACTGTTTGAGATCGGCACCGGCGATGAAATCCTCAATGTTTACTTCGCCCTCTACGCATCCGAAGACCTGACTGCCGCCGATGGCACGATCATCCCGAAGGATGGACTGATTGAGATCGCTGGCGTCCAGGCGGATGGCATCCTGACCTTCTCTGCCGACCTGCCCATTGGCTCCTACTATGTGAAGGAATACTCCACCAATGAGCATTACCTGATTTCTGAGGAAACCTATCCGGTGGTCTTTGAGTATGGCGGCGAGGATACCGCAGTTGTGGAGATTGTGGTCAATGATGGCGATGCGATCCTTAACGAGATCATCCGAGGCAGCATCAGCGGCATCAAGGTGGATGAAAACGGGGAACCACTCCCCGGCGCAGTCTTCGGGCTGTTTAAGGCAGACTGCACGGAGTTTACAGAGGAAAATGCGATCCTGACTGCGGAATCTGCGGAAGATGGAAGCTTCTCCTTTGCGGATGTGCCTTACGGCATCTGGCAGATCAAAGAGATCTCTACGGTGGAGGGCTATGTCCTTTCCGATGAGATCTTCGAGGTACAGATCGATGAGGATGGCCAGGTCATCGAGCTGGGCAACATCGAGAACAAACCGATCACCGGCGAGCTGGAGATCACCAAGACAGACATCGCAGATGGCAAGCTCCTGCCGAATGCGGGCTTCCGCATTAAGGATGAGGATGGCAACGTGGTGGCTGAGGGCTATACCGATGAGAACGGGATTGCCCGCTTCACTCTGGAGTATGGAAAATACACCTACGAGGAATTCGATGCACCGGACGGTTACCAGATCGACACAATACCGCATTCGTTTGAGATCAGAGAGGATGGTGAGATTGTGAAAGCGGAAATGACCAACGAGAAGATCCCGACTGTGGATGTGCCGCAGACCGGTGACAATAGCATGACGGGTTTTTGGCTTGGGCTGGGTGCCATCGCCCTGGGCGGCCTGGTTGCCCTTCTGATTATCCGTAAAAAGAACAAGGATGATGAGTAAAATGAAGAAGGTGTATATCTGCTCCCCGCTGGGCGGCGATGTTTCCGACAACCTGGAACGGGCCAAGCAATATGCCAGATATGTATTTTCCTGTGGGGCAGCTCCGGTTGTCCCTCATTTTTATGCCCTTGTTCTGGAGGATGGCAATCCGGAAGAAAGGCAGCTCGGTATGCAGGCTGGAAGAAGTCTTCTCTGGCTGTGCGATGAGATGTGGATCTTCGGAGATCATGTTTCGGCAGGTATGCGGGAGGAAATCCGCTTCTGCCAGAACTTAGGTCTGAAGATTCGGACGATCACCGAGAAACAATTATTAAGCGGCAAAGCGCCGTAAAGAAGTAACTTCGACACAGAGGAATCGTTTTGTGCGGCAGACGCATGAGGCAGTTCCTGTGTGCCGAGTGCGTCTGCTGCCGGACGACCCTCCCAGCATAATAGGAGGAAATGCAAATCTATGAAGAAAAAAACCACAAAGATTCTTCTGTCTGCGGCCATGGTAACGCTGCTGGTGGTAGCCAGCGCCATGCCCGCCTTCGCCGCCGGTGATGTGGCCGGGGCCATTGAGAACACCTGGAGTGCGGCACAATCGCAGATCCGCACTGTGGTGGACAACGTGGTCTTCCCGGTGGTGGATATGATCCTGGCCATCCTGTTCTTTGTAAAAGTCGGCACCGCTTACTTTGACTACAGGAAGCACGGACAGTTTGAGTTTGCAGCCCCATGCATCCTGTTCGCCTGCCTGCTTTTTACCTTGACTGCACCAATGTACATCTGGTCGATTCTCTGATGGAAGGGGGCAATTAAGGAATGGTCATATTCCATCGATGTGAGATCCGCTTAAAACCTGGAGAGACAATGCTGGATCTGTTCGTGCCGGACAGCGGAGAATTGGATCAGCACCCGGCGGTTCAGGAGCTGCTTGCCAGGGAGCAGCCCCGCAGTTTTCAGATCGTAGACCATCCCTGTTGGTATGAAAACGGGGAGCCAAACCGGAACGCTACCCTGGAGGAAATCGCCGCATGGACGAAAGACGATGCCTATCTGCACATGCCAGGGATGACTGTCCTGCCGCCGACGCACTATTACCGCTACTTTGGCAATCCGGAAGTATTGGATACGCTGCATCCGAAAATGCAGGCGGAATACGAAGCCTATCGGGGCCAGTGGAACGCTGCCTTTTCGCAAGGGAAAGATGCCTTCTATGAAAAGCTCCCTGAGATTTGTGTGGTGCAGACCGTCTATTGCAACCTGGAGCAATGCAGTGCCAGCTACGATCAGGAATATTTAGCAGCCCTGGCAGAAGAAGAAACACCATTGACTACACTGGCGCAGGCATATGACCAGGGCGGATATTTTGAAATAGGCCCTAACGCAAGTCTCCTTTTGGAAGATGTGGAACTGAACCGGGAGAAGCTGGCGGAGTATTACAAGCTGGATGAGGCCGCAGCCGGGATGACCGATCATGCTGCCCTTATGGAACTTTTGGATGCCCATCTGGATCAGGAATATGCCGGTCTGGAACAGCAATGGTCTTCCCTGGATTTTGACGGAGCGTTGGATCACGCTATAGAAATGTATACCTTCCGGCAGTTTTATCAGACCTTTCGGTTTGAGAAAGACCAATATCCAGCCAGCAGCCTGGAACTGATGGCGCAATTAAAAGAACCGATGCAGGAAAATCAAAGCTGGATGATCGGGGAACGAGTCTTATATGAAATGAGCTTAGATGAAATCAGCCAGCTCCTGCCACGGTTATATCCGGATGTTGTCCCGGAGGACGATCCCTGGGGCATGTTCGGAAACCGGGAACTTTTTACCCGAAGGGATGCGCCATCCGATCTGGAAACCGGCTCTGCTCCGTCTTTCCGTATCCGGGATGGAATGGAGAAAAACTATCTGGAACTGAAAGCAGAAAGAGGCATAGACGGAATCGTCCGCTATGTCGAGCGTTGGAGCCAGATGATGGAACAGGAAATCAAAGACGGGGCTTCTGTAGCGGAGGCCGCCGAGCGCACCAATCATTCGGCGGATACGGATGGCATCACCGGCTATATGTACGGGCAGGCGGTCAATCTGCTGTGTAACTATTGGGAACATGGCGAGGAACTGCGGCAATGGCACAATCAAAAGTATCATTATTCGGGAGAAGGCGTTGTCAATCCGGCAATCCTGACTCCTCCGGCAAAGGAGGATGCCTTGCCTGATATGGAGCCGGAAGAACCAGGCCCTGCCATGAGCCAATGAACCGGCAGAAAGGAAAAACAGCATGAATTTTTACGAAAAGGAAATGCGGGATCTCTTTGGAAACAGTGAACTTTTACAGGATGCCCACTTCTGTGGAAAGACCTGTTTAGCCCGGCTGGATGAGGATCTGAGAGTAAAGCTGCAGCTTACGACCACCGACATCATAGACCAATACGATGCCATCAAGCTGTCCATCATCAACCGGACAGATGGCGTGGTGGATCAGCAGCTTTTCCATTTCTCTGACATTATCGGGAAACAGCTCCGAAACGGAAGGGATGCGATCAAGCCGCACATATGGGAATATGATGGCAAGCCATCCTGGTATCTTCCCATCACCCAGGCAAACCGGACGCAGATCGCAGATACGATCCTTGACTATGTGGGAATGTATCAGGACGAATCCATCGGGATGACCGGGCCGGGAATGTAAGTTCAGAAACGACAACATGGCGGGAAGGCTGCTTAATCAGTAAAAGCGGCCTTCCCCTTTGGAGGTGATTACAATATTTGATTGGTTAGGTGACCTCATCGGCGGGATTGGCGATGCCATTGGCAGCGTGTTCAGTTTCCTCGGTGAGCAGATCTCCAACGTGATCTGGGATACCATGCTCCAGTGGTTCTATACCACCATCTATGATGCGGTGGCGCAGTTCTTTACCATGATGGGAAATATGGGAGCCGAGATCTTCGAGCTGGATTGGGTGCGGGCCACTGTGGAACTGTTTACCCTGTTCGGCTGGTCGCTCTTTATAGCAGGCGTGGTGGTGGCGGTTTTCGATGTGGCCATCGAGTACCAGCACGGACGGGCCGATATCAAATCCGCCGCCATCAACGTGCTGAAAGGCTTCTTTGCCTGCTCCCTGATCGGCGTGGTACCCATTGAACTATATAAGTTCTGCATCAGCCTGCAGAACACTTTCTCCGGGGATCTCACCCGGATTTTTGCCGGACAACAGAGCCTGGGGCTGGCCGGGGAAAGCACCAACGTGCTGGTAGGCAGTTTTATGATTGGAAATGAAATCAGTGCCAGCCTGTTCAATATCCTGTCGCTGATCGCATTCGCCTACTGCGTGATCAAGATCTTTTTCGCCAACATCAAACGTGGCGGCATCCTGCTGATCCAGATGTCCGTAGGCGCATTGTATATGTTCAGTGTTCCCAGGGGCTATACGGATGGCTTCGTACAATGGATGCGCCAGGTGGCGGCCCTGTGCCTGACCTCCTTTATGCAGACAACACTTCTGTTCTTAGGGCTTTTGACCTTCCCCGGAAATATGCTCCTGGGGCTTGGCATCATGCTGGCAGCCAACGAGGTGCCTCGGATTGCCCAACAGTTCGGCCTGGACAGCTCGGTGCGTGTCAATGTGATGAGCGTGGTTCACGCTACCACCACAGCAGTCAACCTGACCAGGGGGCTGGCCCGCTCCGTAAGATAAGGAGGAAATCGTATGAGTATGAAAATCAAACCAGAAGCTGTGGCCAGCATCCGAAAGATGGCGGCGGTCTGCCGGGGGAAACATCTGTCCACCAAACAGGCCGGACTGGATCGCTTCGTGCAAGGATATCTGACCATCTTTCATCTGTGGGAGGATGAAGAAGCCCTAAGAGAAATGGCGGGCTATGTGCCGCCCGGAAGTTTACAGGATGATCTGCTGGAACGGGCTGAAAATTTATCAAAGAATGGAGGAATTTCATGACAACGTATCTTTACCCGCAAAACTTAAAAGCTACCGCCAACCTATGGCTGTGGGGGCTGCGGGATTTTGCCATCCTGTGTATCGCAACACTGCTGTCGGTGCTGGCTCTGGTGCAGCTCGGCTTTTTTGTCCCGGCTGCGGTTACCCTGTGCTTCGGATTCTTAAGCATCCGGATGGACGATACCACTGTCCTGGACTTTATGCGGTATGCGGTACGTTACTTTATTTCTACCCAGCAATACTTTGAATGGAGGTGATCCCTGTGGCGAAGAAGGAAAAAGGAACCCGCCAGAAAAAGAAAAAAGGGCGCTCTACCCAGGAGCTTCTCGGCATCAAAACCTTTACCAAGTATGGGCTTGCGGTGGGGAAATATGAACTGTTATTTTATATGATTGCGCCCACCAATATCTCCGTGCTGTCCAGGGCCAATATCGAGATCAAGATCCATCACCTGATGATGGTGCTGTCCGCCGTGCCGGATATCGAGGTTACCTGTACCGACTCCTGCGAGTGCTTCGATGATAATAAAACCTATCTGCAGGCCCGGCTTGAGGAAGAAACCAATCCAAAGGTACGGAAGATTATCAAGAAGGACATTGATTTCCTGGATGATATCCAGACGGAAATGGCTACTGCCAGACAGTTCCTGCTCATTGGCCGCTGCCGAAATTTGAAGCCGGAACAGGTATTTAATACCGCCAACCGGATTGAAAAGGTGGTCTCTGAGCAGGGCTTTGAAACCCACCGAATGAAGAAAGCGGAAATCAAACGCTTCCTGGCGGTCTACTTTGAAGCGTCCATGAATGGGGATCAGATGCCGGACACGGATGGAGAACAGTTCTTTGACGGGGAGGATTCCGATGAAGAAGAAGCCTAAAATCCCCAGGGTGGTCATCGGCACTGTCCTGGTTTTTCTTGTTCTGCTGTCGGTTTTCATGGCAGGCCATGACCTGTGGCGGCAGAAACAGGCGCAGGATACCTTCGAGGATCTGGCGGATCTGGTCACTGCGCCGGAAGATCCGGAGGAATCACAGGTGGAATCCTCTGCGCCGGAGGAATCTGCAGAAGCCCAGGAGCCGCAGGAGGAACAGAGAAATCTCTCCTTATTGTTCGAGCAGAACGCAGACTGCATCGGCTGGATCTGTATCCCCGGAACAGCGGTGGACTATCCGCTAATGCACACCCCAGAGGATTCTGAGAAATATCTTCGGAGAGATTTTTATGGGGCGTATAGTGTAAATGGCGTCCCCTTCCTGGATGGCCGGTGCAGCCTGGAGAGCGCCAACTTAATCATCTACGGCCACAACATGAAGAATGGCACCATGTTCGGGAGCCTGAAAAACTATACGGATGCCAGCTACTATGCCGAGCATCCCACCATTGAGCTGGAAACTGCCGCAGGCAAAGCACTTTATACCATCTTTTCTGTCATGACTGTGCAGAAAGATGATGCCTGGTACCGTTTCCTTACCGTGGATACGGAAACGGATTTCCTGCACCAGATCCGCTACGCCAGGGAGTGTTCCCTCTATGACACCGGAATCATCCCGACATATGGCCAGCAGCTCCTCACCCTGTCCACCTGTTATGGTTCATCCGGAGGGGATGGGCGTCTGCTCATTGTAGCTGCGAAAACGGAATAACCAATCAACTATCGGTCGTTTTGCATCAGGCAAAGCGGCCTTTTCTGATCCCCTTGCCGGTGCAAAGCGGCGGCAAGGAGGTAAGAAATGTTCAAACGAAAACCCAAGGTGCTGACACCGGAGCAGATGGAGGAAATCCGCACCAAGGACTTCTTCGACTGCATCCTGCCGGGCACCATCAAGTTCCTTTCCGACCACTATATCGTTGGAGACAGTTACCGCTGCGTGTGGGCCATCCGGGAATACCCGCCATCCACCGAAGAACAGGCGATCCTTTCCCAGCTTGCTGACCGCAATGGCGTGACGCTTCGGATCTACCACCGGCTGGTAGAGGCCCTGGAACAACGGAAGATCCTGCAGAACGCCACCCGGAAGAACAAGCTGATGAGTACCGGCAGCGATGTGAATGAAACCATTGAGGCTGAAGGGAATCTGCAGGATGTGGTGGAGCTTCTGGCCAATCTTCGGAAAAACAAGGAACCGCTTCTCCATTGCTCCGTGTTCATTGAGCTGAAAGCCAAAGGCATGGATGCCTTAAAGGAGCTGCAGTCAGAGATCGCCATGGAGCTGACTCGTTCCAAGATCACGGTTGACCGGCTCACCCTCCGGCAGAAGGAAGGCTATCTTTCCGTTCTGCCTGTGGGGGCCAATCAGTTCGGGGCGCAGTTCGAGCGTGTGCTGCCCGCCAGTTCCGTGGCCAACCTGTATCCCTTTAATTTTTCCGGCAAGACCGATTCCCGTGGCATCTATCTGGGCAGGGATAAGTATGGCACGAATATCCTGGTAGACTTTGACCGGCGCAGCGAGGATAAGACCACCAGCAACATCCTGATCCTAGGCAACTCCGGCCAGGGGAAATCCTATCTCTTAAAGCTGATCCTGACCAACTTAAGGGAGGCAGGAAAGCTGGTCATCGCCTTAGATGTGGAGGCGGAATATGAGGAACTGACGGAGGCCCTGGGCGGCTGCTATATCGATTTCATGTCCGGCGAGTACATCGTCAATCCCTTAGAGCCAAAGGCATGGGGCGATGGCACGGAGGGCGAGATCGATGCCACCACACCGTTGGCCTTCCGGAAAGTGACCAGACTCTCCCAGCACATCGCCTACCTGAAGGACTTCTTCCGGGCCTATAAAGATTTCACGGATGTGCAGATCGATACCATTGAGATCCTGCTGGCCAAGCTGTATGCCCGGTTCGGCATTACCGACAGCACGGACTACAGCGCCAAAAAGCCTACGGATTTCCCCATTATGGAGGACTTCTATAAGCTGTGCGAGGAAGAATTTATGACCTACGACAAGCAGCGGAAGTACCTGTACACAGAGGAAACTCTCCAGCAGGTATGCCTCGGCATCCATTCCATGTGCGTGGGATCGGAAAGCAAGTATTTCAATGGCTATACCAACATCACGGACGATGCTTTCCTGTGCTTTGGCGTGAAGGGGCTGATGGACACCAACCGCAGGCTGAAGGATGCCATGCTTTTCAATCTGCTTTCTTTTATGTCCAACCAGCTCCTGGGCAAAGGGAATACTGCAGCCGCCATCGACGAGCTGTATATGTACCTGACCAATCTGACCTCCATCGAGTATATCCGAAACGCCATGAAGCGTGTCCGGAAGAAGGAGTCAGCGATCATCATCGCCAGCCAGAACATCAATGACTTCCTGATGCTGGAGGTCTGCGAGATGACAAAACCGCTGTTTAGTATCCCCACCCATCAGTTCCTCTTTAACCCCGGCCAGATCAACCCGGCAGAGTTTATGGATGCCCTCCAGGTAGAGCCATCGGAGTTTGAACTGATCAAATATCCGGAGCGAGGCACCTGCCTGTACCGGTGCGGGATTGAGCGGTATCTTTTACAGGTCATTGCGCCGGACTATAAATCGGCCATCTTCGGAAAGGCCGGAGGCCGATGAGCGCCACTGTGGGGGCGGCGCTTAAAAAGATTGCCGTATCCCTTCTCACAGATAAAAAGGTACTCAAGGTGGTGGGCGGGATCGTCTTGGGCATCATTATCATCATTGTGATGCCCATCGTGGCTATCGTCTCCATCTTCAACGGTACCATTGAATTTGATACCGCAGAGCTTCAGCAGATGGTGGAACAGAACCTCTCCGCCGAGGAAATCGCCAAGCTCCAGGGCGTGGAGGATACCATGTACGCCATCGAGGATGCCATGACCGCCGCCGGTTATGACTGGCAGAAGGTGCGGGAGGCTCAGGTACTCTATGTGACCGCCCTCTATGAATTTTCTTTTGAGCCGGATTTCGTGAATAAGCTGGTGGGATGTTTTGCGCTGAATCAAACAGACGAGCAGCTCATTGCCGCCGTCAATGCCGCCTTCGGAACGGACATCGATGCGGCAGAGTTTACCCAACTCATGGTGGGCGTCAATCAGGAGATCGTCTCCGTGGCCCAGTCTCAGCTTGGCAACGAAGGCGGGCAGCCCTATTGGAGCTGGTACGGATTTGAATCCCGTGTGGAATGGTGCGCTTGTTTCGTCTCCTGGTGCGCCGATCAGTGCGGCTACATTGACCGTGGTATCTGCCCGAAGTTCTCCCTCTGTTCCGATGGCGTCAATTGGTTCCAACAGAGAAATCAATGGCTGGCGGGAACAGAAACACCATCCCCCGGCATGATCATCTTCTTTGATTGGGCGGACAATGGGCAGGATGGTGTGTCCGACCATGTGGGGATCGTAGCCAGCGTGGAGAATGGAACCGTCCACACCATCGAAGGAAACTCCGGGGATGCCTGCCGGGAGCGCTCCTACAGCGTGGGCTATTATGAGATCCTGGGTTATGGTGTTCTGCAGGTGGGCGGCGAAACCGACAACAGTAACAATGAAACACCAACACAATAGGAGGATGTTATGGAACGGAAAAGACAAGGAACTCTGGTTTATGATGAGGAAAGCGGACGATATGATATCCGTTTTTCCCTGGAGCATTACTATGGCGGACTTCACTGCGGGGAATGCTTTGATGTCCTCATCGGCAGCCGGTGGGTGCCTACCCGCATTGAAATGAGTGACCGATGGTACCTGGTCGGCGTAAAAACGGATCATCTTGCGGGGCTTCGAGTACGGATGTAAGGAAGAAGCAAAATGAGATATGAAGATTTTACTGCCTATTTGAATTCCATCCGTCCTGGCAGTAACGCTACTGCAGCAAGATGGTTGGAATGGGCGAAAGAATTAGAAGGAATGGATAGCAGCGGATATGAATTACCGAAAGGCGCATATAAAACAGCGGAAAATTTCCTTCAGGAGTTCTCCCGGCAGCTCAAAAAAATCCAGGAACAACACGGGGATGAAATTGCAGGACAAATCATTTCCCTTGCGGATATTCCGGCCTGCCCCTTCCCTTGGGAAATGAGATTGGCTGCGGAGCATCTGGCCAATGGAGGGAACCTTTCTGATATCGAACAAATGGAACGGGAAGGAACGCTTGAAGATGGTCAGTATCCTAACGACATTCCTGAAAATGATAGTGATGTTAATAGCGAAGATATCCAATTTCAAATGTAAAGAAATGGAGCAAACCACATGAATAAGAAAAAACAATTCACGTTCAAAGAGATTGCGGATGCGCTCGTCCAGGAAGGAACCCAGCGCACCACCACAGGAACGTGGTCAGTGAGTTTTCAGGAAATCCGGGAACGGTTTGGGCTTGACCTCTCCGCCGACAGTGATGCCGGAAGGTTGATCGTGATTGCGTTAAAGCAGGAAGAAGAAATCAATGAGCTGATTATGACAGAGGATCATATCGAAATGTCTTACCATCTGGAATACTGTCCGTCCTGTAATCAGGGCGACGCATCTGGTATGGGGAGTGTATTCTCTCTGCTGGGCTGTAATATCTACGATGACCATCTCCGCCAGGAGAATGCAGGCATACCAGAGAATCCATCAGAACTGGACGCAACCAAGGAACAGACTGAGGGCATGACATCGGATATTGTTATGAGGTAAAGGAGGTGACAGGAATGGAACTCTATGCATTTTTCCATCGTAAGGATGAAGAAATCCGCTCTCAGCATTGTGTGGTAGAGAAAGTGTTGGAGCTGTCTGAAAGCGAGTATGCCCGCTTCTACCAATCACCGCTGGCGGAGTATGATTTTATTGCCAAACACCGTGGAGTCATGCGTCAGGATGCGGACGGAACCCGGCACTGCTTGTTGGTGCTGGGAGAAAACCAGGAGGATGGCATCCTCGTTGACGCAGAAGGCTATGACTATGCCCGCTACCATGCTTTTCTTCCCAAGGCCCGCCAGCTTTGTCTCCTGGATCAGTACCCTACAATAGCAAAATTCAATCAGGAGATGGCGGAAATGGCGGAGCAATACACACAAAAAGCCATCATCGACCAGCAAAGCGGAATGTACCGGATACTGACAGATGAGCTGGCATTGGATAAAGTTGAAACCCAGCTTCTCGTTGGAATGCTGGAGGATCGCCCGGAGATTGCGTATCTGGATGACCTGGGCGATGAGCTGTGCATCAAGCTGAACCCGGAATATGCCCATGAAGAAAAAGAACTTCCCCGGCTCAGCCAGGAGGATGCCGATGTGATTTGCGCCAAACATGTCCTCTGGCTTCACGATGCGGGCGGCGAACAGGCTGACTTCTCCGGATACGATCTGTCCGGACTGAATCTGAGCCATCGGAATCTGAACAGCGCCATCTTCGCAGGAACCAGAATGTATGAAACGAATCTGGCGCAGACGGAGCTGTGTTTCTCTGATTTTACAGAGGCAACCTTGTTCTCCTGTGATCTCAAAGGCGTCACTGCTGAGGAAACATGCTTTAAAAAGATGGTGGCCGATGGCTGTACCTTCCGGGGAGCCATCTTTACCCACAGCAACTTTTCCGGCGCACTGATCCAGAGTTGCCGCATGGAGCAGACCGACTGGACGAACTGCTGTACAGACAGTACCGTGTTCCATCAGACACCCATGGGGCAGGCAAAAATGAATCATGTAAGTGAGGATGAGCAGGACTGGGGCCAGGACTCCGGGCCTGCTCTTTCCATGTGAAGGAGGAACCTATGAAGAAAACCAATGTGACGATTTCCTTTGATGAGGAAAAGCTGACTGCGCTCCGGCTCTATATGGAGCAGAAAGATCTGCAGCTTGAAGATGAGCTGACCAAAGCAATGGAAGGATTCTATGGCAAACATGTCCCCTCCAATGTGAGGGAATTTATTGAGATGCGCTCCGGCGAACCAGCAGATCCTGCGCCCAGGGCAAGGCGGCCCAGGCCGGAGAAAAAAGAACAGACACCGACAGATGCGGGAGGGAATCCTTAACAACGCATCTGAAAGAGCAATTAATAACGAATCGTGAGGTGATTGACATGCGAAAAGTTCTGTAATAGGAAAATCAACGGGAATCCGGCTGCGGCTTGGAAGCCTGTTCGATGGGATTGGTGGATTTCCTTTATCTGCTGTCCGGAACGGAATCCTTCCGGTATGGGCCAGTGAAATAGAACCTTTCCCGATCCAGGTAACCAGGCAGCGGTTCCCGGAGATGCTCCATGTGGGCGATATTACAAAATTAAAAGGGGCGGAACTTCCGGCTGTAGATATCATTACGGGCGGATCACCCTGTCAGGATCTGAGTATTGCGGGGAAACGCGCAGGCTTGTCCGGGGAGCGTTCCGGGCTTTTTATGGAGCAGATCCGGATTGTAAAGGAGATGAGAAAGACAGATGCCAAAAGACAACGAGGAAATGAAACAGTTAACCCTAGCGGAATTGTTCCCCGATTCATGGTGTGGGAAAACGTCCCCGGAGCATTCTCATCTTCAAACGGAGAAGATTTCAGAGCGGTCCTGGAGGAAATCTGCAGGATCGCCGACCATACCATATCTGTTCCTCGACCTCCGGCCGGGAGGTGGAAATCTGCTGGGGCCATATTGGGAAGTGGATTCTCTGTCGCTTGGAGAGTCCTGGACGCTCAATACTGGGGAGTCCCCCAGAGACGTAAAAGAATCTTTCTTGTCGCAGATTTTGGAGGAACATCCGCCCCGGAAATATTATTTAAGCAGGAAAGCCTGCCTGGGTATTCTGCGGAGATCAGCAGAACGGGGCAAGGAGCTTCCGGAGAAACTCAAAAAAGCACTGGAGATCCAAGCGGGGATCAAATAGGTCAGGAAAGATTCATGGCTTTCCATATCAATCAAAGAGAGGAAACGATCAACCTGGGCCATGTTTCCGGCGCATTGATGGCAACAAGAAATATGCAGATGCAGACCTTTATCGCCGGATTCTCTGACCAGCAGAAAGAACCAACTCTCTGCCTGAACGATCAGGGCGGCCAAGTGATGGACTGCAGTGTAGATGTGGCAGGAACCCTTCGGGCGCAGATGTCCGGTCATCCTCCGCTGGTTTTTGATAACCATGGGCAGGATCTCCGATTCACCGGCCCCGTTGAAAAAGCACAGGCGGTAACTGCATCCTACGGGATGGGAGGCAATACACAATCCCTGGTACTATTTGAAAACCACGGGATCGATGGACGTTATACCGGACCGCTGCCGGTATCCCCGACACTGTCAGCCAGAAGCGGCACAGGTGGCAATAATCTTCCTCTGATTGCGGAGGAACCGGACAGCTATTGTATTGCCGGGAATATCATTGACCGGCAAAGTAAAAATGGCGGGAATGGGTTTGGCTATCAGGAAGATATCAGTTACACCTTGAATACAACAGACCGGCATGCAGTCTATAGCCGCCAGCGAGTGGATGAATTCCAGGAAAGCAAAGTCGCTGGCACAGAAAGCGCCAGACAATATAAAGATGCAACTGACCTAATCTGCCAGCCTGAGGTAAACAGAAATCTGATCCGCCGTCTCACTCCTCTGGAGTGTGAGCGGTTGCAGGGTTTCCCGGATGGCTGGACTTTGATCGATGGGGCATCTGACTCGGCAAGGTATAAAGCCCTGGGCAATAGTGTGGCAATCCCATGTGTTACTTTTGTTCTGCGTGGGATTGTTCTGATTATGGAGAAAGAGTTTGCGGAGGAACAGAAAAACTGAATCGAAGATTGGAGGCATAACCAATGAATGATATCGATGTTACCGTATATTTTAACGAGCATCGGCTCGCTGCCCTGGATGAGATCCTAAACGATCAGGGGCGTACCATCGAAGGTGTGTTGCGGAAATGTTTTGAAGAAACTTATGCGTCTCTCGTCCCGGAAGAAAAGCGTGAGGAAATCGAAGCACTGATCCGTCAGGAAGAAGCACAGACACAGCGTGAGGCTGAAGCTGCCAGACGGTTTGCTGTGATCCATTTCCATGAGGACGGAGATGATTTTCATTTCACTTCCGACCTGCGGAACAACTTCTACAGTGCGGCTTATCTCTATCGGAATTTTATGCGGGAGAATGAAGGCAGGCTGACCTTGGACAGTCTGGCACTTTCCTTTGGAGAACATCAGCCTATTGATGACCTGACCTTCTCTGTCTTATGCACCGCTATGGAGCATGATGACCGGATCACCGCTCTCCTGGAATTTGATTTTGACGATGGAACGATTAGCGTAAAAGAGCAGGGCGATCCGGAGTGGCGGGCTTATCGTCTGAAAGATGTTTCTACTGCGGTCTACCGTGCTGAGCGCAAATCTACAATCCCAATAGCAGCAAAAGAACTGATCTTCGAAGAAGCATTGCGGGATCGTGAGATTGACTGGCATTCTCCCGAACAGGCAGAAGAAACAACGCTGCCGGTTCAGGAGATGTGATGCGAAAAGAAACACCCCTGTGAGCCGCCTGTCGGCCCCGTGTTGCGATTTTGTGGGCGAGGTCGAGGAAGTATCCCTCCCCGCCGGTTTGCGGGCGGTTGAGGCCCGTGTGAAGGCAGGCTCCGCCCATGGAAAAGCAACGGTTCCCCGTGCGGATACAAGGTCGAAAATCAAGCAGGAGAAAGGGACGGTGCCGCCTGTCGGCCCCGCCCCAGCTCACTGCGTCCGGCAAAGCCGGCCGCTTCAAGGCTTTCCGCTACTTCCAAAAGAAATGGCATTACGGTGCCGGATTGGGGTAAAAGGTTCCTGGTCAGGTGCTTCCATTCCCTGAAAACCAGAGGTTTTAAGGAATGTCACGGTGCTTTGGCAGGTTCCTACGATCAGGAAGGAGGGCTTCATCCATGCAGGATACAGAAGCAGAAAAGAAAGAAATCAAACGCCGCTTCCAGCTTTGGATCAGGCCATCCACCCTGGAGCTGGCGGATACTCTCTATAAAAAAGACAACTGCGACAGTAAGAGCGAGTTCATCGAAAAAGCAATCTTGTTTTATGCCGGATATCTTTCTGCAGAGGACAACAAAACCTATCTCCCCAATATCGTCACCTCCACTCTGAAAAGCATTGTGGCGGAAAGTGATCATCGGCAGAACCGGATGATTTTCAAGCTGGCCGTGGAGCTGGCGGTCATGATGAATGTGGTCGCAGCGAATAACAATATCGATCCGGTGTCACTGGAACGCCTGCGGGGAGAGTGTGTTAAGGAAGTCAAAAGGTTGAATGGTTCCTTCTCCTTTGATGATGCAGTGAACTGGCAGAAAGGATGGGAAGAAAATGATTAACAGGCACGAAGGAGCTTGACAAGAATCCGTTTTTTATGCATAATATATCTAAGATATATAGCTAAGATATATAAAGGAGGGGATTCGGCATGAAAACACCTGAAACGCAGCAGAAGATCCTGAACAGCGCCAAACGCTGGTTTTTGGAAAAAGGCTTCAAATCGGCTCCACTGCGCAAGATTGTGAATGATGCGGGCTTTACTCTTGGTGCGTTCTATGGCTACTACAAAAATAAAGAGGAACTGTTCTACGCCTTAACGGACGAGACGGCGCAGGGCCTTGCCACCATTGTACGCTCCATCGGGGATGATATGCAGAAACTCCCACCAGAACAGATGCTCTATTCCATGCTGGACTGCTATCTGCGTCGCCTTCCGGAGTTGGCAGATTATCTTTGCGCTCACCGGGAAGAAATGGTGTTACTACTTCGCTGTGCTGAAGGAACGAAGTATGAAAACTTCTTTGACAGTTTCCGCATAATGAACATCGAACGGATTACGCAGGGGGTGGAAACTGCTGAGCATACGCCAAAGGCTCTGCTAGGCATCGACTCCGGTTCCCTTGACCTGATGATGCGGGGCTATTTTGATATGCTCGCCCACATCATTCTGGAAACCGAGGATAAGGAAACAATCATCCGGCGGATGCGTGACGTGGCACTGGTATACCGCAACGGAATGCTCAGTTTAATGGAGGAGGAAACGGATCATGCATGAATATTATCGGAACAATATCCTGAAATTAAAAAAGGAAAACGAGGGTTATCTTCGCTTTGTGAAAGCGGAACTGGAACAGAACGCCGGCAAACCTTACAGCGAGGTATGGGAGGAAATCTGGGGCTTCTATGAAAAGAATCTGCTGGAGCATTTCCCTTACATCGGCGGTGACAAAGTCAGCGGGACAAAGAACCTCACTGGCGCTTACATCTTTGTGGCGATGGGCGAGGTACTTAAACGCTACGGTGTTTCTGTGGAGGGTTCGGCACGTCTGATGGTGCTGGCTTATGAGCGAAAGCATCAGGCTATCCCACGCCCCGCCCGGGCAGTTATGAGGAAGATATTTTCCTCGCCCAGGCTTGTCACGAAGATGTATCGAAAGAAAGACCGGGAGAATACGGAGAACGCTGCAAAATATCCCGGCAGCTTTGAAACAAAAACCATGCAGCCGCCTGCAGAGGGCTGCGTCTTTACTTATCGTACTCTCGTTTGCCCGCTGTCCGATTTCGCAAAAAAATACGGCTACGAAGAATATATGCCCTATCTCTGCAATTTGGACTATGTGATGTTCGGCGTGTTGGGCGTACCGCTGTACCGAAGGCATACCTGCTTCGCCAACGGCGACTATTGTGACTTCAGCCTAAAATCAGGTGTGCATCCATTACCATACTGGCCGCCGGTATTTACACAGGGGAAAGGTTATCAATAAGAAATATACGGAAACACTCACCCAATTCCGGATGAATAAACCGGTATTACAAATCTGATGAAAAAGGAGACATAAAATGGCATTCAGAAACAATTTCGGCAACCCGCAGGGCTTTATAGGAAGGCTGATGCTTTCCGGTATGAATATGGGGCATAGTCCAATGGCTAAATGGGCATTTACACAATTTGACGTCCCTGATGACGGAATGTTGGTTGATATCGGCTGCGGCGGTGGATTTAATATCCGAAGATTATTAGACCGCTCCAAAAACGGTTTTGTTTATGGGATAGATATTTCCAGCACCAGCGTTGAGAAGTCAAAAAAGACGAATAAAAAGAATATTGGCAAAAGATGTGAAGTGCTTCTTGGGAACGCAGAGAACCTTCCGTTAAAGGATAATTCCATAAAACTTGCCACCGCCTTTGAAACTGTGTATTTCTGGAAAGATCTGGAGAAATGCTTTGCAGAAGTGAAAAGAACGATCAGACCGGGCGGGAAATTCGTAGTCGTCAATGATCCTGGAGATCCTGAAAAACATTGGGAAAAGATGATACCGGGGATGAAATCATATATACCGGATGAAATAAAACAGGTCATGGAGACTGTCGGCTTCATAGATGTTGAGGTCACAAAGAATAAATTTATGTTCTGCGTATCTGGAAAGAAAGGGAACTAAATGAATTGCAATCCTGCATGTCTCCTGATATAATATTAGTTAGTTATCACTAACCTATTTGCGCATAGGAGGGTACATCCATGTTTACTGTTCGTCCATATAAGGAAGAAGATACCGCGGCCTGCGGGGATTGCTTTTACGAAGGATTCTTTTCATGCCCTGTGGATCAGAACGATAAAATACTTCTGCGTGATTACGCACAGATCCTGATTGAAAAATGCAACTTTACCTATGTTGCGGAAGCGGAGGATCATCAGGTCGTAGGATTTATCTGTGGAAAATATGATAAGAATTTCAGCAAGGCCCTGGCAGCCCAGGATGAAACAAAAAAGCATTATGGCCGTTGGTGTAAAATGTTCCTCAAGTTCTACCTGAAAAGATATAAAATGTCAGCACCATTCCAGAAGCAGTTTGATGCTTTTTTCCGTCAGCTACGGGAAAGGGATAAGGAAACCTTTGGGATATGCGATCTGGAACTCGTTGCCCTTTCGTCCAGAAGGAATTACAGAAAGGGTTTAGGAACCGCATTGGTTACACAGTTTATGAAACGAGCAAAAGGCGATGGAGCGGATCGTGTGCGGCTTTTTACAAACACTCTTGCATCGTGGGAGTTTTATGAAAAACGTGGATTTAAGAAAGTGGCAGAGAAGCCCTTTCAGGATGGCTCCGGCAATCAGTCCCTCGTCTATGAGTACGTTTTGAAGGAGCATGAATATGAAAAACACCATCTGTGAAAAACTGATGTGGTCAGCGATGACACCTGCTATTTTCAAATATATCGCAGCCCATTGCAAAAATACGGATACATCCAGGGTGAAGAAGAAATCACGTAAAAACTTTAAAGATATGTTGGCGAGGACACCTGACATAGGTGGTTTTACGAAAAACCCTCTGCGAATCTGTCTTTCCGGAGGAATTGTCTAGATGGCAGTTTATAAGGCAATGAATGGGGCGATGAGCCATGAGCAGTTCGGGGAAATGGTGACAGCCACGATGCAGGCGCCGCTCATTAAAAAAGCTTTCGGGAGTAAAAATCCATTTGATATGGAATATCAAAAAAAGAAAGTTGAGAAGGACAGAATTGCAAATACAATATCCGACAGCGAATTCAACTGGATGACGGAGACGATTCCCGGAAGGGATACAGACGAATACACCATCAACTATCACAGGTGCGGCCTGTGTGCGCTTGGAAAACAGGAGCATTTGGAAGAACTGATACCCTATATGTGTGCCATGGATTTTATTTCTGTCGATCTCATGGGCGGCGTGTTATACCGGACAGGTACACTTGCGGAGGGCGCAGAAAAGTGTGATTTTTATGTATGCAAAAAGGACTCTAAATGGGATAAAGAAAGAAAATACGGACAGCAAGCAGAGCTGCAAAAACAGGGAGGGCTGGGAAAGTGGAATATGTAACGGTTGCACAGGAGGGCTTCTATGGACTTTATCATGTCCCTGTTAAGGATCATGATCCAAAAAAGGTTGTCATCGTAGTAGGCGGCAGCGAAGGGAATGAAAATATCCCGATGAATGTGGGCGCTATGTTTGCCAGATGCGGTATCACTGCGTTAGGTATTTGTTACTGGAACGTAGACGGGCTGCCGAAAGAACTGGTTCGGGTGCCTGTCGATCCATTTGAAAAAGCAATCCTGTGGCTGAAAAAGAAGGGATATGAAAAGATTATCATGTATGGCATTTCAAAAGGCGCTGAACTGGCATTGCTTTGCGCTTCCCTTATGCCGGATATCTGCGGCGTTGTCGCACTCTCCCCGATGCACTGTATATGGGGAGGTATGCACGGGAATAAAAGTATGGCATCGAAAACTTTTTCATCTGCCTCCGAATTCACATACAGGGGAAAAGATTTTCCGTGTATGACAGCGCATCTGAAATATGGGCCGGCAATCCGGAACCTCATCCTCCATCAGCAGTTTGAGTTATCCTACATTTACGAAGAACCGCTGAAACATTTTGATGAGGATACAGCCATTCGTGTGGAGAACATCCAAGGAAACATTTTATTTATTTACGCAAAGGAAGATCTCATGTGGCCCAGCAAAGATGCGGTGGCATATATGGTAAACCGCCTGGAAAAGCACCAGTTTACATTCCGGGTGGATGTCCTGGAATATGAAAGAGCAAGCCACATTCTTGTCCCATTAAATCCGCCTAAGCTGAAAATGTTTAAAATTGAGAGACAATATCCGGAGGATTGCCGGCATAGCCGTGAAGATGCCTTTCGCAAAACGGTAAAATGGATATCGGAGGTGTAGCGAATATGGCGGTCATGATAGAAAGTCTGATTGGTGTCTTGTTATTCACAATCCTGATTGTGCCTCTGACGTTGAAAAATCCCCTAACCTCGGTAGGAGATTATCCCCCGGCCATACGGGAGAAATGTATGGAATTAGGAGTGATTGAAAAAAGAGAACAACGCTTTACCAGGGCAGATATCCTCCGAAAGGGGATCGCCCTGCTTGTTTTTGTGTTCATCTTCGCTGTTATCCTGAAACGGTTTAATGCAGCGGATACATTCTGGAAAGGGTTTCGGGATTCCTACCTGATCTGGCTGATCATTGATTGGTATGACGCTCTTGTTCTTGACTGCATCTGGTTTTGCCATTCGAAAAAAGTCAGGATACCAGGCACAGAGGATATGGAAGAATATAAGGACTATCGTTTTCATATCAGGCAGTCCTGTATTGGTATGCTTCTTGGCCTGCCCGCCTGTCTTGCAGTGGGAGTGATTACAGCAATCCTCTAATCCGCCATCAAATGATATAGAACAAAATATGATTCGCATCCGGCAGGAAATCTCTTTTGAGGTCTCCTGCTTTTTCTTACCCTAAAACGGAAGGAGGTTCCCCATGGCTCGTCTGGTCACAAAGTTCAAATATCTGAAGCCGGATCAGGAAAAGCCCGTCGGTGGGTACGCCACCTACATCGCCACACGTGAAGGTGTGGAGAAGATCGATGAGTCTTTCAAGCTGGCGACCGCAACAGTGAAACAGCAAAAGTTCATTGAAAAGATCCTGCGGGATTTCCCGGATAGTGCCACGATGCTGGAGTATGAAGACTACCAGAAAGAAAAGACCGTGGGAGCCGCCTCTGAATTTATTACCCGTGCCATTGAGGACAATGCCCATGAGATACTAAATCAGAAAACTTATGCCGACTATATCGGCACCCGGCCTGGTGCGGAGCGGTTCGGCAGCCATGGGCTGTTCACGGATGATGGTGTCCAGGTAAAGCTGAAAGAGGTATCTCAGGAGCTGAACGCTCATCAGGGAAATGTATGGACGCTTATTATTTCTCTGCGCCGGGAGGATGCGGAGCGCCTCGGTTTCAATACCGGCGTCCGATGGCGGGATATGCTCCGGACGCAGACGCAGGCTCTGGCCGACAGCCTGAAGATCCCCATGGATCATCTGAAATGGTATGCCGCCTTTCACAATGAGAGCCATCATCCCCACATCCATCTGCTGGCGTACTCTACCGTAGAGAATGAAGGTTTCCTCACCAAACAAGGTGTGGCAAAGATGCGGTCTTCCCTGGCCAAGGATATCTTTGAGCAGGATCTGCTCTGCATTTATGAGAAGCAGACAGTTCAAAGGGATGAGCTGCGTCTGCACAGCAAGGAACTGATCGCAGAGATCGCCTCCCGCATCAATGCCGGAACCTATGACAATCCCAAGGTGGAGGAATTGCTTCTGCGTTTGGCTGACCGGCTCTCCAAGACAAAAGGGAAAAAGGTCTATGGCTATCTGAAAGCGGATGTGAAAGCGTTGGTGGATGCCATCGTGGATGAGCTGGCTGCAGATGAAAAGATCGCTGCTCTTTATAATCTGTGGTACGAACAGAAAGAAGAAGCACTCCAGGTCTATACAGAAGCACTTCCACAGCGAGTGCCGCTTTCACAGAATAAAGAATTCAAGCCGATCAAGAATGCAGTGATACAGGAGGCCCTGGGCATTCATGCTGACCGGCAGGATGTGGAGGAACCGTCCCAGGAGGATGATCCTGATCCGGAAATGCCAGAAGCTCCGGAATCAGATTCTCAGGCAGGCGATCCCATCGAACCAGATCCGCCTCCCGGCTTTCGCTCTTACTCTGGCGGCTGGGGCCGGAAGAAGGATACCTGGTGGACGGATGAATATAAAGCGGCCCGTGCCTTCCTCTATGGCACCAAGACATCCAAACCGGATTTTGAACAGGCTCTGGCTGGCCTGAAGGAAGAAGCTCTGCGTGGCAACGGTTTTGCTATGCATGATCTTGGCAAAATGGTTCTGGCCGGTCTTGGCTGTGAGAAAGATGAAGAACAGGCACAGGAATGGTTCCGAAAAGCATTCTCTGCTTTCTGCGCCAGAGAGCCAAAGGAGGAAAAGCCAGGGTATCTCCGATACCGGATCGGCAAGATGTACGCCTTCGGCTATGGCGTGGATCAGGACTATCTGAAAGCTGCCGAGTGGTATGAAAAATCGGTTGCTGAGGGAAATCCCTTCGCTGCTTATGCCCTGGGCAGTCTGTATCACCGGGGCCAAGGCGTGGATCAGGATGAAGAAAAAGCGTTTGCTCTGTTTACCATGGCGGCCACAGATGAGAATAAGCCGAATGCCTACGCTCAGTATGAGCTGGGCCGCATGTGCCAGAATGGGATTGGCACTGCGCCGGATCAGGCGGCATCGGAGCAATGGTACAAGCAAGCATATCAGGGATTCCTGGAGATCGAACAAAACATGGCGGATGACAAGCTGTATTATCGTCTGGGCCAGATGAACCTTACTGGCACAGGAACAAAGAAAGATCCAGAGCAGGCCAGAATGTACTTTGAAAAGGCGGCGGAGCTTGGCAATGCCGATGCCATGTATGGCCTGGGGAAACTGTATCTGAGTAGAGATTTCTCTGGCCGGGATGTGAAAAAGGCAATCGACCATCTCATGGACGCAGCGGGGAAAGACCATGATTATGCCATGTATACTCTCGGCAAGTTGTTTCTGGAAAGAAAAGAGATCCCTAAGAATCCGGAGTATGCTCTGCGCTGGCTGGAAGAAGCCGTGGAGAAAGAAAATCCCTATGCGGAATACCTCTTAGGAAAAACATTGCTTCAAGGCGTGGATTTTCCCCAGGACATTCCCCGTGCGGTTTTCCTTCTGGAAAGAGCAGCGGCACGGAACAATCCCTATGCGGCGTATGCCTTGGGGAAAGCGCTGCTGGAAGGAACGGTTCTTCTGCAGGATCTTCCAAGAGCCATGGAGCTGCTTGCTTTCTCTGCGGATCAAGGATTCTCTGCAGCGCAGTATCTGCTGGGCAAGGTCTTCTCCCAAGGAGAGCTATGCCCGAAGGACATCCCCAGGGCTGTACGTTATCTGATGAAAGCCGCCGAGCAGGATCATGAGTACGCTCAATATCTTCTTGGAAAACTCTATCTGGCCGATGAAGGTATTCCCAAAGATGCGAAAGCGGCGCTATATTGGTTTACCAGGTCAGCGGATCAGGGGAATGCTTTTGCTCAGTATCAGCTTGGCAAGTTATTCCTTTATGGCCGGGAGGTGGAACAGGATATGGAAAAAGCCATTTCCTATCTGACCGCTTCTGCCGATCAGGGGAATGTCTATGCTGCCCAGCTTCTTCACAGTGTCCATAGCAACCGGAATTGGTCGGCGGCCTTGGGTAGCCTGCGGCTTTTACAGCATCTGGCTCGGATCATCCAGAACCGGATCGAGAACGAGCGCAAAGGTGGCAAGGGCGGTATAGACAGAAAGCTGAAGCGCAAGATCGATGAAAAGAAACAGGCCCATGGTTTGAAACAGGGCTGAGAAAGGAGGTTCTATGGCCACAACCTATATTCACTTTACTGAAGAACAAAAAGATCAGGCCCGCCACACGGATCTGAGGTCTTTCCTTCTTGGACAGGGTGAAAAGGTGGAACGATCCGGATCGGAATACAAATGGAATCACGGAGGGGAAAAGATCACGATCCGGGGAAATCTGTGGTTTAATCAGTATGAACCAGATAGTGGAGGTGGCGATGCTATTGCATTTGCCAGAGAGTTTTATGGTTTGGATTTCCCGGAGGCGGTGAAGTTTCTCCTGGAACAGCAAGGCGTTGTCATCCTCCCGCAGAAGGATGTACCGGCGAAGGAGAAAAAGCCCTTTGCCCTTCCAGCGAAGAACGGAGATATGCGGAGGGTTTATGCGTATCTTCTGAAAGCACGGTTTCTGGATCGTGAGGTTGTGAATGCTTTTGTCCGAGCTGGCTTGCTTTATGAAGATGCGGAATATCACAATGCGGTTTTTGTGGGAGTCGATGAAAATGGAATCGCCCGTCATGCCCATAAGCGAGGCACCTACTTGGACAGCGGCTTCAAGGGCAACGTGGACAGCAGCAATCCGGATTACAGTTTTCACTACATCGGAAAAAGCAACCGGCTATATGTGTTCGAAGCCCCGATCGATATGCTGTCCTATATTTCTCTGCATAAAGAGAACTGGCAGGAACACAGCTATGTGGCCCTCTGTTCCACAGCCACTTATGGGGCCATACACATCTTGAAAACGAATCCGCAGATCGATACAATAATTACCTGTCTCGATCATGACAGCGCAGGCATTGAGGGAAACTATCGTCTGAAGGAAGAAATCCTGCGGCTGGGAGCCTATACGGTCAGTGCGGAACAGCCCCGGTTTAAGGACTGGAATGAGGGGCTCAAAAGCGAACACGGGATAAAACCGCTCCCCGGCACAGAGCATCCGGGCCTGGTACGGATGAAAACGCTCTGCCAGGAGCTGGCCATCGTTTTTACCGGTGACCGATGCCCCAAATATCCGCTGGATGAGTTAAAGGAGCAATACCAGAAACTGAGGCAGCTCTCCATGAAGCGGCCCAGGGATATCATCATGCAATCCTCTGAAATGGCGGGGATTGCTTTTTTATTGGGCCAGAAACAATTTGCCTCCCTTGAGAAGTCCTACACCGTACAGCAATATGAGAAGATCCTGTTCCGTCTCTATGCGCCTCACCATGATAAGATCGGCTACAAAGCCCGCATCGCTGAGATCGGGGAGCGCCTGGAGGAAATCGGTCAGGCTTTTCAGAAAAATGAGATCCTGTCGGAATCGGCACAAATGGAACAGATCAAGAATACGCTCTCCCTGGCAGTGGACTGCCTGCGGCTGGAGACTTACGTGGAGCGTGAGCAAATGGAAATGCAAAGGAGGGAATCATCATGCCAAACCGAATCCTCACCAATGGCAATGCAGCAATGAAAATCTGAATGGAAAGGAGTGATGAAGGAACCTGGAAAGCGTGTTGTCCTATGGATAATATCGGGGCTTTCATTCTTGTGGCTGTGGTAATGCTGGGCGTCCTGGGCGGCGTCTCTTTGCTTGCCCACATGTACACCCTCAATATCAAGAGCAAGACCGTTGGTAATGGTCAGCATGGTACTGCGAGGTGGGCCACCAAAGCGGAGATCCGGAAAACCTATCGGCACATCCCCTTTGAGCCGGAGCAGTGGCGGCAAGGCAAACACTTGCCCAAGGATCAGGGAATTGTGGTGGGATGTACCAACTCTAAGGGTGGTACTACAGCCCTCATCGATACCGGCGATGTCCACGCCCTGATGATCGGTGCCGCTGGTGTCGGAAAAACCGCCTATTGGCTTTATCCCTGTATCGAATACGCCTGCGCTTCTGGCATGAGCTTTCTGTCAACCGACACCAAGGGCGATGTCATGAGAAACTATGGAACCATCGCCAAAGAGCATTATGGATATCAGGTATCAGTGATCGACCTGAGAAATCCCACCCGGAGCAATGGCAATAATCTGCTCCATCTGGTGAACAAGTATATGGATCTATATAAGGAAAATCCGAAGGAGCTGGTTTATAAGGCCCGCTGTGAGAAGTATGCCAAGATCATCAGTAAGACCATTATCCTCTCCGGCATGGATGCAGCCAGCTTTGGCCAGAACGCCTATTTCTATGATGCGGCGGAAGGTCTGCTGACTGCGACCATCCTATTGGTCGCTGAGTTCTGCGAACCGGAGAAGCGTCACATCGTCTCCGTGTTCAAAATCATCCAGGAACTGTTGGCTCCCTCACAGAAAAAAGGAAAAAATCAGTTTCAGCAGCTCATGGAGCTTCTGCCGGATGACCACAAAGCCAAATGGTTTGCCGGGGCCGCTCTGAATACTGCTGAACAATCCATGGCCAGCGTCATGAGTACCGCTCTATCCAGATTGAATGCTTTTCTGGATTCCGAACTGGAGCAGCTCCTATGCTTTGATACGGAGATTGATGCGGAGAAGTTCTGCCGGGAGAAGTGCGCTATCTTCCTGATCATGCCGGAGGAAAATCCCAATACTTTCTTCATGATCTCCTTGATCATCCAGCAGCTCTATCGGGAGATCCTGGCTGTGGCGGACGAGATGGGCGGAAAACTGAAAAACCGCTGTGTATTTTACTGTGATGAATTCGGCACCCTTCCGAAAATTGAGAGCGCCGAGATGATGTTTTCAGCCTCTCGTTCTCGACGCCTTCAGATCGTGCCGGTGATCCAATCCTTTGCTCAGCTTGAAAAGAACTATGGCAAAGAAGGGGCGGAGATTATCGTGGATAATACACAGCTTACCATCTTCGGAGGCTTTGCACCTAATAGTTCCTCGGCGGAGGTGCTATCCAAGGCTCTGGGGAGCCGGACGGTCATGTCCGGATCGGTCAGCCGGGGGAAGAACGATCCGTCCCAATCCCTGCAGATGATGGAACGGGCGCTCATGACACCGGATGAACTCAAGAGCATGCCAAAAGGTCAGTTTATTGTGATGAAGACCGGCTTCTATCCCATGAAGGTCAAGCTGAAGCTATTCTTCAAATGGGGCATCCAGTTTGAAGAAGAATATGCTGTGGAGGAAAAGGGCAACCGGAAAGTGGCCTATGCCGAGAAGCAGGAGATCCTGGATGGGATCGTGAAGAAGTACCACCCGGAGTGGCTGATGGAGGATGCTCCGCCAGCAGAGGCTATCCCACCGGCGGGAGGGCAGGCACAGGCTATGACAGAGCGAAATGAGCCATCCTCCAGGGAGAAAAGAAAAGGCGGCGGCACAGGGCTGCGGACTGCGCCAAGAGCCGCCAGAACGGAGCGTAAAGGGGATGAAAGCATACGGGAGAGCCGGATGCTCCATCCGACAAAATCTACGGAGGTAAAGGAAGATGGGCAGGCTTGATTTTCTCTACCGCATGGAGCTGCCACACCGGGCAGTGGCAGTGTATTTGTATCTTTATGATCGGGCCAACCGGGATGGAGAATGCTGGCCCTCCATCCCGACCATTGCCCGTGAACTGAAACTGTCAGAGTCTACTGTGAGACGGGCGATTCAGGACTTGAAAAAAGCGGAGCTTCTCGTCACTGAGCAAAGGTACCGTGCCAGGGGCGGCAAGAGCAGCCTGCTTTTTCATATCCGGAAACCGTGACCATGTAAAAATATCACCTTCCGCCAAGGGGCAACTGCGCCCTTTTGGTGAAAGGTGGTACCTGGCATGATGACAGGAGAAGGTGAACTTCCCACTGTAAGAGGGATTTACAGCAGAAAAAGAAGAACAGCAGCCTGAGTGAATCAGACTGCTGACTCTTATTTCTCTGCTTGTATTTCAAAGCAATATCCGACTTCCCGGACGGATCGGATGGTAAAGGGAGCATTGGGAGCTGCCTGGTACAGCTTTTCCCGCAGATTGCAGATGTGAAAGCCGATAGTGTTGCTCTCGCAGCCAGAGGGAATATCTCCCCATACCTTCTCGTAGATTTGGCTGTATGTAAGCACACGACCCTTGTTGGCTGCAAGCAATAGAAGGATTTCGTATTCCTTTGCGGTGAGCTGGATCTCCTGGCGGTTACGAAAAACTTTCCGCTTGCTTGGATAGATCTCAAGACCTGGGAGGGATAGCATCGGCTCCCCGGCCAGTTCATATTTTTCTATTTCTGGATGACATTGCAGAAATGAGAGAATTTCCTCGAATGCGTTGGAATCTTGCTCCTGCAGATCCAGAATAATTACTCGTCCGATTGTACCACCTCCTGGTTGTTGCTTTCAAAAGACTTTTTAAGGTGTTCAAAACTTTCTGTGCTGATAACATGTTCGATTCGACAAGCATCGGCCTCTGCTGTTTTAGGATCTACTCCTAATGCTATAAGTCGTTCTGTAAAGAAGCAATGGCGCTCATAGATTATTTCTGCAACCTCGCGTCCCACATCGGTCAAATGGAGAAAGTGGTTTTCGTCCATTGTGAGAAAGCCGCCGTCCCGCAAAGTCGCCACAGCATAGCACACGCTTGGCTTTGACACATCCATGTGCCGGGCCACATCTACGGAGCGCACCATGCCAATCTTCTTGTGGAGAACAAGGATAGCCTCCAGATAGTCCTCCCCGGACGCATGAAGTTTCATTAAGACCTCCCTTTACTGTATCCGCCAGCCCTCGGCTTGTTCACGGATTTGGATAAACTTCTTGTAAGTACCTTCCTGTTGCAGCAGTTCCTTATGTGTACCTCTCTGAGCCACAGTTCCACCATCAATCACAAGGATCTGGTCGGCGTTCTCAATCGTAGCCAGGCGATGGGCAATCGTAATAATGGTTTTGCCATGTGTCAGGGCAGAAATAGCCTCCTGGATCAGATGCTCATTCTCAGGGTCAATGCTTGCTGTTGCCTCATCCAAGATAACAATGGGAGCATCCTTGAGCATCGCCCTGGCGATAGAAATTCTTTGCTTTTCACCGCCGGAAAGTGAAGAACCCCCTTCACCAATCACCGTGTCATATCCGTCCGGTAAAGTCATTATGAAGTCATGGCAGCGGGCCGCTTTTGCGGCAGCGATGATCTGTTCATCCGTAGCGTCTGGGCTGCCGAATTTAATGTTATTCTTGATGGTATCCCGGAACAAATAGACATTCTGAAAAACCATGCTGATATTTTTGAGCAGACTATCGCAGGTAAATCTGCGAATATCCGTTCCACCAATGGTAATCGTTCCGCTGTTGACATCGTAGAAACGGGCAATTAGGTTACATAGTGTAGATTTGCCACTACCAGACGGTCCAACGATGGCTGTTGTGGTATTCTGCGGGATTTTGAAGTTCAGGTCATGCAGAACAATCCGGCTGTCATATCCGAAAGAAACATCCCTAAACTCAATATCATAGGTTGCCGGTTTTATGTCGGTGCCATCCTGGTCGATATAGTTTACATTTTCCAATGCTTCCAGCTTATTCATGGCAGAGTCCACAACTCCAAGCGTATGGGCTGCGTCATTGATATTCTCCACACTGCCGAACATCACAAAAGAGAACAGGACAAACATCAGGAAGAACGCCATACTCATTTGTCCCTGCAATGCCTGCCATGCACAAATAAAGACAATTCCCATCGAAGCCAGTTTTAAGGCGAACAGATGCAGACAGTTAAAGGGAGTAAAGCCTTTTTCCGCCTTGATATGAATATCTTTCAGATCTTTACTGGCATTACGAAAGTTCCGGGTAGAGGCCCCTTCCTGTCCAAAGGACTTCACAATGGAAAGTCCCCGGATGTATTCAATCGCTGCGCCGGACATATCTTCCATTGCTTTATGGGTTGTTGCAGCGGTTTTTTCACTGTGTCTGCTGATCCCCTGCAAAGCCAGCGCCGAAAGAGCAACGCCGACAATGGAAATAAGCGCAGCAACGGGGCTGAAGAAGATCAGGCATAAAACGATGGCAATAAACTTTGCGTATCCATTGATGATGACATCCACCATTTTCATGCCCTGTAATTCCAAAGTAGACAATTCCGTGGTAACACCTGCCAGAATGTCACCGACACTGTTCTGCGAAAAGTACCCAAGGGGAACCCGTTTCAGTACATCGCCCAGATGAATACGCTGTCCGGCGGCCACTTCATATCCAATGCTTTCCTGCAATACTGCCCGAAGATAAGAAAGCAGGAAGTTCAGCACAATCGAGCCAATAATGATCCCCAGCATTTGCCAGATTAAAACAGTATCAATCGCAGTATTCGTCCAGTATGCCTGGATCGCTTTATCCAGTGCGAATGCGGCTGCCATTGTAGGAATAGCAGTAGACAAACTGCTGAAAAAGGAACACACAGAACCAAGATAGAGGCGGCCTTTATATTTACCAGCCCATCGGATAATGCGTTTCATTGACTTAAACATTGACAGCCACCTCCTTTTTCTCGCCCACAGACCAATTCTTTGCGCCAATATGCGCTTGCCACATATCCGCATAAAGCGAACAGCGTTCCAGGAGTTCCTCCTGCTTTCCGCAATCAACAATCTGTCCTTTCTTCAGAACGACAATCTGATCTGCGTTTTGAATGGTAGACAGACGATGTGCAATCACCAGCAGGGTCTTTCCTTTGGAAAGGGCCATGATGGATTTCTGGATTTTATCTTCGTTCTGCGGGTCGGTGAAGGCAGTTGCCTCGTCCAAAATCACAATAGGCGCATTTTTCAGGATTGCTCTCGCAATAGCAATTCGTTGCTTTTCTCCGCCGGAGAGCCGCCTGCCAGCGTCACCAGCCGGGGTATCATATCCTTTTTCCAGCCGAACAATGAAATCATCACAGCAGGCCGCTTTTGCGGCGGCATATACTTCCTCATCCGTAGCATTTGGATTACCCAGGCGGATGTTCTCTTTGAGAGAGCAGTTGAACAGGAAATTGTCCTGTGTCACGAAACTGACCAATTCTGAAAGCTGCCGGATGGAAAGTTCCTTGATATTCGTACCGCCTATGGAGATACTGCCGCCGGTCACATCCCAAAATCGGGCAATCAGCCGGGCCACGGTGGACTTGCCCCCGCCGGATGGCCCAACCAGGGCTGTAAAACTTCCCTGCGGCATTTTCAAGCTGATGTCATGCAGCACTTCATTTTGCTCAGTGCTATCACGGCCCAGGCCGCCCTCTCTTCCGGCTTTGCCGGAATTCACCTTGTAGGAGAAAGATACATCCTGTAAAACAATATCTGTGTGTCTGATCGGAACAATCCTGCCAGAGTCCGGCAATACAGGCAGGTTCAGAAGTTCATTTGCAGCTTCTACTGCATATTCCATTGACTTTGCCTCGTTGATAAAAGTAGTAGCTTTCATCAGCGGGCCGACAATACTCAGCGAAAGAATAATTCCCATCGCCAATTCAGCAGGCGTGATACTCCCGCTCTGTGTCAGCAGCAAACCGATGGGAAGTACCCCCAACAGGGTAGTGGGCATAATTGCCATCATCAGGTTCATTGTTTTCCAGGTGCTTTTGAACCATGCCAGAGTAAAATCCTTAAAGGACTTTACCGCTCCCACGAACTTTTCATAGGAACTGGTGCTTTGATTGAACGCCTTAACAACCTCAATGCCTTCTACATACTCAATAATGACATTGTTTACATGATTGTTTGCCTCCATATAAGCTGCGTACTGGCTGTTATAGTTCCGCATGAGAAAGAACATGGGGATCATAGCCAGAACCGGGGCAATCAGGACTGCAAGGCCCAAACGCCAGTCAATCGCCAGCATCCAGATAAAAATGGCAATCGGAAGGAGCAGGTTCGATGTCAGCTCCGGGATCATGTGGGCCAGAGGCGGCTCCAAATCCTCCACCTTGTCCATGATAATATTCTTCAAGCAACCGATCCTTCGTCCCATTACTTCGCCAAGGGGTGCCCCCATCAGGCGGTTTGCGATCTTCAGGCGGATACCTTCCAGTATCGTGTAAGCGGAGATATGTGCCAAAATTGTAGAAATGCCAAAGCAGATGACACGGATTAGGTATCCGCCTATTCCTACCAGACACCAGAACATGATGTTGTTCAAAGTAACGGTTCGGTTAATGAACAGGAGCAGGATTTCATACACCGCCCAAAACGGAACAAAGCCTCCGGCAACACTTAAAATGGCACACAAAACCGAGAGGGTCATTTTCCCTTTGCAGGGATCTGCAAAAGAGAAAAGCGTTTTGACCCAATGCTCTTTTTGCTGCTTCATATCAATTCACCTCTCTCGATCAATTTAGCCAGCAAAGAAAAAAGGATGGTTAATCCTCGCTAACCATCCTTAATGCTATCATATTTCAGTTTTTCTTTCCGCTCCACACGGCCTTTTTTATTCCAATCAGATAATTGATTTTCGATATTCCAGCGGCGTTTTCCCCATTGTCTGATGAAATGCGGACGCAAATTTGCTGGGACTGTCATATCCCACAAGTCCCGCAATCTCCGCCACCTTCAGCGACTTATCTGATTTCAGTAAAGAGGCAGCATAGTTCATACGATAGTTTCTCATGTATGTAAAAATCGGGCTGCCATATACCGATTTGAAACAGTTTTTCATAGGGGTCAGAGCAATATCAAACCGCGCAGAGAGTTCTTCCAGAGTATAGTTTTTGGTCAAATCCTGCGTCAGAAGTGCCTGGATCGCTTTGATTTTTTCAACCTGGCCTTTATAAAAATAGGGGCGTTCTTCTGTATGGCCTGAAAGTTCCAGTGCGTCCAGATACAGCAGCAGCTCCAACACTTTGATCCTGAAATAGTCCTTTTTGATTTTGACCGGCACATTGTAGAGTTCGGAAAAAATATGCTCAATGGCCGGTTCTCCTGGAATGACATATGGTGTACGGTCGCTGCAATACTTTTTCTGCAATTCATAAAGATTCACAGAAAAACCTTTCATAGAGGCCGGGATTTCCTTTGCCGCAGTCTCCATCTGAAAGCCAATGGAAATACCGTGGTAGTGAGAAAGTGGAAATTCCACCTTGCCGGAATGATGGATACGGCGATCAACCCGAAGATCGCCAGCCTCTAAATAGCTAAAGGCATTTTGGCCGACTTCCTGCTCAATACGCCCTTCCCGGCAGTGGTCGATACAAAGCAGGTCCATATCTGTCTGGAAACCCGAAATGCACTCCTTCATGTGAAAATCATTATACATGAGAAATACACCGGGAAAGACATGATAGAGCGTCATCATGCCTTCACCAGAATTATCGCTTAAACGCATGACCTTACAATCATCTGACTCAATCAGATTTTGAACATTGGGGCCGTAGTACATTTCCCGGAACAGTTCCGGCATAGACGCTACCTCCTTTCTTTGGAGCATCCCTCCATATCAAATATTTTATCACAAGTCCGGCCCAAAAACTCAAAATCATGGGAAACAATGATGATAACTTTATTTTCATCATTCAACTTGCGGATCATGTTGCTCACTTCCAGCATACGATGATAGTCCAGCCCACTGGTCGGCTCGTCAAAGACAAGCACATCCTTGTCGGAGAGAATAGCGGTTGCCACCGCAAGGCGCTGTTTCTGACCTCCTGACAGGGCCATCGGATGACGGTCTTTGAAATCCAGCAAATCAAAAGACCTGAGAATTTCTTCAATCCGCTCCGGCGGACAATCCGGCTGCGCCAGTTCACATTCGTTCCATACGCTGTCTGAAAAAAGCTGATGGTTCACATCCTGCATCACGCAGAAGCTGGCCTTATTACGCTGTTTTGCTTTCAGTGCTTGGCCATCCAGCCGGACCATTCCAGCCACTTCTTTCAAAAGCCCGCACAGGCAGCGTGTCAGCGTCGTTTTCCCTGCGCCGTTATGACCGACAATTCCCAACACTTCGCCCCGTTTTGCAGAAAAGCCAAGGCCGCTGAATACCGGCTGCTTATCAAAGGCACAGGAAAGATTTTCTACGGATAAGCCTTCCTGCGCTCCTGGCGGATCGGCGGGAGGCAGCTCCAACACAGGATGGACAAGACTTCTAAGCCCCATCCTGATACGCTGCTCATCCGAAAGATTGCGAAACTCATCCCCGGAAAATATCTGAACGATTTTCCCCTTTTGAATGAAGACTGCCCGGTCGATCAGATCCATCAGGAAATATAGGCGGTGTTCGGCAATAACAACCGTCCGTCCTTCTTCTTTAATCTGGATAATCTGCTGGCGTAAGGTGTCAATCGCGTCAGCGTCCAGATTTGCCGTTGGCTCGTCCAGTACAAAAATTGACGGGTTCATGGCATATACAGAGGCAAACGCAAGACTTTGTTTTTCTCCGCCAGACATGGAGAAAATGTTTCTTCCCAAAAGCGATTGAATTTTCAGGGCGGAAACAGTGGCCTCATATCGCTCTTTGATTTTCTTTGGTTCGACACCCGCATTTTCCAGGCCGAAAGTAATCTCACTGTCCGAGTCAATATTGAAAAACTGAGATTTCGGATTTTGGAACACAGATCCAACCTGCTCTGCCAGACGGTACATTTCTGTTTTCGGCACTTCCATACCGTTTACAATCGCCCGGCCGGATAAAGTGCCGCCCTCGACAAAATGAGGGATTAAGCCGTTAATCAGTTTTGTCACTGTCGTTTTGCCACAGCCCGACTCCCCTGTAAGGACAACACATTCTCCCTGCTGAATATTCAGATCAATATGGGAAAGCGTTCCCTGCTCTTTCTCATATTCAAAAGATACATCCTGAATTTGGATCACATGGAACACCTCCTTATCCCACTGTAATTGAAATCACACAGAAAACCACACCTGCCGCCAGACATAAAAAGTCCTGCACGCCGAACTTCATTTCAATCATACTTGTCTTTGGCGCAGGATTTTCAATGCCCCGCGTAACAGCGGCTGCGGACAATTCTTCCGCTGTCGTTGTTGCAGAAATCATGGTCGGCACCAACAAGCACTCAATTTTTTGTACCCCATGAATATTACGGAGCTTCATGGCATCCCGGATATAGCCGGTTTCTTCTTTCAAGGCCGGAAAATACCGGACGGTTACAGACAAAGGAATAATCAGTCCCTGCGGGATATGCCATTTCCGAAGTGCAACCATCAATTCCCGGACGGGCGTTTTCTGTAAAACCATCGTACCGACAATCAAACAAGGGAAAATCTTTCTTGCATAAGATACAATGATCGTGAAGCTGCTGGCTAAAATTTTCGGCCCGTTTGGGAATACATAGTATTGCAGTATTGCAGCGCCAGACAAATCCCAAATGCGATTGCCAGTTTGCCTGCGGATTTTTGGCACCCGCAGGCAACGATCAGCAGGAGCAGAAAAACAACCCATGTAATTTCAACCCATACGGAGTGCTGGGTAAAGGCTACAATATTTGCCAGCACCAACAAAAGCAATTCCGTCCGTGGATCGAACCTTAATGTATGTTTTTTGCCCGCCCCATTCATCACACAATTCCTGCCTTTACAAAGTGCTTTTTGAACAGACCTCTGGCAATAAATGCACCGATGATACCACCGATGATTGGAGCAACAAACAGAACGATTAACATTGCATTGGACGACAGAGCTTCAACTGCCGCAACATAATCAGCGGGCATTCCCTGTTCTGTAATCTGCGCCAGGAAATCGGCCTTAAACAGCCAGATGGGAAGGGGAGAACCAACCATCCCCAGCGAAAAAATCACATAGGCAATCGAATTTCCCTTGAAGCTATTATACTTAGTCACCGCTCGAACAACTTCGGCCAAAATACAGGTAGAAGCCATCGAGATCAGGATTACCAGGGTAAATTGTCCAGTGACAAAATAGATAAGCGCAGTGATAAGCCCCATCAGGAAAACTGCACCCAGTTTTTGAACCTTTGCGACCATCAGCATAAAGGGAATGCCTGCAAACATGGCAATGAAGCCAGGCATCAGCATCCAAAGAACAGGGTGAATGCCTCCAAGAAGCATGAAGGCAAAGTTGATGACAAAGTAGATTGCGGAAAAGATACCGATGGTAATGAGGTCTTTTCCTTTCAGTTTTTTGTCCGTACTCACTTCAGACATTGAAAATTCCTCCTTTTAGTTAGATTTAGCTAACCAGCAGTTTTTTTGAAAGCGCCATACGGCGCTCACAGTAATCATCATAGCAGACCTGAAAAATCTTTTCCGCTCCAATCGGTCTTTTTTATTCCGATAAGACTTTTTAATAAAAGTAAGAGTATTGAAGGAAAAGAAACAACTCGCATGAAAAGAGATTTTCTTTATCATACGAGCTGTTTCCATTTTCCTTCCTAACAGTGGGAGTAGCTATTACATCCCCAACTTCCACTGTGACGTTTCTCTTTGAAGTTCAACCATACGCTGGTAAAGACCTCCCTGTTCCATTAGTTCTTGCGGCGTGCCCTGTTGAGCCACACAACCATTCTCCAGCACTACTATATGATCGGCACCGGCCACAGTACGCATTCTGTGGGCGATGACCAACACCGTCTTGCCTTGCAGCAGGCGGGAGAGCGCTTCCTGAACAGCACTTTCGTTTTCTACATCTAGGCTGGCGGTTGCCTCATCCAGAAGAATGACAGGCGCATCTTTCAGAAGAGCTCGTGCGATGGAGATTCTTTGCCGTTCACCGCCGGAGAGGGTGGAGCCGTTTTCTCCAATCATGGTCTGATAACCTTGGGGGAGTTTTTGAATAAATTCGTCACACCGGGCGGCTTTGGCGGCTGCGATTACTTCTTCGTCGGTAGCATCCCGGCGTCCCAGACGGATATTTTCCATGATTGTGTCTCGGAATAATACCACATCCTGAAATACCATGGAGTAGTATTTTAACAATGTTTCTGGTTCTACGCCGGATATATCTATACCGCCCAAAGACACCTTGCCCCTTGAAGCATCCCAGAATCTGGCCGCCAGTTTGCAGGCAGTAGATTTTCCTCCGCCGGAGGGACCGATAAGGGCGGTTACTTCTCCCTGTTTGGCAGTAAAGCTTACATCCTCAAGTACACCGTCCCCTTCCCGGTAGGCAAAGGACACATGATCAAAGGTAATGTTGTAGTTTTCGGGCGCAAACTCTTTTGTACCCTCCTGTATCGGTTGTTCTAAAATGGAACGCATCCGTTCGATCTGCAGTTTCGTATTAAAAGTGGCGGCGATATTCTGCAGTACCAGCCCCAATGGGTCATAAAGCCTTGCGGCGGCAAAGAGAAATCCCAGAAAATAGAGAAAAGAAAGTTCTCCTGCTGCCAGAAGCGCTCCGCCAGTCAAAATAGTAGTGGCCAGCCCCAGACGAAGGAATGCTTGAGCGGAGCAGACAAATACACCGGTCGCCAACTCTGAGTGGATGGAACCCTTTTCCATAGCGGCCAGCTTTTCCTCCAGTTTTCCCATGTAAGTTTCCTGTCGGCTGCATGCCTTAATATCCCGTATGGTTTCCAATCCTTCCTGGATACAGTCAGCGACAGCCCGCTTATTTAGAATATTCTTTGTACCGAAGGAATCCTGGATTTTCTTGCTCCCTGCTGTGAGCAGAATTGCCACCGGCACCACCCACAGTACGGCCAGCGCCATCCGCCAGTCACAAAAGAACATAGCGATGCCGATCACAAGAGTGGAGAAAATGGATGCGAACAACTGTGGCACGTAGTGGGAAAACATCTGATCCAGGCTGGAGCAGTCTGCGATCATGGTAGAGGTCAGGTCGCTTAGATCCCGGTTTCCGAAAAAACTCAATGGCAGTCGGCGCAAAGTCTCCGCCAGGCTTACCCGGCGATTGGCGCTCTCCTTATAGGTTGCCAGATAAAGCGAAGCATACTGGAACCAGTGAAGAATGAACAGCAGGATCAGGACAGCTATGCCAAAGCCTGCATAAATCCAAAAGTCATCCATAGGACTGCCTCCGTTTTCCATGGAATCCAAAAGATGCTGCACTGTAAACAGGACGGCTCCAACCGGAAACATCAGGCTTAAATTGCACACAAAGCACCAGATCACTGCTTTTACCAAATCTTTTGCTCCTTTTTCACTGAGCGCAAACAAATGTTGTAGTTTTTTTGTCATACCGCTTCCTCCTTTCCGACCTTCCACCGGGCGCTGCGCTGGTAATCTTCCCACATGGCGGTATAAACACCGCGCAGTGCAAGCAGGCTTTCGTGACTGTCCTGTTCGACAATCTTCCCTTCGCTCAGGACAATGATAGAATCTGCATTCTGTACGGTAGACAGTCTATGGGCGATCATCAATACGGTTTTGTTCTTTGTCAGCACTTCAAATGCTTTCTGAATCTGATGTTCATTTTCCGGGTCAGCAAAAGCAGTGGCCTCATCCAGCACTACAATGGGGGCGTTTTTCAAAATGGCCCGCGCCAGAGCAATCCTCTGCTGTTCACCGCCGGAAAGATAAATGCCTTTTGTCCCAACCACAGTATCCAGACCCTGCGGCAGTTTTTGAAGAATATCATCGCACTGGGCGGCATGGGCGGCAGACAGAACTTCATCTCTGGTCGCCTCTGGTCTGGCAGCCCGGATATTTTCCAGAAGGCTTTCCTTAAACAGCCGGGTATCCTGGAAGACAAATGCTACCTGACTCATCAGATCTTCTGTGTTCATCTCCCGGACATTGACTCCACCGATTGCGACGGTACCGCTGTCTGTATCCCAGAAACGAGGGATCAGGCTGGCGGCTGTGGTCTTGCCGCCTCCGGACGGACCTACCAGCGCCGTCACCTGTCCGGAACGGACAGAAAATGACACATTATCCAGAGCAGGTCGATCCGCACCCGGATAAGTAAAGGTCACATGGTCAAAGGAGATATTGGCATTTACCGGACGTTTCTGTACGTTTGATTCTTCCATGGGTTTCTGGCCGAGTATTTCATCCAGACGCCCCACGGCCTCGTCTGCTTCCATGACAGCCTCGCTCATATACATGATTCGGTTGATCATCTGGCCGCAGGCGGGAGCAAACAGGGCGTAGAAGATAAAGTTGACAAGCACTGTGCGTATATCTCCGCTGGAAGACAGCAGCAGTGCCGCCGGAATCAGCAGAGCAAAGGCACCATTGATAAAAGTCAGGAAACAGGTCTGCCCCACACGGCAGCTCATGGCATACTGGCTGGCCAGATCGCTATAGTCTCTGATAGCGGCGTAAAAAGCTTTGAAGGAGTAGACCGTCTGCTGGAACATCTTTACAACCGGGATACCTCGGACATATTCTACCGCTTCGCCGCTCATGCGTTCAATTTCCTTCTGGTACCGATGGAAAAATCCGGCGTTTTTTCCTCCCATCATCAGGCACATGGAAAGAAGGGCGAGAACCATGGTAAGCAGGCACAGAAGCCCCATTTTCCAGTCAAAGAGAAACAGCATTACGATGGCAGCGATCGGGGTGACGATGGTTCCCGCCAGATCAGGGAGCTTGTGGGCCAGCAGATCTTCCGTGAGTCCGGCGTTGTCATCAATCAGTTTCCTGAGACGCCCTGACTGATTTCCCGTAAAGAATCCCAGAGGCAGATTCAATACGTGGGCCATAGCAGTACGCCGGATGTTCCGGGCGGTTCGGAATGCAGCGATATGAGTAGACATGAGCGCCGCAAAATACAGAGCGATACTGCCGATGGCAGTCCATACCGCAGTCCAGCCCCAGCGGGCCAGGCCGGAGGTTCCCTCAAGGCCGGGCCAGGACTCCAGTACATTCCTTGCCGCCAGTCAGACGCACACATAAGGGATCAGTCCCAGTATCGCAGACAGGGCAGAGAGGATACAGCCCAACAGGGTGAGATTTTTGTGCCCGCCTGCATAGCTCAAGATGCGGGCCAGGCTGCTTTGTTTTTTTTGCATCACAAGAATACCTCCTCTACTTGTTGAAAATATTTATCATGAAGTTAGATATAACTAACTGTCATGCAAAAAAGATTGGGGCTATTGCCCCATCAATTTCAGCCATCCGGCCGTGTAAAAATCCCGCAATTGATCCACATAGCGCAGGGCTTTATCCCTTGGCATATCGTGTAGCACGATCTCAAATACCCCGTTAAACATACCGCTGGCAATGATATGGCACATCTGCTCATCCAGTTCCGGGATGTTCCGTCCGAGGCGGCGGAGGACTTCCATATATTTTATCGTGTATTCTACTTCCATCTCCACCATGTTATGGACAAAATGCTCATAGCTGGTGCCTTCCGATCGGCACAGCATCAGTTTCACCGGTTCCCGGTGCTGACAGATGTATTCTACCATCCAGTGGATACAGTTCGAGGATTCCACCCCCATGTGGTCTGGCTGCTGTTCTTCAGGCAGCTCGGCGAAAGAGGTCTGGGCCTCCATAAACTTCCCCATGAGCGCCGCGGCATGAGGTTCCACAATGGCGTTAAACAAAGCCTCTTTGCTGGAAAAATATCCATAGAAGGCACCGGTGGTCACGCCGGCCTTTTTTACGATCTGACGTAGGGATGCGCCCAGAAAACCTTTGTCAGAAAATTCTTCCATGGCGGCCTGCAAAATATTTTCTAATGTGGCAGATGACTTTTCGTCCATAATATCCTCCATATAACAGTGTCATATAACAATGTTATTATATGTCGCAGAATAAGATTTGTCAATAGGAGAGTACGTATAAAAAACTCGCAGTTCATCAGAGTAATTAAACTCTATCCTGCGAGTCTTATTTTTCTTTTGCTATTCCTTATGGAGGCACGAATTCCAGTAGATCACCGATCTCACTATTCAATACCGCGCATAGGCGTGCGAGAACATCTATATCTAATCGAGGGATCTGGTTCCTGCAGTAGTTGTTGATCTACGTCCGCTGCATCTCGGCCCGGTGGCTTAACATATTGTCGAAGGATACAAGACAGATATAAATTATGAAGAATAGAAAAGAAGAACAGCAGCCTGGGTGGATCAGACTGCTGACTCTTATTTCTCTGCTTGTATCTCAAAGCAATATCCAACTTCCCGGACGGATCGGATGGTAAAGGGAGCATTGGGAGTTGCCTGATATAGTTTCTCCCGTAGGTTGCAGATGTGAAAGCCGATAGTATTGTTTTCATTACCAGACGGGCAATCTCCCCAAACTTTTTCGTAGATTTGGCTGTATGTAAGCACATGTCCCTTGTTGGCTGCAAGCAATAGAAGAATTTCGTACTCCTTTGCAGTGAGCTGAATCTCCTGGCGATCACGAAAAACTTTTCGTTTGCTTGGATAGATCTCAAGACCAGGGAGGGATAGCATCGGTTCCCTGGCCAATTCGTATGTTTCTATTTCTGGATGGCATTTGAGAATGGAAAGAATCTCATCGAATGCTTCAGAGTCTTGTTCTGACAGATCTAAGATGATTACTCGTCCGATGATACCACCTCCTGGTTGTTGTTTTCAAAAGACTTTTTAAGGTGTTCAAAACTTTCTGTGCTGATAACATGTTCGATTCGACAAGCATCGGCCTCTGCTGTTTTAGGATCTACCCCTAATGCTATAAGTCGTTCTGTAAAGAAACAGTGACGCTCATAAATTTGTTCCGCAACCTCACGGCCCACATCAGTCAAATGGAGAAAGTGATTTTCGTCCATTGTGAGAAAACCACTTTCTTTTAGTGTATTGACCGCAACACATACGCTGGGCTTTGACACCTCCATGTGTCGGGCTACATCTACGGAGCGCACCATGCCGAGTTTCTTTTGGAGAACAAGGATGGTTTCCAGGTAGTCCTCCCCGGACGGAGTTATTACGGGCTTCATAAACTCTTTGCTCTCCTTTGCCTGTTTTTGTTGCAATTCTTCCCATGCTTCACAAATAATCAAAGAAAACATCTTAGTGCGCCCCCTTTCTTGCTAACAAATTGTTTTCCAATAACTCTCTCTGGGTGCATGAAGTTTCAGTGTATGCTCGAATATGAAAATTACACAGCCCAGCCAAGGCTTTCCTGTTGAATATGGAACAACTTATGATACAGTCCATTCTGCTGCATTAATTCATCGTGGGTTCCATGCTCTACCAACCTACCGTTATCAAGAACGAGGATCTGGTCCGCATCCACAACTGTACGGAGGCGGTGGGCGATCATAATAACTGTCTTACCTTCCACCAATTTGGCAATCGCCTTTTGAACCAGAACTTCATTCTCCGGGTCGAGGGATGCTGTG
>ERZ506950.178-NODE-178-length-58594-cov-5.033038_pt1 | contig 58594 bp, 58 predicted proteins | sample MGYA00512897_ERZ506950 | MGnify/ENA metagenome assembly ERZ506950
GTCCCAGCAGCACGCCGAGCAAAATGAGCGTACCGGTGACGTAGTAAGAAAAGTTGAACTTGGATGAACCTACCACCGCCTGGAACGACCCGATGGGGCACGCACCCGATGCCGCGGGGCACGAATAGCAATTAAGTCCAGGTACGCAGACGGTTTTTCCCGCGCCCTGATAGATGCCGCCTTTGGCAAAGTTTGGCAGGTGAATGTTGGTAATAAGTGTTGCCGCCGCCTGAATGAATCCGCGAAATCGGGCCAAAACATGCGACGCAGTGTTTTCTCTTTTATCCAATTCCGATACACTCCAAGCACAGCCTAATCGCTTTGGCCAGCACGGCATCCGCCTCGCCACGCATAACACCAAAGCACACCATGGCAATTCCGACGATCAACAAAGCGACCTGTACCACGGGTTTTACCGCTTTGAACAACCTGACCACTCCTTTCGTTACGTGACCATTGGACCATATCGACTATAAAATCCGTGTTAAGCGCGATTTGGAATGTGCAAGGAGACTGTTATGCGTATTTTGATCGTCGAGGACGAGCGGGCGCTGTGTGATGCAATCGCGCGCAGCTTGCGAAACTTGGCGTACAGCGTCGACTGCTGTCACGACGGACAGGAGGCGCTCGACTTACTGAACGTTGAGGCCTTCGACCTCGTGGTACTCGACCTCAACGTTCCCCGTATCGACGGCATGACCGTACTCAGGGAACTTAGGAAAACTGACTGCGAGACTAAGGTACTGATTCTGTCCGCACGTGGCGAAGTATCCGATAAAGTCGCCGGACTCGATGCCGGCGCCAACGATTACCTCACCAAGCCGTTTCATCTGGACGAGCTTGCGGCAAGGATTCGCAGCCTTACCCTAAGACGCTTTATACAAAGCGACATAGTTTTAACCTGCGGAAAGCTCAGCTTTGACACCAAGGCGCGCATCGCTTCCGTGGACAGCGAGGCCTTATCTCTTACACGCAAGGAAACGGGAATCTTGGAATACCTGATGCTTAATCAGGGGCGACCGGTAGGTCAAGAGGAGCTTATAGAGCACGTTTGGGATAGCAGCGTGAACAGCTTTAGCAACGCAACCCGCGTTCACATCTCGTCGCTCCGCAAAAAGCTACGCAGCGCTTTGAGATACGACCCGATTCGCAATCGGATTGGAGAGGGCTACGTTATGGAGGATAGCGAATGAAAAGGCTTTCGCTGCAATGGCGCATAACGATTATGACGGCACTGCTCACGTGTGCAGCATGCGTGCTGACGAACTGCCTGGTCGGCTATACGGGCATGCGCTACATGGATGCTATCGGCAGCGACATCTCGGCCCTTAGCGCAGCCGGCGTAGATGCACCTCAGGCGTTTGACCCAACGAAGGGGAGCCTCGATGACGAGGTCACGATCGTCGTAAACGACGCACAGGAGTCTTTTGGCACGACAGCCTGGTACATCACGGCTGGAGTCACACTCCTTGGCGGCGTGCTGGCATACTTTGTGAGCGGCCGTGCACTCAAACCGCTACGGGCTTTTGCAGCCCAGGTTGAGCGTGTGCAGCCTGACAACCTAAGCGAAATCAGACTCAGTGAAGATGTGCCCACCGAGCTACAACGATGCAGCGCCTCTTTCAACGACATGATCGCCCGTCTTGGCGAAGGGTTCTCTGCACAGCGTCAGTTTACCGGCAACGCCGCACACGAGCTGCGCACTCCGCTCGCCCTTATGCAAGCACAGATTGAACTATTCATCTCCGAGCACTCCGGTTTGCAACCCGAAACAGCCGAGCTGCTCGACCTGCTACAAGAACAAACCGAACGGATGTCGCGAATGACCAAGGTATTGCTCGAGATGAGTGAGCTTCGCAGCGTTCCTTGCGAGGACGATGTTGAACTTGGCCCCTTGTCCGAAGAGGTCCTCACCGACCTTGCGCCACTTGCCGAAAATAAGGGCATAGCCCTCAATTGTGCTGGAGACGCTTTAGTAACCGGGAGCGACACGCTCCTCTATCGGCTGGTGTTTAACCTGGTCGAAAATGCCATCCGTTACAGCCGCCCCGACTCGACTGTCAACGTCTCCATCTGCGACAACGACAGCCACGTGTTCCTGCGAGTCGAGGACCAGGGCCCGGGAATACCCAAGCAGTACCGAGAGAGCGTCTTCCAGCCGTTCTTTCGTCTAGACAAATCCCGCAGCAGGGCATACGGCGGCGCAGGACTCGGGCTAGCGCTCGTTTGGGAGATTGCAGCGCTTCACGGTGGCACGGTAGAGGTCGAAACAAGTTCCGAGAACGGAACCGTGATGCTCGTGACCCTCTCAAAGGGGGCCACCACGTGATCCGACTGTCCAGGAGTTCCACCCGGCATTGTGAAACGCGTCCCAAAACTTGGACATGAGGAATGGGAGGCAGTTCGCATCTATGCCGAGGACGAAGTCCTGGCGGGGATTCAGGATGCGCAGAGGAAGCTTACGGCAGAAAACTCCGACAGAGTCGTGACCGTCGGCGGCAACTGTATGGTGTCGCTTGCCCTCTTCGATTACCTGCACGGGAAATACGAGAACGTTGGAATCGTCTGGATCTATGCGCATCCGGATGTATCCACGCTGAATGATGGCTACCCCAACGCTCACGCCATGGTACTTGGCAGCCTTTTGGAACAGGGTGCACCGCAACTCGTTTCGCGGATGCGGCATCCGGTGTTTAAGCCGAGCGATGTCCTGCATGTCGGGCTACAGCAGCTCCACGACTATCAGGAGGTTTGCTTAAACAAGCATAGGTGTTGCGGTTTTAGCCGATGTCCTCATGGAGGAAAACGACATGCTGGGTCTGTCTGATTAAAGTCCAACAGTTTCCATGAGGCATCTAGCGCGGTAAAAGCTAAAGACCCGGGAGACCCCAAACTGTCAACCATCTTTACGGGTGCAAGGGAAACGGGCAAGACAGCCCCCTCTCGCTCCTATCCGAAACGGCGCTTGAACACGGCTGGATTGCAGCGAATGTCTCCGCCATGCCCGGCATGCTCGAAGATATCATCGAGCACACAAAGGAGGCCGCAGGCCGTTACCTCTCGCAGCCCCATACACGCGTGAGCGGAGTTCAAGTTGGGCAGCGGGGCGGTTTAGCGCGCCAATATAATCAAATCGTGCACTTCCATAGCCTCTCGTCTACGTGGTGTACCGTCGTCTCCCCTTTTATCAGAGTTGGGCGATTTTCAGGCACCCGAGCTGAACTCAAATTGAACTCAACGATGCCTTATCGGTCGAGGGCGTCCTAGCGAGAATATACAGAGGCGCACATTTCGCAGGGAACCTCCCATTCGTTATCATATCGGGATGCTGTCAAGGCAGCGTCAATGCGTTCGACCTACACCTTCTCGCTTTTCGAGGCCTCGTCTGCAGGACCATCGGAATCGATACGGAATCGATCGGCATACCATTCATCCGAAGCAATCACCTTATGGAGCATCTGGAGATGCAGGTCGACATAGTGGCAGAACGCCTTGCCGCATTCCACGAGAGGCGCATTGTTTCTCTCGTTGGGCTCGGCTCCAAAATTAAACTCGACCTCACAGCCCTCCCCAGGCACACCCATGCTCGGCAGAATATCAACGGAGAAGTGGACGAATCCAGACGTCACCTTGTATACATCTTTTACCTTTGGATCGAACTACTCGAGTAAGTCTTGAAGTCTTCCATCGGACATCTTCTCACCCGAGAAATCTTTCAGCTTGTTCACAGGCACACCTTGAAACACCTGCTTGAGAAAGTCATCCTGGTCTTCGGCGGCGAATAATGCGAATGTCCGCAGGCAGACTCCAACCTGTGCGCGGAGAAGCTGGGCGACGCAAACAAGATTCCTCGACTCGAGCATGGAGATGAATCCGTCTATCAGTCTCATCGCATACTCAGAGGAGGATGCCAGATATAGATCCCATTGGGTAAAGTCGCCGTTCATGAAGGGAATCACTGCATTGCGCTCGGCGACTCTCAAGGCACTCAGGCTTTGTTCTATTTTCTCAGCTTCTTGTTTGAACTGTTCGCTATCCAAAATGCCCCCAAATGCCGGCTTCTCAACAAATCAAAAAAGCAAGAGAGACAGAGATTAGGTTCCTGCTCCACTGAACCCGCGCTTCCAGTCGAGACACTCCTCCTCGAAGATCTCCCCAGAGTCCCGTCTCTCGCGCCCCTCACGGAACTGTCCATATCAGTGTAGCCAATCCAAGCACAGCCCCACCGCACGGCCCAGTCGCTTCCGGTCCTGCGTGGCCCCGTGAAGGCGGAAGGGCGTGGTTGTCGTCATCGCGTTCCTTTCTCCTCGTACCTTTTTGGGCATGCGTCACGGGCCCCCGCGCGGCGCTGAGAGCGAATCGGCGCAGGCTTGGGGCCAGTTGCGTAGAGGTTGAGGTTCGGGTTTCGCCGGCTTACGCAGCTTGGCGGGCAGAGCGCCCGGGCTCGCTGCGCCTAGGGCGCGGCGGGATCCGCGACGCCGGAGGTGTCGATCTCGCCCAGATTGGCGAGCTGGCTGATGAACGGGATACTCTCGTGTTCGTCCACCTCGACGCCGCCGAGCACGATGGTGCTGTAGCGCGTGTCGACATGGGTTGTGAACACGGCCGGGTCGAAACCCGAAGCGATAAAGCCAATGCCCGCGAGGACAACACCCGCGGCAACGAGCCCGCCCGCCACGGCGAGGTAGATCTTCTTCGCACTGGTCATGGTACTCACTCCTTTCTACGCTGCGAGATGCGCGGCAGCGCCGCCCTTCTCGCCCTTACCCTTCCAGAAGGGCGAGGCGGCCTTCCTCGCCCAGAGCGCCGAGAGGCGCGCGATCCGCTTGGATGCCTCCCAGGCGCCCACGCCCACGAGGAGAGCCACGCCGACGAAAGCGAGCCCGCAGCCCAGCATCGCAATCGCGTAGGGCGCGTGACCGACGGCCACGCCCGCCGCCACGAGCGCGAGCGACAACGCCCCAGCGGCGCCGAGTGCCGCCGCGACGATCCACACGCAGAGCGCCAGCACCCAGATGCAGATATAGACCGTGACGGCCACGGCGGCGAAGGCGGCGAGCAGCGGCACCCACACCGGGGAGCCCACGATGGTCAGCACCCACAGCAGCGCGGTGCTGCGCCGGCGCGTCCTCGCGATCGCGCGCGGCACGGCAGGCAGGTCATCGAGCGTGGCCTCCGCCACCTCGCCAGGCGTGCCCATGGCGGCCACGGCCTCCTCCTCGCTCATACCGTCCTCCATGCGGTCGGCGATGGCCTCCGCATAGAACGCCTTGGTCTCCTCCACCTGCTCGGCCGGCAGGCAGGCGAGCAGCTCGCCCAACCGGCCCAGAAACTCATCGCGCGTCATGGTGCGCCCCCTCAACGTATGCGTAAATCTCCCGTACGGACGGCCACTCGGCCAGGAACTCCTCGATGCGCGCTCGCCCGTCGTCCGTGATGCGGTAGTACCGGCGCAGCCGCCCGTTGTGCTCGGCGGAGCGCGCCGTGATGCACCCGGCCTTCTCCAGGCGCTTGAGCAGCGGGTAGAGCGTCGACTCCGTGAGCCCCATGCTCGCCGGTACGTCCTTCACGATCTGGTAGCCGTAGGACTCCTCGCCGGAGACGGCCGCGAGCACGCAGGCCTCCAGGAAGCCGCGCTTCATCTGTGCCTCCATCCGCACACCTCCTCTCGTCATATACTGTGCTATACAAACTATACGATGCAAGGTATTAGACGTCAACTCTCATCGCGAAGATTCTCCGGCCCCTGCGCGCTGCGAACGTGATGTCGCGGGGCGGTTGGCATTATGCATGAAACGTCAAGTAACGCTCTTTTGATCAACTTCCACTCGGCCCCATATGCCTTGCACAACACCCCCTTCGACCTCGGGTTCAAGAGAGCCACTAGGCTGGGCGTGCCGGACGGTAAGGTCCTGGACGCCATGGCGGACTTCTCCGATGCCATGCGGGTCATGGGTCTACGCCGATGGAGGCCCACGCACGCGGCAGGGCTCGCCCGTCACCGCTGGTCGCCGGACGGTCCCCACGCCCCGCTCGCCAACGCGCAGGCGACAGCAGCAGTCCAGCGCTAACTGGAGACGCCGGAATGCTCAGAAGATGCGTTTCCCACCGCTGCGGCAGAGCTTTTTGCAGGGGTGGCAATTTTTCCGAATATCGAGGTCAGCTAGGCTTCGATAGCCACCTTGGGAGCATCGCCAATAGACTCTTCCTTTATACGTTCGGCATAAACGTAGACGATACCCACAAATTCCAGTACCGAGCAACAGGAGTACAATTGCTGCATTGTTGCCACCTGATGGGAGATGGAAAATGGACTGCGATGGCTACCCATGCATTCCCATGCCGTTGATGTGCACCGCTTTTGTGTCAGGGCAGATCGACGCTGCGGTTGCAGGCATTTCCGACCCCGATTCGCGCACCATCGCCACGGCAGAAGCGCTGTACTTTCGCGGACAGGCCACCCTCGCTGCCAAGACGGCACGCCCCTATCTTGACGCCACCGACCCCGCACTGCGCTATTCCGCATGCCTTATCTGCGGATATGCCAGTCTGTCGCTCAATCGTATCGAGGATGCCCGCCGTTGCCTTGCGGGCATCCTCGATACGCCAACTGACGAGGAATCGCCCGCCGTCCACGCCACGCATATCCTATTCGCCTCCGCCGCGAGCGTCCTGCTGCACTTGCCTTCCCCGCATTCCGCCGAAGAGTTTTATCCGCTTGCGGCGCATCTGCCCGAAGGCCTGCGCCTGTTCGCCAGCTACGTGATGGCGCATGCCCTGTACCTGCGCGGCGAATATGGCCGCAGTCTGGGCATGGCGGAAAACGCCCTGATCATGAAACAGGGAAGTTATCCCATCTCGGAGCTGTTCCTGCACTTGTCGGCTTCCATGGCCTGCATGAGCCTCAAGGACATCGACACCGCAAAGGCACACTTCGGAGCCGCTTGGGACGTTGCGCGTCCCGACGGCCTTATCGAACTCATCGGCGAGCACCACGGCCTTTTGCAGGGGCTTATCGAGGCGTGTCTAAAAACGCAATACCCTGACGACTTCGCACGCATCATCGAGATTACGTATCGATTCAGCTACGGCTGGCGGCGCATCCACAACCCCGATTCGGGCGAGGACGTGGCCGACGATCTAACGACCACGGAATTCACCATGGCCATGCTCGCCTGTCGCGGGTGGACCAACGTCGAAATCGCACGCCATATGGGAGTATCGCCGGGCACCGTCAAAAACCGCCTATCCGGCGTATACGCAAAGCTTGGCATCGGCACACGCGCCGAGCTGGTCGCGCATATGTTGCGTTAGCGGCCAGACTACCTGGCATATCGAAAGCGTCCCGGGGGCCCGACGCTTTCGCACGCTCAAATTGGACATTTTGGCCATCGAACGGCACTACCGCCACGTGGCGCCTTCTCGCAAAATTGGATTATTTCCACCGATACCTGCGGGATGGGAGCCAAAGATGCTTGATCGCCGTTCGTTACTTGTTGCCGGAGCGTCCTCGCTGGCGAGCGTTATGTTGCCGCGCGTGCCGGGAAGCGCAAACGCCTTCATATTGCCGTTCGCGCCCACCGAAGCCCATGCCGACGAAAAAGACCCCTTCAGGGTGCTCGTTCTCTCGCGCACCATGTTTGGTGTGGTCGTGGTCGACGTTGCCAACAAGAATACGCCCATCACGGGTGCCCAGGTCACGCTCACATCGCGCTATGCCGCAGGCAAGCAACTCGCCGCCACGACCGATGACGAAGGCACGGCCATCTTTGAGGTCGCGCCGCTTTCGGAAGGCTACGTGGACGAGGCAACGCTTCTCGACGCGTACGACTTTAACGGCGGCATCTCCATTAGCATGGCAGGCTACCGCGATGTCGAGATTCCCCTCGCGCGTATCCAGGGCGGCACCGCCATAACCGTTCCAACGCGTCCGCTTTCCGACGGCGAGCCGTACTTTCGCCAGCTCACATTCGACGATTGGGACATCCAGTACGCCGACGCTACATTCATGGCACTGCCGAAGGACGACACGGCAAACGAGCAGCCCGACACGCACGCCTTTACCGTGCAGGCACATCTGCCACAGGGTGGACAGGCAACGCTGCACATCAACAAAGTGACGCCTGCCGCGGGCAGCTCACCCGAAAGCGTCACGCAGATCGGCCAAGTCAAGGCCAGCGCATCGGGCGCGGATAATCTGGCAATGTTCACACTCGAAGACAAGTTCCTCGATGCAGCGTCAAACCTTCTGGAAGAAGGGTGCAGGCTGCGCTTCGTCCTCGACTATCAGGGTAAAACCTACACGCTCTCCTCCCCCATGGCCGTTGTCACCGCGCCGGCCGCAAAGGCAGAATCGGGCTCGACCACCATCATTCCTACTACCATGGACCAAGAGATCACTCCGTTTGATTTTCCGGCGGCGTTTCCCGGCATCGGCGGCAACAAGTTCACCTGCTGGATGCCCTCGTTCCCCATTTTGTTCGATTTCTCGTTTGCCGGGTACGTGCTGTTTGGCGGAGGATACAAACCAGCCAGCTATATGAACGATTCGGGCAACCCTGATCCGGAATACTGGAAGAAATCGCCGCGCGAGTCGGGCGCCAAGCAGGCAAACCGCTACCTCGACGAAATGGAGGGGAAGTGGAATCAGTACAAGAGCATGAGTGCCGGTTCGGGCACCGATCCAAGGAACACCAAGCTCCTTCGCCACCACTGTACGCCGCTGTTCACGATGGATATCGCCACACAGCTGTACGGCTCGCTCGCCTACGATTGGGTGGGCAAAACCTGGGGCAGCAACAACGACCCCGCATACGGCAATATTAAAGCCCTCTTCCAGGTAAGAACCGACCTCAATTGGACCGAGCAGTTTACCCTAGGACCGGTGCCGTTTTTCCTAAACGTCAACCCCTGGGTGCTGGCGAAGCTGGCGCTCGCCGTGGGTGCCCACACGCACGGCAGCGGCGCGGCGTTTTTTAAAAACATTTCGCTCGACTATTCAAACACCTCGGGCTCATTCACCATCCAGATCGGGCTTGCCGTCACCTTTGGCGCCGGCGTTGCAGGCGTCGCTTCGTCTGCCGTGCGCGGCGCCGCATCCCTCACGCTGTTCATTGGGTACGAAAAGGCAAATGGACACCAGCTTCCGCGACTGCGCGTTGGTGCAGACGTCGATGTCGATGTGATACTCCAGTTCGTAATGTTCAAGTGGACCACCAAGGCTTGGTCGGGATCGTGGCCCACACTCCTCGATTCGTGGAATATGTCGGTGAACAATAGCAACCAGTATGTGCTCCAGCGCTCTGAGCTCGCATTGGGTGGAGATACGCCTTACACGTTGGATGCCCGCTTCGGCATGCCCGGCAACATCGAGGCGGGCGGCGTGCCGCAATTTATCGCATCGGCCACCATCGTCACCAACGCCGAGCTGCTCGCACGCGCCGAGGTTAAGGCCGCTGTCGTAAACGTCGCGCCCGTCGTGCGCGATTGGGATCAAGCGGTCACGCGCATTGAGCTCGAGGCGGATGCAGAAAGCGACGACACGGGACGGGTCGAACATTTCGTCCATGCACTGATAGAGAACGACGAAAACGCCGCGCCGATGTACGATTACACCTATATCGGCCAGGCAACGAACACCGTTGCCGACCCGAACGCCAATTCTGCCGGCGTGTCGGAGGACGAGCGTGGCGGCATAAAACCCTCGAGCGACAACGTACTGTTTTCCGGCGTGCTCAGCGAAGCCCACATGAAGCTAACGATGATTGCCGGCGTGGAGTGCCTATTCCGTATCGCCTCGGTGCGCTACGGCGAGAATGGTCGCTCGCGCCTGGTGGTGCATACAAAGACGAACGGCACGTGGTCCGCTCCCACGCCCGTGGACTTCTCCCTTGGGTTTGGCGAGGGCGACGTGGAGCGCAACGGCATATTCGATTACGACTTCGACGTGGTGGAATATACAGACGGGAGGAGAAACCAGGACGCCTACGTGCTGCTGGTCTCGGGCGAGCGCCCCGCCGGTGACAACACCCTTTTCGATACGGCGAGCACATCCGGCATACTGTCCGTTGTGCGCCTGCGCATAAGCAACGACGGAGTTCGCGTGATATCGCATACGTCATGGCGCAGCATCTCGCGCGGCCGCCTTCAGGAGGATGGCTACCATTGCCTGCAGTGCCCACGCATCACGGTGGGCAAGACGCTAGTCGACGGGCGCCTGTCGGGCGCCTACCTCCACCGCCGCGGAGCCACCGCAGAAAAGGCACTCGGCAGCGAGGCCGAGGTTGCGCTGGAGTGCTTTACCCTGTGGTCGGACGTTTCGGGCGACAGTCTCACGTTCCGTCAGGTCCTCCGCTTTCCGCAGGCACCGTCGAGCATCGAGCTGGGCACGCCCGAGAATATCAACGGCAAAATGGTGGTGCCCGTTGCATACGAGACTGCAGACGGTTGCGGCTGCGCATCGTACGCCGTGATCGGCCAGTCCATTGCGGGCTGGGGCGTTATGTCGCCAGATGCGGCAGTACCCCACGCGGTGCCGTGGCCGCAACACACGGGCTTTTTGGCTACCGTCAACGAGCAGCTGCAGCATATTACTTGGGCACGAGGCGCATCGGCATTTGCAACGCAGCCCGTGGGCGCCGCGGGCTGTGGCCCGGCATCGTTTAGCGTAAGCAACAACGGCAGGTGCGTGCTCTATGTAGAGAACACCGATGGCAAGGTGGGGCAAACCTACGACGAAGAAGGCAACCCAGTAGCAGTGATGGGCAAGCACTTCCGCATCTTCGCCAGCACCTTGGCAGGTGATCTGTTTACGGAGCCGTTCGTGATGTGCGAGCTGGACCATCCCGTCGATCAGATAACGACATTTTTGACGTCGGGGGGCATGCTCTCCGCGCTCGCCACGCACATTGTGAGCGCGGAGAAGAGCGAGGCAGAACTACACGGCATCGAAGTGCCCTTGGTGGCGTGTGCCACTCCGACGGGCGCGGTCGCTACCTCGGGCGCGGTGGTGCCCGGAGCAGCAGGCGAATCCTTCATGGTCACGGTGCGAAACGACGGCAACACCTTGCTGACCGCCGGCACGATCGATCTGTACCGAGAGGGCTCCAGCCAGCCGTTCTCCAGCGCATCCATCGGATTCGGAACAAACGCACGCATGGCTTCGATCTACGATCCGGAGCTTGCCGAGAACGCTTCGGCCAACGATATGGCACACGTGAAGTACGCGCTCGAGACGCTGGGCGCACGTTTTGCAACGCACCCGCTGGTAGCCGACAACGGCAACGCCGTGCTGGCACCGGGTTGCACGGCACAATTCCGCATGAGCTTCGCCATTCCCGAGAGTTGGAGCGACGAAGTGGGCAAACGCGTAACGTTATATGCGAAGGCGCGTAATCTGGTGGCGCTCGATCCCGTAACGCTCGAGGAAATTCGACCGGGCGCAAACTCGGCGCTGGGTGCCATACTGCACGAGCTTCATGTGCCCGACGCGGCATGCGAACGCTCAGAAGTTCAGGTCGGCGTATGCGACAGCGCGGATACGACAGGACTTCACGACGCCCCGATGACGGTCGACGGCGATGGCGGCTCGAGTGGCGGCGGTACTGACGAGGGCGGCGGCTCCAGCGGAAGCAGCTCCGGCAGCGGCAAGGATCACGGCAATAACAAGCGCTCCGGAAAAGCGGGCGCGCTTGCAGGCACGGGCGATGTCAACGCTCCCCTCATGGCAGCCGCTGCAGCACTCGCCGCAGCTGGTGCCGGCCTTGTCGCCTACAGCGCCCGCCGCACGGCGCTCGAAACCGACACCGCCAATGAGGTCAATTCGGATAGGCCTCGCTAGCTCCTAGTTACTTTTGTGAGAGACGCCGACTCGACTCATCGAACGCCAAAAGGGCTGGCCTCGGGTACCCGAAGCCAGCCCTGAGTCGCCTGACATGGGAATCGCAGTCCGCTACTTGAGCTTCAGCGCCTCCATCATGGGCACGGCGGCGTCCCAATCGATCTTCCAGCCAATCGACACGCGGACGGTTTCACCCGTTGCGGGAGCCGTCGCAAACAGCGTATGGCCGTTGTCGGGACCGGTAAAGCGCAGCCACGTTATGCCGTTGTACTCGACCTGGTCGGTTGTTGTCTCCTTGCCTTCGTAGACCTGCTCTAGGCTTGCAACCTCTTCCTCCGGCGAGCGCGGGAAGATGCTGATGTTCAGGCGTCCTCCAGTCTCGTCGTGGAAGAAGTTTGCCTTTTCGCGCTCTTCGTCGGACGAATCCAGCGTGTACCCATCGGCAGCCTCGATGCTGTACGATGCGCAGTCGATGCCCGTTAAATCTGCCTTCTCGCCAGAATCGGCCACGCCGCCGGCCGCCTTGAACTCCTTGGTCTCGCATCCCGTGGTGTCGAAGTGCATGGCCTCATGATTCTTGGCGGGGGCGTAAGCGTCTACGAACTCGACAGTAATGGGCCCGTAGTACGCCGTCTTGGGCGCCCAGAAATACACATACTCAACGGTCTCGCCCGGACCGATATCTTGCCTCTTGGAAAGATCGATGCCCTCGTGAAGCTCATCGGGAGCCTCGCTTGCAACGTAGTCGAGGACAGCCGCCTTGCCGGAAGTAAACAACGGGTCGCCTGCCTCAAGATCGCCCTGGGCAGCGTGCACGTTAAAGGAGTCAAACGTTCTGTTCTTTGTGTTGTTGTTGGTAATCTTGATGTGCAGGTAAAAGCCGTCCTGCTTCTTGGCATCACCGCGATAGAACGTACCGTGAGCCACCGACTCATAGGTAATGCCAGCCACCTCGACCGTCTGCGACTCATAGGCCTTGGCCTTCTTGGACTTCTCCTGCACAGGTGCGCTCCCGCCCGAGCCACTCGGCGCATTACCGCCGCAGCCGGCAAGCGTACACGCCAACACAGCCGAAAGCGTCACGGTGGGAATTCCTAACAGCAGCTTCTTCGTCATGGGCTTCATCATCCTCACCGCTCCTTTCGGCTTGCAGCTCATCCGTTGCCCGAGTCGCAAGTCGACTCCGTGGCATCGGCTTCCACTATGAGCGTATGACGAAACGCGGCGCCGGCGAAGTGACCCACGGCCCAAATAACGACCCGTCAGCGTTCCTTATGGGCCAAAGGGACTCACGCACGCACGCCCGTGGCCCATAAAACGAGACGCTTGTCCCAATGTTCGATTCGATCCATCCGCAAACAAAGTAGGGCGCCTCCAGCCGCCTTCAAACTTACTCGGGCAGAATCAACTCGGTCTTGTCCGAGTAAACGCCGTTCCATCAAATTCCGAACGATTGTTCGATGGATTTCGTGTTGGTTGGAATCGTCTGTGGGCTGGGCTATGCTACCTTGACTATCTATATGACTTAAATGCAGCAAAGGAGCACCGAGAGAGCGAGTATGGCAAAAAACACCGCAAACTATGGTAACGACAGTATCCGCCAGCTCAAGGACGAGGAACGCGTACGCCTGCGCCCCGCCGTCATCTTTGGCTCGGACGGACTCGATGGCTGCGCGCATGCTGCCTTCGAGATCCTGTCCAACGCCGTTGACGAGGCACGCCAGGGCTACGGCAAGCTTATCACCCTTACCGCCTTTCGCGATGGCTCCATTCAGGTAGAGGATAACGGCCGTGGCTGCCCGCTCGACTGGAACCCTTCCGAAAAGCGCTTTAACTGGGAACTCGTCTTTTGCGAGCTCTACGCCGGCGGCAAGTATAACAACAACCAGGGCGGCGACTACGACTTCTCGCTTGGCACCAACGGCCTGGGCTCCTGCGCGACCCAGTACGCTTCCGAGTACATGGACGTCACGGTTTGGCGCGACGGCAACAAGTACTCCCTGCACTTTAAGAAGGGCAAGGTCGTCGGCGCCAAAAAGAAGGCACTCGAGATTGAGCCCAGCGACGAGAACCGCACCGGCACCACCATCAAGTGGCGCCCCGATCTTGAGGTCTTTACCTCAATTAGCATTCCCCACGATTGGTATCGCGAGACCATGCGCCGTCAGGCCGTGGTCAACGCTAACGTGACCTTCCGCCTGCGCATTGAGGGTGACGATGGCGAGTTTTCCGAAGAGGATTTTTGCTATCCCAAGGGCATCGAGGACTACGTGCTCGAGAAGGTCGGCACCGACTATCTCACCGAGCCCTTCTTTATCGAAGCCGACCGTCGCGGTCGCGACCGCGAGGACCTGCCCGACTACAACGTAAAGATCACCGCGTGCATGTGCTTCTCGCGCACCTTCATGATGCAGGAGTATTACCACAACTCATCGTGGCTCGAGAACGGCGGCTCGCCCGAGAAGGCGGCCCGTAGCGCTCTGACCAGCGCCATCGATGCCTACATCAAGCAACAGGGCAAGTACAACAAAAACGAGAGCGGCATTAAGTGGCAGGACGTCCAGGACTGCCTGGTACTGGTGACCAACTGCTTCTCCACCCAGACGTCCTACGAAAACCAGACCAAGAAGGCCATCAACAACCGCTTTATCCAGCAGGCCATGACTGCCTTCTTTAAGGAACGCCTCTCGACCTACTTGATCGAGAACAAAGACGCCGCCAACAAGATCATGGAGCAGGTGCTCATCAACAAGCGCTCGCGCGAGAATGCCGAGAAGACGCGCCAGAGTATCAAGACCAACCTGCAGCAGAAGACCGACATGGCCAACCGCGTGCAGAAGTTCATCGATTGCCGCTCCAAGGACAAGAGCCGCCGCGAGATCTACATCGTAGAGGGTGACTCGGCAGCAGGCGCCATCCGCACGTCGCGCGATGCCGAGTTCCAGGGCGTTATGCCCGTCCGCGGTAAGATCCTCAACTGCCTGAAGGAGGACTACCCGCGCATCTTTAAGTCCGACATCATCATGGACCTCATGCGCGTGTTGGGCTGCGGCGTGGAGATCAAGGACAAGCGCATCAAGAACCTGGGCGCCTTTGACCTGGACAACCTCAACTGGAACAAGGTCATCATCTGTACGGACGCCGACGTCGACGGTTACCACATCCGCACACTCGTACTTACCATGCTCTACCGCCTGGTGCCCACACTTATCGACGAGGGCTATGTCTATATCGCCGAGTCGCCGCTCTACGAGATCAACTGCAAAGAAAAGACCTACTTTGCCTACACTGAGCTCGAGAAGAACGGCATCCTTAAAGAGATCGGCGACCAAAAGTGCTCGATCAACCGCTCCAAGGGTCTTGGTGAGAACGACCCGGACATGATGTGGCTCACCACCATGAACCCCGAGACGCGTCGTCTGATCAAGGTGGAGCCCGAGGACGTCACCAAAATGGAAACCATGTTCAACCTGTTGCTGGGTAACGACGAGGCGGGCCGCAAGCGCCATATCTCCGAGCACGGCAAGGAATACCTGGGCCAGTTGGATCTGCAGTAGCAGCAAATCGATAACGACGGCCCATAAGAAGTTCAAGAGGATATCGTGGCAAAGAAGAAGACGAAGAACCAGCCAAAGAAAAAGCAGGTCAACGCCGAGAACGTCATCGGCCTGCACTCCGAGGTCACCGACCAGCCGATCACGCAGACGCTCGAGGTCAACTACATGCCCTACGCTATGAGCGTCAACGTCTCGCGTGCATTCCCCGAGATCGACGGCTTTAAGCCCTCGCACCGCAAGCTGCTCTACACCATGTACAAGATGGGTCTGCTCAAAGGCGAGCGCCAGAAGAGCGCCAACATTGTGGGCCAGACCATGAAGCTCAACCCGCACGGCGACGCCGCGATCTACGAGACGATGGTGCGTCTGGCGACGGGCAACGAAGCGCTGCTTGCCCCCTTCGTGGAGTCGAAGGGCAACTTTGGCAAGTACTATTCGGGCGACCTGAGCTACGCCGCCTCGCGTTATACCGAGGCTAAGCTCTCCCCCATCAGCGCCGAAATCTTCAAGGACATCGACAAGGACCCGGTCGACTTCGTCGACAGCTACGACGGCGCCATGAAGGAGCCGCGCCTGCTGCCCACCACGTTCCCCAACATCCTCGTCTCGGCCAACAAGGGCATCGGCGTCGCCATGGCGTCCGACATCTGCGGCTTCAACCTTAACGAGGTCTGTACCGCAACGATGCACTACCTGCAGGATCCCGACTGCGACCTGCTCGAGTACATGCCCATGCCCGACTTCTCGACCGGCGGCGAGATCATCTACCGCCGCGAGGAGATGGAGAAGATCATCGAGACCGGCCTTGGCAGCTTCCAGATTCGCTCCCGCTGGCGCTGGATTCCCGAAGAGCGCATCATCGAGGTCTACGAGATCCCCTACACCACCAAGACCGATGTCATCATCGAGCGCATCGTCAAGCTCTCCAAGGAGGGCAAGGTCAAGGAGATCGCTGATATCCGCGACGAGACCGACCTTTCGGGTTTGCGCATCGCCATCGACCTTAAGCGCGGCGTCGACCCCGACAAGCTCATGGCCAAGCTCTATCGCTCGACCACGCTGCAGGATTCGTTCTCGTGCAACTTCAATGTGCTGGTCGATGGTTACCCTCGCGTTATGGGTGTGCGCCAGATCCTGCACGAGTGGGTCAAGTGGCGTATTGAGTCCACGCGTCGCCGCATTAACTTTGACCTGGGCAAAAAGTCCGAGCGTCTGCACCTGCTGCACGGCCTCGAGGCGATCTTGCTCGACATCGACAAGGCGATCGCCATCATCCGCGGCACCAAGCTCGAGGCCGAGGTCGTGCCCAACCTTATGAAGGGTTTCGACATCGACGAGACCCAGGCCGAGTTTGTTGCCGAACTCAAGCTCCGCAACATTAACGAGGAATACATCCTCAACCGCACCAAGGACATCGCCAAGCTCGAGGGCGAGATTGCCGAGCTTGAGGAGACCCTCTCCAGCGAAGAGAACATCAAGAAGGTCATCAGCGACGAGCTGGCCGCGGTCAACAAGAAGTACGTGATGCCGCGCCGCACGGGCAGGATCGAGCCCCATGAGGTCATCGAGGTGAGCCTGGAGCCCGAGGTCGAGGAATACCCGGTCACCATCATGCTCTCGCGCGATGGCTACCTTAAGAAGATGACGGACCGCGTGCTCAAGAAGGCGACCACGCTCAAGTACAAGGACGGCGACAAACCCTTTATCGATTTCCAGTCCTCCAACACCCACGAGCTGCTCGTGTTTACCAACAGGGGCCAGGTGTACAAGTGCAAGGTTGCGGCGTTTGAGGACACCAAGTCGGCCCAGCTGGGCTCGTACCTGCCGACCGACCTCGAGATGGAACCCGACGAGAACGTCATCTGGGTCATCGACCCCGAGGACTACAAAGCCGACGTGCTGTTTGTCTTTGAGAACGGCCGTGTGGTGCGCGTCGCACTTGCCGGATACGTTACCAAGACTAACCGAAAGCGCCTCAAGAACGCCATCTACGGCGGCAGCAAGCTGCTGTATGCGCAGGTACTCAAGGAAGACCGCGACCTCGCGCTGGTCTCGAGCGACTACCGCCTGATGAACTTCAACACGTCGCTGCTCAAGACCAAGACGACCACCAACACGCAGGGCGTCCAGGCCTTTACGGCCAAGAAGGGCCGCTCGGTCACCACCGTCGGCACGACCGAGGACATCCTCGGCGCCGGCGTCTCCGCCGAAAAGTTCACCGCGCAGAGCCTGCCCTCTGCCGGCGCCCTCATGAAAGAAAACGACATGCCGAGTCTGTTTGATTAACAGCCGTATGGCCGGTTCCGACAGCCCAACCCCCTTGAAACGCAGCAAGGCCCGAATGGTTCAAATGAACCTTTCGGGCCTTGTTCGTTATTGGAAATGCGCGCTAGGCAAGCTTGCGAGCGAGCTCTCGCACCCCTTCCAGCTTGGGCGAGGAGGCCATGCTGTCGCGCTCGGTCATACCGCTGATGGTGACAATGCCCTGGTCCTCCCACTTGCAGTACGCGCAGGTTGACTTGTACATAGCGATTGCCGCATCATAGACGCCCTCGCTGTGGCTATCGAGCAAAAGGGCCGTCTTGGTGAACGGGAAGCCCGTAGCACCGAAGGCGTACAGGCGGTCGATGACAGCCTTCTCCTGCGCAGTGATATCAAACCAGTAGATAGGCGAAGCGAAGACAACCATGTCGGCGTCTTTCAGCGACTTGATCACGTCGGCCATGTCATCCTTCTGCACGCAAGTGCCCTCATGGGCGAAGCAGTACTGACATCCCAGGCAACCAGCAATCTTCTTGCTGGCAACGCGGACGACCTCGACCGTATTGCCGCTCTCGCGCGCGGTCTCGGCAAACGTCTCGACCATGGTGTCGGTATTGGCGCCCTTGCGCGGGCTGCCGCTCAATACAACGATATTCATAGGATTCCCTCTCCCTCATGCTGCAGGCGCGCAGCATGTCTTCTTGTAACCAAAACGAATGGAGTTAATCAATCGCCTCGTTTTCGCTACTCCCACTCAGTGACTAATCCAGTCCGAGTGTTGTCGATGCGCGTCGTGTCGTACCGCCTAAGGGCTGATTCGTGCGCAATTTGGGCGAATCAGGCCCTTGATTCGCGATTTCGAATGACTCGATTGATTCGCAAAACCGCAGATCGCTCCTTTAATCACTCCCTGGTTTCCGCCGGGGTTCGTAGCGGGTGGCATGAAAGGGGTGATTCAAAGGGTCGAAGAGATGCCCATAGCGCAATCGTCTGGTATTGGCGCGGCGAGGGACTTCTCACCTCCATCAGCCTAAATCGTCAAGCTCCGAAAGACGTCGAGCTAGAGAAAAGGACCTATTTCCCATCATGGATTGGGTCTACCTGCATGACTAGAGCCCTGGTGTAATTGGCTGGATCACCGTTCCGGGAACCAGTATCGACCTACCTGTCCGCCAAGCTCCTTCTTCAGCTCCAGACTAGTATCTGACTCGCGCCGATATAAGCGAAAACCGAAGAGATGCATCTTAGCCAAGAAAATAAGGTTAGCCTTATCTTACTTCATGATTCGTGTGTTATAGTTAGATGGCTCTAACTGTTTGGGGACGATAGCCATGCACGAACGCAAGGACTTCTGGGACAAGAATGCCGGTCGGTACGACCGTTTCATGCGAAAGGACCGGGCGGCGTATGAGAAGATGTATGGGCTGATCAGGCCGGTGGTGAAAGCAAAAACCGTGCTGGAGGTTGCCACCGGCACGGGGCTTATCGCAAAGAGCATCGTGAATGTAGCGGCGCACATCGAGGCTACGGACGCTTCTGCAAAGATGATCCTTGAAGCAAAACGGGACAATCAATCCGCAAAGCTGCACTTTTCCGTACAGGATATGTTCCGCCTGCCCTATGCACATAAGTCCTTCGAAGTGGTGATCGCGTCCAACGCGCTTCACATAGTGCCGCATCCGGAAAAGGCCCTGCAAGAAATCAGGCGGGTGCTGAAGGACGACGGCGTGCTCATCGCGCCAACCTTCACCCACGCGGGGAACTCGGTTTCCGGCAAGGCAAAAGCCTTTTTCATGAGTATGGCGGGATTCCCCCTCCACAGCAGGTGGACAAGCGAGGAATACCTGCGTTTCCTGCGTCAAAACGGCTGGGCGGTGCAGAAAAGCGCGGTGCTGAAGGCCTCGTTCCCGTTGACCTATGCGGAATGCACGAAATCGGAGGGGCCAGATGTCGTTCTTTGAAAACACCCGCAAGCCCGTGGGCCTCGGCGGAAAACTTATGGTTGCCATGATGAATCTGGGCCACAGCCCTGTGGCGCGGTGGGGACTTCGATTTTTACGACTTGCGCCAAATGCCAAGGTGCTGGATTGCGGCTGCGGCGGCGGGGCGAACATAAAACGACTGCTGAAAAAATACCCGCATGGCGTCGTCAAGGGCATCGACTATTCGCCCGTCAGCGTGGAGAAGGCTAGAAAGCTCAACCGAACTGCAATTCAGGAGGGGCGTTGCGCCGTTCTGCAAGGCAGTGTGACGGATATGGTGTTTGAGGATAGCTACTTCGATGCTGCCACGGCGTTTGAGACCGTCTATTTTTGGCCTGAGTTGCCCCGATGCTTCCGTGAGGTCTGGCGGACGCTGAAGCCAGGCGGGACAATTCTTATCTGCAACGAGAGCAATGGCGATACGGACAAGGACGAGAGGTGGACGGAGATCATCGGCGGCATGACCATCTACAAGGACATTGAATTAAAGGCGTGTCTGGAGCAGGCGGGTTTTCACGAGGTGCAGATACGCAAAAAGAAAAAGTGGCTCTGCGTCACGGCGCGGAAGTAAGGATATCAAGCACGGGCATTTTTGCATCCATCCTGCACATGACGATAGGCATGACGGTCATAGCGGCTGTGCTGGCGGCAATTATGACAGTTTTTATTCACTGAGGAAGAAACCTATGAAATGTAAAATTGAGAAAAACACCGTTCAGGAGACGCTGATCCTCCCGCTGTATTCCCGGAAGCTGTGTACGGAGCTGTACCCGAACCTTTATAGGGATGAAACAGCGGTTCGTCTGCTCGACCAAATCGACTACGACTTTTCAGAGGCAGAGAAAAACTCCCGCAGCCTGATGCAGCGCTTTGGTGCGCTGGAGGTGGCCACACGGCAGAGTGATCTTGCTTTCGAGGTGCGGGATTACCTGAAAGGCCACCCCAATGCGGCGGTGGTCAATCTGGGCTGCGGGCTGGACAACACCGGCAGAACCTGCGACAACGGTAGATGCAAGATCTACAATCTGGACTTCCCGGATGTGATTGCCTTGCGGCAGCAGCTGCTGCCCGCCGAGGATCGAGAACAAAATATCCCCCGCGACCTGAAAGACACCGCATGGTTTAGCAAAATCGATGCCTCCGGCGGGGCGGTATTCTTTGCCTCCGGGGTGTTCTATTACTTTCTGACCCAGCAGGTCCGGGAACTGGTGCGGGGAATGGCGGACGCTTTCCCCGGCGGTGTGCTGGTCTTTGATGCTGCCAATCGGACGGCAGTAAAGATGATCGCAAAAACATGGCTTAAGACTGCAAAAATCAAGGATGTGGGGGCATATTTTGCGGTTTCGGATGCCGCCAAGGAAATCGGCACGTGGGACAGCCGTCTGCAGGTCACAAGTCGCGGCTATATGCTGGGTTACAACGATTTGAGAGACCCTTCTGTCAGCGGCTTTTTCCGGTTTCTCGCAAGGGTCGGTGACAACGGGATGAAAATGCAAATCGTGAAAATAAGATTCTAAGAGACAAAAATGAAGCGCGCTCACTTTGACGTTGAAGAAGACGGCTTTTACGGCGCATATTGGGCGTGCAAGGACACACATACAGCAGCGGGCACGGATTCGATTGAAACCGTGCCCGCCATCTGATGCTATATTATTTTATCGAACGTCTGTTCTGTTATCGCCTATTACAACAGCATTGCGTTCGCATTCACGGAGCTTTACGGCAGAAGCTGTGGGGGCGGTGTGCTTGAGATTCTGCCCAAGAAAGTTGGCAATATCCATGTTCTCAATACCGGTCTATTGAACATTAATCCCGAGCTAAAAAGAAACGTTATCAGCATAATTGACGGAGTAGTAAGAAATGGGCGCAATATCGACGAAGCGTTGGATTACATTGATGCAAAGATACTCGTTGGTGTACTTAGATTCGATAAAGATACCTGTCGCGCATGTAGACGCATATGGAAAGACATTGAAAGCAAGGCGCCTTGGCAGAGGCACAAGATAGGCAGTGACTATAATGACCAGCACAAAATTTACTTGGATTAGCTTTTATGAAGAGTTATCTGACAAGCTGCTGACCTATCGAGACAGGCGCGGCGATTTGATAAACAAGCTAGCAACTGTCTATGAATCAATCGGGATGAGTCTCCCTAAGCTTGAGGCAGATGAGCTCCAAGACATCGATCCGTTCACCGTCTTCGGCCTCTTCAACAAGGGCATCACAGACGCAAACCGGCAAAAGATCATCGCCGGCATCGCCGAGGTGTTCGACATTGGGGCAGATCAGCCCACGGACTTCGAGGGCATCCCCGTGCTCAACAACCTCAACGCGACCTTCTATGCCTTCGCCAACGACGAACGTCGCGGCGAGCACGACATCGATAACCTCTGGCACGTGTTCGAGGCCGAACTTGCACTGGCCGCCGACGACAACGAGGAAACCCGGAAGGCCTTCGTCGAGGCATTCGATACCACCGTCATCCAGTTCACACTTGGCTGGAAGCTCACCATGGGCCTCTACTGGGTGAGGCCCTACAACTTCATCAGCCTGGATTCGCGCAACCGCTGGTTCATGGCCGACGTCGCAAAGGCTGGCACCGCCATCGCCGGCAAAGTGCCGAAGGAGAAGGACTCGCCAGTTCATGACGGAGATCGCTACCTCGCCATTTGCGACACCATCAAGTCGGAGCTCGGAAGCGAAGAGTGCTCGTATGCAGACTTCCCCTCGCTGACGGCTGCCGCCTTCGTGGAGTCTGAGCGCGTCAACCGCGAGAGGAAGGTCGCCGAGAAGGCTGCAGCCGAGAAGGCGGAAGAAAATTCCCTTGGAGACGAGGGGGTCAAGACCACACATTACTGGACCTACTCCCCGGGAGACGGTGCCGCGAGGTGGGATGACTTCTACGCACGTGGCGTAATGGGCGTCGGCTGGAGCAAGCTCGGCGACGTCGAGAAATACGCCAGCAAGGAAGACATCCGCAAGAACCTGCGCACCCTGTACAGTAGCAAGTACTCGCAGAAGAACTCCGCGCTCGCGCTCTGGCAGTTCTCGCGCGAAATCAAGCCGGGCGACGTTGTCTTTGCTAAGCGGGGCCGCAGCGTAATTATTGGTCGCGGCATCGTTGAGGGGGATTACCAATTCGACGAAAATGGCGACTCCTATCCGAACATCCGCAGGGTACGCTGGACGAACAGAGGAGAGTGGCACACGGAAGACTTCCTCGCCGTGAAGACCCTGACGGACATCACCGCCTATCCCGACCTCGTTGAGAAGCTCAACTCGTTCTTCGAGGACGAGGGCGGCGAAGTCGAGGAAGACACGGAGGAGGTTGAATACCCAGCGTACACGTTCGAGGACTTCCTCTCGGAGGTCTACATGGACGGCGAGCACTACAGGACCCTCGTCAACGTCCTGCGCGCGAAGAAGAACATCATCCTGCAGGGTGCCCCAGGCGTAGGCAAGACCTTCGCCGCAAAGCGCCTGGCCTACTCCATGATGGGCGTGAAGGACGCCGAGCGTGTGATGATGGTGCAGTTCCACCAGAGCTACAGCTACGAGGACTTCATAGAGGGGTTCCGCCCGAACGCGCAGGGCTTCGACCTCGAGAAGGGCGCGTTCTACAACTTCTGCAAGAATGCGAAGGACGATTCTGACAACGACTACTTCTTCATCATCGACGAAATCAACCGTGGCAACCTCTCGAAGATCTTCGGCGAGCTGTTTATGCTCATCGAGAACGACAAGCGCGGGCCCAGGAACACGCTGCAGCTCCTCTACTCGCACGAGCTGTTCTACGTCCCGAGCAACGTATACCTCATTGGCATGATGAACACAGCGGACCGCTCGCTCGCCATGCTCGACTACGCCCTGCGCCGCCGCTTCGCGTTCTTCGACCTCCGTCCCGCCTTCGACACGGAGAGCTTCATCGCCTATCAGGAGGGACTTGCCAGTGAGAAGTTCGATAGGCTCATCTCTTGCGTCGTGAAGCTGAACGAGGCGATCGCGTCCGACGAGTCGCTGGGAGACGGCTTCTGCATCGGCCATAGCTACTTCTGCCGCATGTCCCCGGACGACGTGACGGACGATAAGCTCTCAGCAATCGTCAACTACGAGCTCGTGCCGATGTTGCGCGAGTACTGGTTCGACGAGCCCACCAAGGTCGACGAGTGGGCCGGCAAGTTGCGCAGGTCAATCCGGTGATCCGGATACAGAACATCTACCACATGCTCGCCTATGCGTTCCAGACGCTGCAAGGGCAGGGCTACCGCGACATCGCAGCCGAGGAGTTCGACAACACCGCTGACCTCCTCGCCGAGATACTGTCACGGGGCGTGAGCCTGCAGCTCAAGCGCGGTCTTGGCCGAGAGTACGTCGACCGCAAGGATATGCTCTCCTCACCGAGGGGCAAGATTGAGCTGTCCGAGTCCTTGAAGACGCGCTCAATTCTGCGCAGGCAGCTGATTTGCAGCTACGACGAGTTCAGCACGGACACGCGCATGAACCGCATCCTCAAGGCGACGATCATGCTCTTGATTCGCTCGGACATCGACAAGGCGCGCAAGAAGGCACTTAGACGGCTGCTTCCGTACTTCGTGGACGTGGAAGACGTGAACCTTTCGGGCGAAGACTGGCACATGTGCTTCGACCGGAACAGCCAGACTTATCGCATGCTCATGAACGTGTGCTGGCTGGTCGTGAAGGGCCTTCTCCAGACGCGGGAGAGCGGGAGTCTCCGCATGATGGACTTCCTCGACGAGCAGCGAATGAGCCACCTGTACGAGAAGTTCATCCTCGAGTACTACAGACGTGAGCACCCAGAGCTTTCCGCGGGGGCGCCGTACATCAGCTGGGCACTCGACGACAGCTTCGATGACATGCTCCCCGCCATGCACACCGACATAACGCTCACACGAGGCAGGACCGTCCTCATCATCGACGCGAAGTACTACAGTCACACGACGCAACAGCAGTTCGACAAGCAAAGTGTCCACTCCGGCAACCTGTACCAGATCTTCACCTACGTGAAGAACAAGGAAGCGGAGCTCGCCAGCACTCACGAGCAGCATAGCGTGTCGGGCATGCTGCTCTACGCCAAGACCGACGAAGACGTGCAGCCTGATGGTGTGTATCAGATGAGCGGTAACCAGATAAGCGTGAGGACATTGGACCTGAACCAGCCCTTCGAGACAATACGTTCGCAGCTCGACGGTATTGCTGAAGCTCATTTCTCAAAAGAAGCGGCTTATGTTTGAGAGCCTGACAAAACATCTGCCTGCGATTGAGAATGCCGAGGGATTTGGCAACTGGGTTGTAGACCGAGAGAGCAAGGGCACCATGAACGACCCAATCAAGATGCCCTACGTGAATTACGGAACGACGGTTGCTGACGTCGAACAATCAATCTACGACTTCGTCGACGAGCATCCCGAGTACGAGCCCACGCATTACCGCGACATACTTGAACGCAACGGACTCGAGTGGGGCAGCCAAGCAATGTCTGGGGCAGATGTATCGGAACTCGACGGCCAGGCGGTGATGGCGCTTCTGCTGGGAGCCGTGAGAGCGGAGCGTTTCTGCGACGGAGCTCTGCTCGGCTTCTTTGGGGACGGGAGCATGAGACGCTGGCTGTTGAGGTTGAAAGAGATTGACGGGCGAGACGGAAATGAAGTGCAACATGAATAAAGATGACGCCATCGCGAAGCTTGGACCTACAAAATCGTGATGCTGTGAGTAGTTCTTACTGTGTCTCTCGCCATCTCCAAAACTACCTTTCCAAAAGTGGTGCAACAGAATCGGGGGCTTCGTCCTGTTGCAGCATTCTTGCACCAAACTTCGCAAAAAAGAAGCCCCTCACAGGAACGTGAGGGGCTTCTACCTGCTGCTTTGTGTTACGCTACCTTTTCCCGCTATTCCCACTCGATGGCTTCGGTTCTGCCGTCCCGTCGCTCCAGTTGCACCCAGTTTTCGGTGCCGCCTCGAGCCGAGTGCCGCCAGGTGACACCATGTCGCGTTTCGTCGGCTTTGGGGACAAAAGCTGGGACAACTCTAAAAACTTTTTTCAAACTCAGGGCTTTGAGTTTTTGTTTTTGTCCCAAAGGGCGCGGCGGGACGCCTTTGCAAGCTCAATATCGCCGAAAACGCCCGTTTTGAAACTCAATCGCCCTTTTGCCCGCAAGCCGCCAGCTACAATCGCAAGTGAATTAACGCGGGCGGCTTTCATGCTGGTTGAAAAACCGCAAGTCGCAGCTCTTCGTCGTCCGCGGGTAAAGTGAGTAGTCTCAGGTGGCTTGCCCATGAGTTGGCGAGCGGGCTTTGAGATTCCGCCGACGTCTGGAAACGCTTCGAGCTCCCTTGAATTTCCGGACAGCACATGATATAAGATAATTGGTTTTCCGTTAGGAAGGCTTCCAAGTGCCGGGGACGTTTTCCCCGGCTTTTTTCTTATCCAGGAGAACAATGCGAGAACTCAGCATCTTCGTCGACGAGTCGGGAAGCGACGGCCTCTCCGACCGCCACTACCTGCTCACCGTCGTCATGCACGACCAATCCGAAAATATCGCGAATTCGATCGCGGCATATGAGGGCGCCCTTCGCGCCAAGGGGCTCCCGGACATACCCTTCCATGCGTCGCCGCTCATGAACGGCAAGGACCAGTACTCGGGGCTCGACCTGAGGACGCGCAAGATGATGCTCGGCTCGTTCCGCGTCTTCTTCCGCCACATGCCCGTAAAGTACCACACCTTCGCATACGCGACCAAGCAGTTCGCCTCGCTCGACAAGCTCGCGGGGGCGATGCGAAGGGATATCGTGAACTTCCTGTTCGACAACCTCGCGGAGCTGCAATCCTACGATATGGTCAAGGTCTACTACGACAACGGCCAGCACTCCATCGCCGAGTCACTCCATCGCGCGGTCGAGTACGCGCTGTCGAAGGACGCCGTCGTCTACCGATCGGCGCAGCCCTCCGAGTACCGGCTTTCGCAGGCGGCGGACTACATCTGCACCATGGAACTCACGGCAATCAAATACGCGGAGCACACCGCCACCGCGACGGACGAGAAGTTCTTCGGCAAGTGGTCCGATTTCAAGAAGGGCATACTGAAGGAGACGCGCAAGAAGCTCGTCTAGAGAGGCGATCAGCCCTTGGCGGAGCGTTTACCGACAATGGAGTCTGTTACGCGGGGGGGTTGATAAGACGCCACTTAGCTGCATAATAGGTTCCAGTTAGAAACCCTCGGGTTTGCGGGGCGGGATCGTGAAAGCGATTCTGCCCTATTTTTTTGAAAGACTGCTCGTCCAATGGCTTCTGCATCAGATAAACCACTTGGAGCAGAAGCCGATTTGGAAGACCGAATGGACTAGCATCGAGATTCCTAAGCAGGCCATCATCACGCAAAAGCCGATTCCGGCCCATTTCATGAAGGGGTCTTTGCCCAGCCTGTCGGAATCCCGTTCCAGGCAATCAGGCGAATACGTGTCGCCGTGCTCATCGGTCTTGGCAGACTCTTTCGAAAGCAGCTCGAGGGCTTCGTCGAGGTCACCAGCGAGCTTGTTCCCGTCGATTCCGACCTTAAAAAGGTGCGTCTCATCATGCTGCCTGAGCGCCAATTCATCCTGCAGTAGATAGAACCTCTCGCCGTTCACCCCGTTCGCCAGAGCGGTCCTCTCGCTCGAGAACGACCGGATCTCCCTCTTGAGCCTCGAGAAGGCCCCCTTGCCCTCGATTCCGAACTTCTGTGCGAGCGATTCAAGCTGCCAGAGCAGGTCGTACAGCCCCACCGCAGGCAGGAGCTCGGCCCCGTATACCTTCTCGAGCATCGACCGCTCGAAGCGATCGTACGCGGCGATTGCCTCCCCGTACGTCAACCTGGTGCCAATTTTGGGGAAATCATTGCATTTCATATGGTCTCCTATCATTCGAATCGAAAGTTAATTCCCTAGGGCGCGTCACGCGTCGCCGGCGCCGCGCCCCATAACAGCGGTTGTTGTTTTCGCGTGGGCGCATCGCCTAGCACGCGTGGCGCAGGTCGAGCCTGAAATCCCCCTTGGCGATGGAAATGCTGTATTTCGACCCGGCTAAAACCGCGACGGCCATCAAGGCCAGTCCGCAAGCGGCGGTCAGTTGCTCTGGCGAAAAGCCGAGGATCTTCCTTCCGTTATCGCACGCCGCCTCCGCTACGGCATCGGTTGGCGAAATCGTCGGGGCGCTCACCGCCCGTCCGGCGTCGTTCATGGTTGGCTCCTTACTCTCTCTTCCATTGCTTCGGCCCTTATTTTCAACCGCCATCGGAATTTCGTCTCCTCTGACTGGCTTGGATTACCTACAATTTCATAGGTAATAAAGCTGTTTATGGAGGACCGCCATGTCTAGGACATTCACCGAGGAGGAGATCTCCGAGTTAAAGGAAGCCGGATTCGCGGCGAGCGGCACATCGAGAAGCAGGATCCTGTCCGTCCTCGACCTTCTCGTCCGATTCACTGACGAGAGAACGGGCATATCCGCATCGGAAATCGCGCGCGTCATAGGCATCTGCTCCGAAAAGCCGACGTCGGAGAACGCCATTCTCAAGGACCTGCACCAGATAAGCGAAAGCATGCCAATGGGGATTCGCGTAGCTATACCAGGCCATGGCGAGAACATCGGGTTCAGGGCCGTGAACAAACCCCTGTCGTCCGAGGAGGCGATCCTCATCTCGGACGTGCTGGGGACGAGCTCCTTCATCGGCGAGGGACAGAAAGACGAAATCTCCTCGAAGGTGCTTGCATTCTCTTCCGACTACGACGTCGACGAAAGCGTGGAGACCGTGTTCGTCGACCGCAAGGCCGGCAAGGACACTGACGCGATTTTCAGCGTCCTCCATGCCGCATCTCGAGCGATTCGGACGAACGAAAGGATGGCCTTCAAGAAGCAGGTTCACCTGATGAACGGATCGACCATAAAGATCGGGCCGTACGAGGAGGACCCGGTGGCGATCGTGTTCAGCTTCGGCCGATACTATCTCGAGGTCATGCATGTCGACGAAGGCGGTTCCTCAAGCCCCTACTTCCACCGACTTGACGACATCGTAGACCCCGTTGTCACCGGAAAGCCTCTGTCGAGCTATGAAAAGGTCGAGACACTGAGGACGAGGGTGGTCGCGGACACGCGCCAGCGGATCGACATGTTCGGCTCAGGCGCCGCCAGGACGTTGTTCCTCAAAGTCTCCGGCAGTCATGCAAAATACGTTTACGAAAGGTTCGGCCACGACATCAAGTTCTGCCATATCGACGAGAGCGGCGGAGATAACGTTGTCGGCTTCGCTTGCGTCAACGTGATGCTGTCACCCACTTTTTTCAGATGGCTATTCGGGATGGGCGGCGCGGTAAAGCTGGCGAAGCCGAAAGGAAAACGATGGGTCGGGAGCTTCCCGAATGCTGTCGCCTCCGACTTCGAATCGTGTATACGAGATTACGAAGCAGCCGTAGAGGGCTATAAAGCCGCACTGGAAGCTGCTATTTTGCAAATGGGATCTGAAGAGCGTCAGCGAAGAGGCAACCTCGATTGACTAGATTCGGGGAGCTAGGACACCCTTTTATGGGCTTTGAGCTGCGGGACGGAGCAGGGATGAACGACAGTAGCCAGGTTATCTACAACGTAAAAAAGACCGCTACAAGAATAATCCAAGGGTATTTAAAGCTATGGGTCGAAGAAAGGTGCCCAGATAATGAAAGCTGGACAAAGCAGGTTGAGTCCATTTGCGACGAGGCGCGCCGCAGGGGCGACGAGAACCCCCGCTTTAAGCCAAGCTATGACGCGGTAACCGCGCCACTTGACCGCGTTGGTCTAGAGAAAATGGACATGGGCAGCTGGGACCTAACATCGTTGCGAACGATCATCCTGCACATTCACCCCTTGGGCATATGGCTCTCTGAAGAGCAGTACGAGCTCTTCATAAAAATCGTGGATGACAAAAACTACGATTCGCACGAATCGACGAACGAACCCATGGAATACGTAAAACCGTGGTCATGTGAGGCCATGGACCGCATAGAGCTTTTCGTGAAGAGCGCAAATGGCTCGCTGAAGGAAAGTCATTACAAGGAATAATTCGAAGAGTCTATCAAGATGATCCGAGAAACACGGGAAAGGCACAGGGAGGAATACGATGCGCGCTATGGACAAATAGCGGAGCTAAAACGACAAGCGGAAACCGAAGCACATGACATAGCGACATCTCGCGACCCCCTGAATGCCTACGGTGCCGCATTTCCAAAATGGATCTGCAAACTCCCTGACGACTCCCGCGCGTCCTGGTACTTTTCACACTGCTTCAATGAGGCATTGGTGGCCGAGGGGTTTACGTTGGCGGCTTCGAATCTTGCTAATACTTATTATTCTGGCGATGAGATCACGCCCGTCGACTACGAAAAGGCGGCCTACTACTTTGAAGTGCGAGGTATAGATAGCCTTGGGTGGGAGGAGAAGGTTCAGTATGCGGGATTGCATTTGCGAAATTTGATCTCAAACGCCTCGGCCGAGAAAGCCGACAGCATTCTTTCCAAGATGAAAAGCCCAGCAATGAGTCTTTTCCTGGCAAGGGAATTCTTTTACGGAGAGCGGATTCCGAAGAACTACGCAAAAGCAGCCGCGCTTTACGAGGCCTCACCCACCAAAAGAGCGACCCCTGAATCCAACTCGAGCATCATGACGCCACAGGACTACGCAAACCTCGCGAGCCTCTATTTGGCCGGATTGGCAAATGAACCCTCGCCCGGAAAAGGAAGCGAGATAATCGCCGCGCTGGAAGACGCTCTTCGTGGCACCAATTCAACACTCCAGGCGTACCAAAACGAAGACGGCTTTACTTTCTACCGGGTGACGAAGCTCGGCGGCAAAAGCCGCCGAAAGGCACAGGGTTGAAATAGGCAACATCGTTTGCTTCTGATTCGGCGCCCATGTCCGCGCCGTTCGCCTGCTTCCGCTCGTCCGAAATTACAACCGCAGCAGGCCGTGTCCTAACGGACGGGTACCATTTATCCGGGTGCACCTGGGGCAACGGGCCGGCAGGCCCGCGCAAGGTCGCTCGCAGAACACGCAACATCAAACACGACAGAAGAGGCGAACGACAGATGCCGGACCCCGGACGACAGCACCGCGGAAGACGAGCATTCCGACCACAACCGAACAACTCCAGCTACTAGGCAGGCGCCCGCATGGGCGCCTTTTACTTTTCAGGGACTTAGCTCACAGCTAAGGCATGCGGCTCATGGCCGTTTCGTGAAGGCCCGACCAGCTCGACCCACCTCGACCCGTCTCCGCTCCTGCCGTGCTCACTAATCGCCATCAGGCGGTTCAATCGTCGCGCAGACGAAAAGGCACACGGTGTCGTGCGGTGTCCTAGCGCGGTGCCGCACGGGAAGATTGGAGGAACCATGGCACGCACAGCCGAATGCGCCGCGCCCGAGGGAAGCCAAGATCGGGACGAATGGATGACGGTGATCGAGATGCAGGAGTACATGAGGGCGAGCCGAAACAAGGCGTACGACCTCATCTGGTCGGGAGAGATCGACTCGTACAGGCTCGGCAGGAAGCTCCTGGTGTCGAGGGCGTCGGTGGACGCCTACACCGAGTCGAGGAGCGGCAGGAAATGACGGCGGCGACCGCCCCGGGAGCCGCCCGCGGCCGGGCACGCGAGGGAGCCTCGAGACGAAAGGAGCTCGAGGACGACCATGACCATGAATCCGAATCTGCCCCGATTCCATTGACGCCTTCTGCGCCGCCTTCGGATGGCTTTCGTCGTCCTGCCGATTGGCCTTTTCGAACTCTGCGGGGCCCAGACCTCCCAGTGTCGTATGCATCCTGGCCCAGTTGTATATGACCTCGATGTACTCGAACAGATCCAGCGCCGCCTCGTCGCGCGTGGCATAGACCCGTGTGTGCCCTCCGACTTACCAGGTCCATGAGCGACTCCATGGCGGCGTTATCCCACGGCGAGGATATCGAGCCCATCGAGGGTCGGATGCCGTGCTCGCGCATGGTCTTGGAGAGCAGCGGCGACACGTACTGCGAGTCGAACCCCGCCGAGTCGGGGCCGCCCGGCCCGAGAAGAGATGCACTTCGAGGCGTAATCCCATGCAACTGGACGCACTGAGCGATAATTAGCGCACAGTGTAGAAAGGGGCAGACGGAATGAGCGCGATAGACGAGTACCTCCTGACGGGGTCTCCCGAGGAGTCCAATTGGCGAAGCGTCATCCTGTTCGGGCGTAACGCGGCGTCCTACAAATTCGCCCTCGCGCAGGCGCTCATCGACCTGGCGAAGCAGGACAGGGATTCTGTCACGCTTGACCAGCTGGCAGGCCCCTACACCCGCCACCTCTGCGAGCATATGGCCCATTCGCCGAAGCAGAGCACCAGCCGGTCGAGCAAGTTTATCGACGCATGCTCAGGCTTCAACAACGGCGAGGTCACGCATGACGCGCTTATAGCCACGGCTGTGCAGCTCGGCTTTAACAACGTCCTCGACGCGTTCCACATCGTCAACCAGGGCGACCTGCCGGTGAAGTTCTTCGAGAAGGACTTCTCCAGGGGAAGTAAGCGACTCATACTCACCGACGAGGTGTTCAAGCTCGCCAACTCCAACGAGGCCGGAAACATCATCCAAGAGACGGAGTCGCGCTGGAACCTCGTCGAAACGGCCTGGGAGCAGGGCATCTCGTCTAGCCTGCTGAGGTTTTCGTACGACGAGCTCGGCCAGGCGTTCGTGGCCGAGTCCGGCATGCGGCGAAAGGACGTAACCTCTGCCCGCGGATCGCTCAACGGCTACCAGAAGGGCCATTGCTTCTATTGCTATGCGCCCATCGACGCCGCCGACGGGACCGCGCGCGCGGAGGGAGACCTCATCCTACCCGAATCCGACAAGCCGGGCCTCTGCGACGTCGACCATTTCTTCCCACACGTCTTATCCCCCCGGGTGCCCGAGGTCAACTGGGACGGCGTGTGGAACCTGGTGCTGGCGTGTCCCGACTGCAACCGCGGAGAGGGCGGCAAGTTCGCCCGCATCCCAGCACTCGAATATCTAAGCCGGCTCAACCGCCGCAACGAGTACCTCATCGGCAGCCACCATCCCCTGCGCGAGACGCTCATCGCCCAGACCGGGCAGACGCCGCAAGCGCGCTGGGAATACCTGAAGAAGGTTGATAGAATCGCAACGGACCTTTTACCAGGCGAGCGGTGGAAGACGGAAGAGCGCGAAGCACCCGCGTTCTAGGAAGGAAGAGCATGACCGCCACGGAGGAGACCATCGGCTACTACGATGGCAACGCAAAGAAGTTCATAGCGGACACGGCGAACGTCGAGTTCGGGGTGCTGCAGAAGGCGTTTGCGGACATGCTGCCCGAGGGCGGCCGTATCCTGGACTTGGGCTGTGGCAGCGGGCGCGACTCCCTGGCATTCCTCAAGGCAGGCTTTGCGGTCGACGCGGTCGACGGCAGCGCCGAAATGGTCAAGGCCGCAAGCGAGCTCACAGGCCATAAAGTGGAACATGCTACATTCGCCGATTTCAAGCCCAAGGGCGGATACGACGGGATCTGGGCATGCAGCAGCCTGCTTCACGTGCCGGCCGCAGAACTGCCCGCAATCGTCGCCAAATACGCCGCCGCGCTCAAGCCGGGCGGCTGCTTCTACCTCAGCTTCAAAATCGGCGATTACGACGGCATGCGCAACGGCCGCTGGTTCACCGACATGACCGAGCAGTCCTTCCGCCGCCTCATCGACGACACCGAGGACCTGACCGTCGACCGCATCGACGTCACGTCCGACGTCCGTCCCGGCCGCGTAGACGAGAAGTGGCTGAACGCGTGGTGCATGAGGATATAGATAGGCCGTACCAAAAGAAGAGCAGGATGCAAGGCGTCGAGCGTATCGCAGAGGCCGCGTGCATCCTGGAGGCGCAGAACGCGAAGGAACGGGCGGTCGGGCGCGATTGCAGTAGCTAGGCGTCGTGAACGCACGAAGGCCGCCGCGCTTTCCGCGCGCATGTCGACCACACTTCACCGGCCTCCTTGCTGCCCATCTTGTCCACCTTGTGGACGGGGTTCTTCTCCAGGTTCTAATAGCGCTCGGCGTGGTTGAAGATGGCGTTGAGCTGGCTGTTGAGGATCCTCAGGTACGTAGGCTTGAAGACGTCGCCGTCGGGCCTCGTGGACCCCGTGAGGGAGTTCTGCCACCTGACGATGTCGACGGGCCGTATTTCGCACATGCGCATGTCGCCGAAGAACGGGATGAGTTTGCTCTGGATGATGTTCTCCTTGGTGAGCCAGGTGTGCTCGCGGATCACCACGCGCCCGAGGGTCTCCTGCTCCTTGTTCATCTGGCGGATGACCTCGTAAGGCGCCACCTTTCTTAATCTTCAGGCACTCCGCCACCTCGTCGGCGGCGAGCATGCTCGGCCTCGGCGTCCGCGCAACCGGCTGTTCCATCTTGGACCTCCTGTCTATTCGTACGTATCTGTACGCTGATATTCCTGAGAATAATCGTACGTATCCGTACTGTCAATAGAATTGCGTACAAACTCGTACGCTGATAGAATGGCGCCAATTAAATACGCATGAGGACAAGTGCACATACACAGCAGGAACCGAAGAACGGAGGGGTCGATGCGTGGATTCGATAATGACGTGTTCAGCTTCAGCATAGGCGGGTTTTTTCAGGGGCACTCCTCCTTTGAGATCAACAAAGACGGAGAGGCCTACTCTTTCCGCCACAGTCAGTCGCATCTTTTGGAGCAGGGAGAGACCCAGGGGATATTGGGCAAGACGCAAGTCGATGCGCTCATGGCATTCCTCCGCGATCTTGGCACCGACGATTGGTTCACCTACTACGATTCACCGGTGCTCGACGGCGAACAATGGAGCCTCTTCGATGGACACGGCTCGCACGGAGGCTCCAATGCATATCCCAAAGGTTTCGAAAAGCTATTGAAGTATTTGGCAGACGAATTCTGCTGCGAGGAGATGAGACCGGAGACTGGCGAAACCTACGATGGCCCAACCGAGATGGAAGGCCTCGCGATGCTGGCTTTTTACAATCTGCCGAGTGTTGAAGGGGTCAGCCAAGGGCTCGAAGACGGTAAGGCTAACAGCGATCACGAGGAGTGGCTACAAGCCATAGAGGATTCGAAACGCGATTTTCTGCACGACGTATATGCTTTCGCGGAAGCATATCCCGAATACAAGTGCTATGGCGATATTCTGGCGCAGCATGGGTTGGAACTCGATATCGAGGAGATCATGAATCAGGACGTTTCCAAAGCAGATGCGAAGCTAGTCGTGGCCTCGATGATTGCAATCGCGAGATCCGATCGCTGGTGCGAGTGCGACGATTTCGGAAGATGCGTCGAGAACGGCACTTTCGCGCTTTGGACAAAAAGACTTCGCGAGCTTTTGTAAAGCCTCACAGAAGGCTTGGATTTGCCCCCGATCCCCCTACGGTAAATAATGCGAGCCCATGGCGTCCGTAGGTAACAAGCAGCCACTGTAGGCAGCTGCACTATCCTGGTTTAACCGCTCATTCATAAAGTTTGGCACAATCGTGTGCACAGAGCCCTCCATGCGCATTCGTGTCGTCAATGAATTGCGTACATTTGCGTACGCTGATAAAATGACGCCGATGAAATCTACAGGAGGGCACATGGCGACAGGCGACAACATTCGGCGGTACCGCAAGGCGAAGGGGCTAACGCAGGCCCAGCTCGCAGATGCCGTGGGGCTCACCGAGGGCGCGATCAGGCACTACGAAAGCGGCATCCGCGCGGTGAAGCCAGAGCTGCTGGAGGAGATCGCGAAAGCGCTCGAGGTCTCCGTGGGCGCGCTCAAAGACTACGGCGTCGAGACGTCTCGCGACCTCATGGCCCTACTGCTGCAGCTGGAGGAGGGCTACGGCCTCGTGCCCAGCGAGGACGGCATGGGCCTGGCGGTAAACCCCAAGGCGCCGCATGCCCCCAAGCTCGCGCAGTCGATCAAGACCTGGGCGGAAAAGCGCGCTGAGCTCGAGCGCGGAGAAGTCGACGGGGTCGCTTACGCTGATTGGAAGGCCTCTTTCTGACATTTCCCCAGGCAAATTGATATTTCCTTGCAAACAGCCTCCGATTCTACGGAGGCTGTTCCATTATTCCTGTACGAAATCGACACCCCGGAAACCCCGTTAGAGGAATAATTACCTGCTCCGAGACGAAAAGATATGCGGCGGCATTCGGGGTTGCCGAAACTGCGAAAACCGATTTACGCATTTCTTTATTCCCGTTTGTTGACCTAGGAGAACGCAATCGTGGAGGGTCTGAACCCAGCTCGCAGTTTCAACTTAGTCTCATCCGCTCGAAATTGGCCCTCCGGGGACCCAAATTGTGAATTATTCCCGCAGGGCCCTATTATTCCCGTACCGCCGAGTACTCCGCCGTGCCGCCCAGTAGGGGCATACGGGAATAATTGGGCCGTTTTCCCAGGTAGGCATGCAAAAAGAAAGCCTCCGAACCAGAGGGTTCGGAGGCCGTTATTCCCGTTATTTCGCTGGTGATTTTGCTCTATGGCGATGTCGAAGCAGCATCAGGCGGTACTCGGCAGCATCAAAACGCGAGTTCAGAAGCCAGTTCTCGCTATTCCCACTCGATGGCAGCAGTTCTGATGTCCCGTCATTCCAGTTGCATCCAGTTTTCGGTGCCGTCTCGAATCGAGTGCCGCCAGGTAACGCCATGTCGCGCTTCGTCGGCTTCGGGGACAAAAGTCGGGACAACTTCAAATACTTTTTTCGAACTCAGGGCTTTGAGTTTTTGTTTTTGTCCCAAAGGGCGCGGCTGGATGCCTTTGGAGGCTCGATAGCGCCGAAAACGCCCGTTTTGAAACTCAAATGCCTTTTCGCGTGCAAGCCGCCAGCTGCAATAGGAAGTGAATCAACGCAGGTGGCTTTCAAGCAGTTTGCAAAACTGCAGGTCGCAGGCCTTCATTGCCAGTAGGAGAAATGAGTAGTCTCAGGCGGCTTGCCCATGAGTTGACGAACGGGATCTGAGATTACGCTGACATCCGGAAACGCTTCGAGCACGGCGTTACGTTTTTGGAGTTTGGGTGTAGCCCCTGCACCCGCGAGCGCGGGCCTTGTGCCCGCCGAGAGGGTGACGCGTCGAAAACGAAAGGGAAAGAGAGAAGGGGCCGTCCCTATCATTCAGGTTGCGACCGAAGAAGACAAGGAAACCCCCTGAGCCTGAATGATGCCCCGCAGACCGCGTCCGACCGAGCTCAAGCCGAGCCTTTCTTGGCGTCCGCCTTCGCGGAGATGATGGCTGGATTGGCTATCCCGCGCCTGGACGAGACGAGGACCGAGTCGGCGCACAGCTGCGCGGCCCGGGCCTCGTAGAAGACGTGGGGGCGGCGCTTGCAGCCGATCGCGTGGTACCGGCTGCAGCCGTTGCAGCATCGCGGCCACGCCGCCAGGCGCGGGCAGGCCGCCGACAGGTCGACGGAGGCGTCCACGCGCTCGCCGCGCCTGGCCTTCGGCGCCGTCACGAACCTGTGCGACGCCACCTCGGCGCTCACCGTCGAGGGCGACCTGCCCAGCTCCCTCGCGATCTCCCTGCACGACGCCCCGCGCTCCAGCATCCTCTGGACCGTGTCCCGCTCGTGCCTCGTGAGCCTTCCGTAGGCCCTCGGGACCGCCCTCGCGGGGCCCTTCATCTTCTTTCCGGACATGCCGTCCTCCGATCTCCCGGGGCTGGCCGATCCGGCCCTCAGGGTATCGGGTTCCCACATTCATCCGCACATGTGCGGATGAATGTGGGAGGTGTTCGGATAAAGTCGATAATCAAGGCTTACGATTCAACGACCATCTCCTGTAATCTTTATGGCGATATAAAGTCTTATGTCATCATATACTTACGAAAACAGTGGGCTACCTAGAACGCCCTTACTATCACCACTCGCGTCATCGGAGGCATCATGGCATCTAACAACGACGCAAGACCCGACCTGCTCTACTCACAGGTAGAAAACAATCTCCGTCAGCAAATCATCTCCGGAGAGCTCGGCGTGGGAGAGAAGATTCCGACCGAGCTCGAGCTCTGCGAACGCTATTCGGTGAGCCGCATTACCGTCCGAAGAGCTGTCCAGAATCTCGTGGATGAGGGTCTTATATACCGACTGCGCGGAAAGGGCTCCTTTGTCTCCGTCCCCAAGCGAGTCATCCGAAAAGGATCGCCTAACAACTTTGGCTACCACGCCTTTTCCGATATTGGCGGCAAGAACCATAGACGGGTCCTGGAGCGGTCCTCCCTCGAAGCCACCCCTGCCCTCGCAAACGCGCTGGACATAAAGGTCGGTGATACCGTTCTGATGGCAAAGAGGCTCGTGTTCGAAGACTCCATCCCTATCGCGCTCGACTCCGTCTATGTCTCGGAAAGGTCTTTCCCGAGCTTTCTTGACGACCTAAGCGAGGATATGAGCCTCTATGGCCTCTTGTCGGAAAACTACGGCATACAGCTGGGGGTCGAGGAGCTCGTCATAGACGTTTCAACCGCGCGCGAGGATGAGGCCAAGCTCCTCTCTTGCATCATCGGTTCGCCCATCTTCGTGCTATCCAAGATTACCAAGGACAGCGAGGGCAATCCCCTTCACTATTCAAAATCCCTGCTCAGGGGAGACAGAGCGTCATTCCGCTTCGTGATTTCGCCGGAGGGAAAAATCGTTACCGAAACATAGGCACGTAAAAGAGGCCGCAAGCGGAGTTCGAGCTCCGCTTGCGGCCCTCAGCTTTTTGTTTTTCAAGGAGGGACGTTACTTACTCTTGCGCGATCCTCCGCCCAAGGGCGTCAGTTGCCTTGAGAATGTCCACGACTTCCGCGTCGCAGAGCCTCACGGGGCTCGCGCCCCAAGACTCGGCCTGCATTGCCGCCTGCGCAACCTTGAGAAGGTCATCGTCGCTGGGCGCAAGCGAGAGCTCCGAGAAGGTTGTCGGAACGCCGCAGTCCCTGCAGAAGCGCGCCACTCGCTCGACTTCCTCACTCGGGTAGTCCTCGGCAATCATGAGGCTCAGCGTCGAGAAACCCACCCTCTCGCCATGCATGGATTTCTCGCCATCGGGGAGCACCGTCATCGCGTTGCCCAGACCGTGGGCAAGAGAGCATCCGACATTCTCGAAACCAATGCCGCTCATGAGGATGTTTGCCTCAATCACATTCTCAAGCGCCGGCGTAACAGTGCTCTGCTCACATGCCTTGACGGCAGCGCGGCCATCCCTCTCGAGCGTTTCCATGCATGCGCGAGCAACCGCGCGACCCGCCGCAGTGCCAACCGCCTGCTCGCTTTGGCACCAAACGTAGTTGGCATGACCAGTCTTCCAGTTGGACTCGCCCTCATAGTAGGTCGAGAGGGCGTCTCCTATCCCCGCCGAGAGAAATCTCGTTGGGGCGTTTGCGATGACCCTGGAGTCCACCAGAACGAGATCGGGATTCTTCACATGGAGGACAATCTCGTTCATCTCCCCTTCATCGCTATAGAGGATGGACATAGCACTCGTGGGAGCGTCCGTCGCCGCAATCGTCGGGCACACGACGAGCGCCGCGCCACTTTGAGCGGCAACCATTTTGGCCACGTCGATGACTTTCCCGCCACCTACGGCAACGATGACGTCAAACTCACCCCCAGCTTCGTTGACAAGCCTTGATATGCTCTTGCGGCTTATCTCGCCCTCAAATGTCAGGGTCCGATACATGCATCCTTCCAAAGAGGGGTAGGCGCCATAGAGCCCCTCCCCCAGCATCTGGCACACGAAGCTGTCCACAAGGAACAGGTGGTTATTGCCAAACATCGACGCATACCGACCTACTCGACCAATAACATCAACGCCCTGCAGATAGTGACCAACAGAACACCAAGCTCTCATTTCGTGCCCCTTTCTTCTGGCCCGGTTACCAGGCCCGCGGCTTGCCCCCAGTCAAACGGCCCCACCGTATCCGGCGGGGCCGTTCATATCCCTTACTTGACGACGGAAATCCTAAGCGACCATGTCGACGATGCGGACGCCCTCGCCGAACAGGCCCTCCCAATCGGACTTGAAGGTCTTAAGCGTGCCCTCGGTCATGGGGTGGACCGCCAGGGCCTCAAGCATCTCAAGGTCGACGGTGACGTTATCGGCACCGGCCTCGATGGCCTCTTGGAGCGAGAGCGGAGTCTTGAGGGAGGCCGCGCTGACCACGCAGTCGATGTTGTGGGCAACGAAGGCCTGCTTGATACGGCGCACGACCTCGATGCCGTCGCCGCCGTTCTTGTCGAGCCTGCTCACGTAGACGGCAACGTATGAGGCGCCCGCCATGGCCGCGAGCATCGCCTGGTTGAAGGTGTAGACGGCAGTGCAAGAGGTGGCAATGCCAGCATTCTTGAGCTCGCGAATTGCCTTGAAGCCCTCCGGACATGCCGGAATCTTCACAAAGGTGTTGCCCGGAACAGCCTTGACCATTGCCTTGGCGTCCTCCACGAGCTCCTCTGCGGTGTCTCCCATGGCCTCAAGGAAGAAAGGAGTTTCCTCACCGATGACGCCACGGATGTCCAGCGCATTCTGCACGAAGGACTTGCCGGTGCCCTTGAGGCAGTTGACGGCAATGGAGGGGTTCATGCTAAAGCAGTTAACGGGATAGATGCTGCTGGCGATTTTCACCATTTCAAAGTCGCCGGTGTCGAGACAGAATTCAAGCACTAGATTCTCCTAACCGAGGATTCCGACGGCCCCAAGCACGACGCCAAGGACCATGATTGCAATGATTTGTGCGAGGACGTTCACGCCCTTCTTGTTGAGGGCATACAGGATGCCGAACGCCGCCACCGGAAGGAGCTTCGGGAAGATGGAGTCGAGCGTGTCCTGAAGCGAGAATGCGGTGCCGCTGATATCAAAGGCGATGGGAGTCGTGATGGCGACGTTCGTCGCAATCATGCCGCCTATGACCATGAGACCGACGATGGAGAGCGCGCAGGTAAGCTTCTGCATGGTGCTGGGATCGGAAACCTTGGAGATGATATTCTCGCCCAGGCCGTAGCCATACTTCACGCCAAGGCAGCGCAGAGCAATGTTGACCACGTTGAAGATAAGCAGGAACAGAAGCGGGCCGAAGGGAGAACCCGCCATGCACAGACCGCCCGCAATGCCGGTGGCGATGATGCGCAGGGTGCCGCCGATGAGGGAGTCGCCGATGCCCGCAAGCGGTCCCATGAGGGCGACCTTCATGGAGCTGATCGAGGAGGTGTCGAACTCCTCGTTGTTGGCGTTCTCCTCCTCCATGGCGCAGACGATACCGCCGATGAGGGGTTGCATGGTCGTGTGGCAGTTGTAGAACTCGAGGTGACGCTGGTAGGCGGCAATCCTGTCCTCGGGCCGGTCATAGAGCTTCTTGATCGCAGGAATCATCGACCAGCAGAAGGCCATGTGCTGCTGGCGCTCGAAGTGCCATGCGTGAGACGTCGAGAAGGACCTGAGGAAGAGGCTCCGGAGTTCCTTCTTGCCAAGCTTCTTCGTTGCATCGCTAGAACTCATTGTCGTCCTCGCCTTCCGTCATCAAAGCCGAGCCCTGGTTGGGCATAAAGATGTGTGCCATAAAGAGAATCCCGACTATCACAACCGCGATACAAACAATGCCCAGGACCGGAACGCCAAGATACGCTGCGAGGACAAAGCCCAGCAGGAGGAAGACCGCGGTCTCCTTAGAGGCAATCATGGTCACAAGCTGGGCAAAGCCGAGCGCAGGGAGAATGCCGGTCGCGATGGTGATGCCAGCGGTGAGCCACGCCGGAATCGAAGCGACAAAGGCGGATACCGCGTCGCCGCCGAACATGAACGCCACAAAACCAATGACGCCAAAAGTCACGTCAAAGAGAAAACCGTTGGCAAGAAACACCGCGGAGATGCCCTTATCATTGTCCTCGGCGGCAAACTTGTCTGCCGTTCGAGCCATAAGCGGGGTAATCACGCCATAGAAGAGGTTCACCACAAAGGCAGAGAGAATCGCCGCAGGCATCGCGATGGTGACCGCCGTGTCGATGCCGTTGCCCGTGCTGATGGCAAAGGCGGCGCCCAGCACCGAGCCGACGATCATGTCAGGCGGAATGGATGCGCCGATAGCCTGCATGCCCATAAAGACGAGCTCCAGCTGGAAGCCGATGATCACCCCCTGAGACACGTCGCCCAGCGCAATGCCGACGAGCATGCCAAGGACCAAGGGCCTGCCCAACATTGCCGTGCCGACGAAGTAGTCGGCCTTTCCCACAAAGATAATCAGAGCGATAAGAAACGCTTGAAAAGCCATTGCTCCTCCTTCAACTTACTGTCCGTCACAATCAGAGGTCCTTCTCGGAAAGAACGACCTTCTTGTCCTTTGCTACCTGCCTCACCTCGACTTCCACGCCATCGCGGACGAGGCCGCGGACAACCTCTACCTCTTCATCGGTTAGATGGACCGCACTGCCGAAGCTGCGGGTCGTCTCGGAGCTCTTTACGGTGCCGCCCAGATTCAGCGAGGAAATGCCACACTCGCGGACCAGCCTCTCGGCATCCGCAATGCTGCCGGTAACGATGAGCAGGCGATATTTGTCGGTCACGCCGCTTTTGATTGCCTTGATGGAGTCGTCGACGCCCTTGATAACCAGCTTTATGCCCACCGGCTTTGCCAGTCGCATCGTCTTCATGCGGACCTCGTTGGATGCCACTTCGTCAGAGACGATAAGAATGGCATCGGCTCCCAGGGCATGGCTCCAGGAGCATGCGACCTGGCCGTGGAGCAACCTGTGGTCCACCCTGCATAGCTTGATCATCTTTTTTCCTTTCCTTGGTTGATGCACGCATGACTAAATCGTTTGAAGGCACTTCTCAAACAGGGCTTTTGTCTCGGCTAGATACCCTGTCGGATCTTGGAAGCTCATTGGGTGCACGTACTCAAGCGAGAAGCCCCCTTTGTAACCGGCTTTCTTGAACGAAGCCAGAATGCCCCGCATGGCCAGGTTGCCGTGGCCCCAAGGCATATGTCCCGTAGGAGTACCGTCCACGAAATGGCAGTGCACGATGTCGCTGCCGAACGCGCTGAACCAATCGTCGACAGTCTCGCCCGCGTCGCTCATGGCGCCAAGGTCAAGCGTGAGCTTCAGGCTGTCGCTATTCACCGCATCCTTGATGTTGGCAATCTGCGCTATCGTTGGCGCGATCTGGGAGGATTTACTCCAGATGCTCTCAAGCACGAGAGTGACCCCTCGAGCATGTGCGTAGACCGAGAGCTCTCTCAGCATGTCGATGCTTCGTACGCGCGCTTCATCGACCTTCTCGTCAAAGTAATTCCAGCCGGGGGTCACAAGAACCTTCGGGCAGTCAATGGCCTCAGCAAGATCAATCACCCTACGGAAGTAGGAGCGCGTATTGCCAACGAGGAGTTCGCCGCGAGCCGCCATGTTGTTGGGCTTTGGATTGTTCTGCTCGCCACAGAGGCACTTGATCTGAACTCCGTACTCACGCATGAGAGCCTTGAGCTTTGAAGGGTCCTCCGAGAACTGCCCGTTGATAAGAAAGTGCTGGGGACAAAGCCAGATCTCTGCATTATGCAGACCTGTTTTGGCGCAAGACTCAAAGAACTTCTCGAGGCCGAAATACCTGAACGAGATGTTCATCGGGTAAAGGGACTGGGCATCCACGTCAGAAATCCTCGCCACAGTCCTGGCCGTCATCGAGCAGGTCGTTGCAGATCATGATGGTGTCCTTGCAAGAGTCGACCGCCGCCCTTACGGCCGCGGGGTCGGGATTTGCGTCAGAGAGAATCTCGACGAGCAGGGGCATGTTCATGCCGCAGATGAGCGTAAAGTCATTCTCGGCAAGGGCGGCCATGAACTCGTTGTTCACGCTGCCGCCAAAGAGATCGGTAACGACGAGCATCTCCTCGCCGGGAACTTTACGCGCCAGCACGTCTTTGACCTGCTGGGCTAAGGTGACGTCCGGGTCAACGTATGCGCAGAGCGTCGTCAGGTCCGGCAACTCCCCAAAAATGATGCCAAGGGTATCTTTCATTCCCTCAGCAAGACGACCGTGCGATGCCAGAACTACCTGCATATCGGGACTCCTAACTTTGTTATCCGCTGTAATAATGTCATTACCTATTATATGACTTGATATAACAACTGCAAGACAAAGAGGACATTTCTGTTTGCAGCGCCGCGAACGGTCGCAAATGACCGGTGAATGGGTTTAAGTCCGACGCAGCACCTGAAGTAGCTGCCGTCTGAAGCCTGGAGGCTGTCCGCGAAGTCCGAGTTGCACGGAGGAGCAGAGCCGCAAGGCGACCGAGGCAGCCGGGCGCTCGGCGGCCTTCATTGACCGAATATCATCTCGCCGTGTCCAGGGACACGACTCTCGTGGTCGAACTGCTCAATTATCGTGACCACGTTAAGGCCACCGGCGTAGGCACCGCTGGCGAAACCGATTTTCGCGTTTTATTATTCCCGTTTGTTGACATGGGCAAATGCAATCGATGGGGGCTTGAATTGAGCCTGCAGTTTCAGCTAAGTTTCACCCGCTCGAAATCGGCCCTCGGGGGACCCGAATTGTGAATTATTCCCGCAGGGCCCTATTATTCCCGTACCGCCGAGTACTCCGCCGTGCCGCCCAGTAGGGACAGACAGGAATAATTGAGCCGTTTTCCCAGGTAGAGATGCAAAAAGAAAGCCCCCGAACCAGGGGGTTCGAGGGCTGTTATTCCCACTATTTCGCTGGTGGCTTTGTCCTGCGGCGATGCCGAAACAGTATCAGGCGGTATTCGGCAGCACCAAAACGCGAGTTCAGAAGCCAGTTTCCGCTATTCCCACTCGATGGCTTTGGTTCTGTCGTCCCGTCATTCCAGTTGCACCCAGTTTTCGGCATCGACACGGAACGCGTGCCTCCGAATGACGCGATGTCGCGTTTCGTCGGCTTCGGGGACAAAATTTGGGACAACCTCAAAAACTTTTTTCAAACTCAGGGCTTTGAGTTTTTGTTTTTGTCCCAAAGGAGCTTCCGGCCGTGATTCGGGTGCCCGATTGGGCGGAATCGCCCGTTTCTGAAACTCAACCGCAGCATCACGCGCAAGCCACTCGCAACAACTGCAAATGATTGGTCGCGGGCGGCTTCCAACGCGATTCCAAAGCCGCAGGTCAGGCGACTGCGCTGCTGGCAGGGAAAGGGAGTCGTATCAGGCGGCTTGCCCATGAGTCGACAATGAGGCCTCCACCGAATGTCGAGAACATGCTGGTAAAATAGGCAATACTTTTTATGACAGGAGAACGAGCATGGCCGAACCCCACGATAGGAAGCCGATCCTCACGATCGAGCAGCAGATAGAGCACCTCAAGCAGAAGGGCGTAGCCTTCGAGCTGTGTTCCGAGGAAGAGGCCGCGGACTACCTGCGCGACAAGTGCAACTTCTTCAAGCTCGCATCCTACCGCAAACTCTTCTCGAAATACGAGGGAGGCCCGCGCGACGGCCGCTACGTAGACCTCGACTTCGGCCAGCTGCGCCTGCTCGCGGCGCTCGACCAGGAGCTGCGCCACGCCCTGCTCGGCATGACGCTCGACATCGAGCATTTCCAGAAGGTGACACTGCTTCGCGAGATGGAGGGCCGTGGAGAGGACGGCTACGCCATCGTGGCCGACTACATGGCATCGCTTACCACTGCAAACAGGGAGTACCGCCTGCGCGAGCTCAAGATGAGCGGCCGCAGCCCCTACAGCTCGAGCCTCTACGCGAAGTACTCCGGCGACATGCCTGCCTGGGCCTTCCTTGAGCTCACCTCGTTCGGCACCCTCATCGACTTCGTGCGCTTCTGCGCCAGGCGATGGGGCGACAGGCGCCTCGAGGCCTCCCACTACGACCTCAAGCGCGTGAAGTCCGTCCGCAACTGCGCCGCGCACGGCTCGTGCCTGATCAACTGCTTCGCCGAGAGGGGCGCCGCCCGGGGCTCGGCGTCCAGCGGCGTCTCCCGAAGGGTCGCCGCCGTGGGAATTCCCAAGGCGACCAGGAGGAAGTGGATGGGGAATACGGCCATGCAGGAGGTCGCGACCGTGCTCGTGGCGCACTCCGGCTTGGTACCCGAGGGCTCCTCGCGCTCGCGCGCCGCATCCGAGCTCGCCGAGATGTTCGCCAGGGCCGACGGCGAAACCGAGGCGCTGCCCGACAAGGGGCCCGACGCCGCAGCTCGCTCCGCGCTCGAGTTCCTTCGCAGGTTGACAGAATCGCTCGGGTTGGTAGAATAGCCTGCAGATAGCAAAACCTTCACGGTTTTAGGGGCGGACTTGCGCAAGCGACTCTGCCCTATTTTTATATTCACTCGCTATAGGAGACGGGTGATACCTGGGTCAATTAAGGGAGGGGCATCGCATGGCGTCAAGCGCAGAATACCTGGAATACGTCCTCGACCTGCTGGCCGACGTGCCGGAGGTCTCGCATCGGAAGATGATGGGCGAGTATCTGCTCTATGCGTCGGGCAAGCTCTTCGGCGGCGTCTACGACGACCGCTTTCTGGTGAAGAGCACGGAGTCCTCGCGCACGCTGCTCTCGGTGCCCGCCGTGCCCTACGAGGGCGCTGCGGAGATGCTGCTCGTGGACGTGGAGGACAAAGCCGCCGTGCGCACCATCGTGGAGGGCATGCTTCAGGAGCTGCCCGAGCCGAGGAAGCGCCGGGCGTAGATTCCCGCGGGTCTGCATATCGTCGCCGGCATCAATCACCCGTGCCTGCTCATATGGCGATTGCGCCATCACCACGCTTAAAACCGAAGCTCTCCTAGGACTCCTCCAGGAGACCTCCTAGGAAGTCTTCGGGTACCCTACGCGGCAGTTATGGCGCTTACCGTGGTACTCGAGCAACGGCTCGTTGTCGAGATTCAGCAGGTCAATGTAGATGTTGTTGGCGGACGGATCCTTCTGAGCAACAGAGGCGGAGAACGCCTTCATAAGCTCGGACTTGCCGGAGCGGCGCATCCCCGTGATCACTTTGATGTTTCGGGTGCCTTCGAGTGCCCAAAGCCGCTCCATGTATGCATTGCGGTCTACCCAAGTCATCATTCGCTCCTTCTCGGTTTCGAAACTCTAATTATTTGAAAGTTTCGAAACCGAGAAGGCAATATGCCCACGGTCCGCGCAAGTTTTCGCCGGGAGGCTGGGCAGCCTGCCCGATTAACATGGACCGGCAATTGCTAAACCCCAAAAGCCGGAGCGCGCGGCGCCGCTCGTTTCGCTACATCGCCTTGATGGGATGGCGAATCACGGTCTTGAGCTTCTCCGGCGCGCACTTGCGTGGGTCGGAGAGGTAGATCTCGTGATGGAGGCGGGATTCGGAGAAGTCGGGGCGTAGCCCTGCTCCCGCCGCGAATGCGCGCATGGCGTCTATGGTTGCCGGTTCGCCGTCGTAGGGCCCGGTGTGCATGCATTGAACGCAAAGGCCCTCGTCGACCCTCAGCAGCTCAACCGCCGAGAAGTCCAGCTTCTTTTTGGCGGCGGCTTCCGAAACGGCCCAGTCGAAATCCTCGCGAGTGACGAAATCGGGCAGGCGGATGCATGAGATGAAGCTGAAGTCGTCCTTCCGCGCATAATCGATTTCGCCATCGGCGCGGTCTTGCCACCAGAAGCCCTCGAGCGGCGGCACGACGAAGTCGAAATAGCCCTCGATTTCCCGCGGGCCCTTCTTCGACATCTTGATGGTATAGGCGACGCCGTAGAGCAGCGGCAACGCGTTCTGGTACTCGCCGCCCTCGGCATTGGGATCGCCCTTGCCCCGCACGGCGACGTAGCTCATGGGCGGAACGGTTACGACATTCGGCTTGCCCGACGGCCTGTAGAGCTCTCTGAACTCCTTCTTGAAATCGTATGCCATCGCAACAGCCCTCCATGAGCTTAGGTTTCCGCCGATATCAGTTCAAATATAGCAATGGGCGGGGCTTCGAAGGAAACCGCGCCCATTGGCAGTCATTATAACACAGAATCGAACGTCTGTTCTATTCCCACTCGGTGGTTATAGTTTTGCCGTCTCGTCACTCCAGTTGCACCCAGTTTTCGGCGGCATCTCGAAGTGAGTGCCGCTGAATGACGCGACGTCGCGTTTCATCGGCTTCGGGGACAAAAGCTGGGACAACTTCAAAAACCATTTTCAAACTCAGAGTATTGAGTTTTTATTTTTGTCCCAAGGGGGCACGGAGAGCCGCCTTTGGAGGCTCGATATCGCCGAAAACGCCCGTTTTGAAACTCAACCGCCTTTGAGCCTGCAAGCCACCAGCTTCAACAGTAAGTGAGTCGACGCGGGTGGCTTACGAGCCGTTCACAAAACCGCAGGCCACAGGTCTTTGTCAACGATAAGCAAAGTGAATAGTCTCAGGTGGCTTGCCCATGAGTTGGCGTAAGCCTGTTTAGCAAAAGGCTAATCGGACACGACAGGCCGCCCGCATGGCGACGGCGTTTCCCGTGCGGGCACAAACAGCCCTGCGTGCCCTGTCGCGCGATATCCCAATGCGACGTTCAGAACCCTACCCGCCAAGCAGCCACCTCGCGAAATTCAGCACGAGCACGCCCTCCCGGGTATGGGGCTCATGCCTCGTGCGAGTGATGAGAATCTTCGGGAATGCATCCCCGATGGATAGAATCGGCGCAATCTCCCTCTCGAGCGTCGAATCGGCGCCGATATCGTCGCTCACATACACTCTCCTTCCCGGTTTCGAAACCTGGAAGGCAGTATGCGCAAGGATGCGTCGAGGTGCGATCCCAGTCGTACCATGCCAGCAGAGATGTCGAGGCACATTCGTTCATGCTGCAATGCGGGCATCGGAGATGAAAAACAGCCCGTCGGGTAGTCATGGGCGTGCGGGAGCCCGCATCAGTAACCTGCCTCCTCGGTTGTCCCTTCTTTGCATGGTCGTCTACATAAAGGAGGAACCAGCCATGCAGATCAGCATGCTTGCCCTTCTTGGGTCACGGACCGGGGAGGCGAGGGCCTCCGTCGGGACCGCCCCGAGCAACCGGCATATCCAAGGAATGACAAGGCTCGATCGCTGTGCTGGTCAGGATGCCGAAGCGGGCCGTCCGCCAATCGGAATGCGGGTCAGGATGCTGCAACGTGATTCCAGCTGCAGGATACGGCTCCTTTGCGGTTGCCGCAAAACCTGCTGGCAACATTCTTACTATCCGAATGATGTACGCATCCCTTGGGATCGTTTCGCCTGACCAGGGCCATCTTCAGCGCCTCATCGGCCAGCTCGGCAGGCGCCTCTTCCACGCGTAATAGCCCTGGCGGGTCACCTATGCAACCAAAGATACAAAAGGGATCGAATGGCCAGAAAGGATTGTCCTTGCCGACAGGCAATCCTTGACAAACGAGCTTCAGCCTCCTTAAAATTGCGTGGTTTGCCGAACTGAGTCAGCGAAGGAGGGGTGTCGTGGTTGGTCTTTTCCGCACGTGGATGAGCGCCTAAAAAGCGGCGCTGTTATGGCGTCGCGCTGTTTTGCACGCCATTCCACGATTGGACATAACCATGATGTTTGAAACCTCTCGGCGCAGGTCTGCTCTGCTGTGCCATTCATGGCAATTCAAGCTTTGTTTCGTATGGGGCGGGGAGCTCGTTTCGACATTGACGAGTTCGATTCTCCAAATGGGTCTTATTTGGCATCTCGCCCTCACGACAGGGTCGTCTTCTCTCCTCTCCTTAGCATCGCTGGCAGGCTTTCTGCCGATTGCTTTGTTCGGAATCCTTGCGGGCGCCCTTGTCGACAGACTGCCTTTGAAACGTGTCCTCATCGGCACCGACCTCTTCGTTGCCGCGGTGGGCGCCGCCTTGACGATTGCCTCGTTGGCCGGCAGCTTACCTGCATGGCTAATTCTCATCGCCCTGTTTCTCCGTGCAGCTGGCACTTCGTTCTACACGCCAGCCTCCCAATCCCTCACGCCCCATCTCGCCCCGCCAGAGCATCTCGTTCGCCTATCGGGAGTGATGCAAGCGATTCAGTCCGCCGGATACATTCTTGGCGCCGCGCTCGCGGCAGTGATTTATCCTGTGGCGGGCATTACCGCCATGATTGCTCTCGACGTGCTGGGGGCGCTTTTCGCTTCTCTAGCTGTCCTCGCCGCTCAGATAGACGCAGGGGGACTCGACGAAGCCGACCGCAGCTCGTCCTTTTCCAATAAGGTTCGAGAGCTCTTCTCTGAGATTTCGGACGGCTACAAGCTGACTAGGGGGTACAGGGGGCTGCTCGCCCTTCTTTGGTGCGGGTTCGTCTTCGCTTTCGCGTTCTCTCCGCTCGCGGCATTGTTCCCAATAATGACCTTGGGGCATTTTGGCGGTAGCACGGGGGATGCCGCTTTGGCGGAAATCCTTTTTTCTGCAGGCATGCTGGCTGGGTCCGGCATCTTGGCGGTTACGGGAGGGTTCCGCAATAGGTCGTTCACCATGGTCGCCGCGATTGCCGGCTTCGGCATTGCCGCAATCGTATCCGGATCGCTCGGCCCGTCATTGTTCGCTGCTTTCCTGCCGGCGAGCTTTCTTATGGGCGCATGCTCCCCGCTGTACGCGGGAACCCAGACTGCCCTTATGCAGGAGCAGATACCTCCTGAGTACCTAGGCCGCGTTTTCGGCCTCTACGGAACCATCATGGCGTGGGCCATGCCCATGGGCCTCGCGGCCCCCTCCGTTTTTGCGGATCTGCTTGGAGCTCCGTTGTGGTCCGTCGGCTCTGGAGCGACCATGGTACTGCTTGCGATGGCTATGCTGCTTGCTCCGAGCGTCCGAAACGTGGGGAAAAGAGATACCGGGCGGATTCAATAGCCCAAGCATTCGAAAAAAGAGGCAGCAGCCATCGGTTCACGCGTCAGCCTTCAAGCCCTTGCGACGACGAGGTATTGCACCGACATCCCACATCGCGCTCCTTATTCGTCGCCAACTATCATTTTCGGATTTGCCGGCTTGCGCAAGGCCAAAACGCTCGCGCCGGCAATCGGGCAAAGGCGAAAAATCGACGTGAACGATTCTTTATTGGCATGGCTGCGCTTCCAGAAAACGACAATACACAAAAGGTGGTTCAACTTATGGAACTCATAGTCAAAGCTAAAGACATCTTTTTGGAATATGCCGGCCGCGATATTCTGGACATCGAAGAATTGGAAATCTACCCCTACGATCGCATCGGCTTGGTAGGAGACAACGGTGCAGGCAAAACCAGCCTGCTAAAAATCCTGAGCGGCAATCTAACCATTGCGGACGCCGACGTCAGGCGCTTCGGCAGTATTGCCCTCATCGGCCAGCTCGACGAACTCGACCTTGATGCGGCTCAGGACAACGGCGAGATGCTCTCCCGTCTCAACGTCGCCGAAGTGGCGCAGGAGACGATGAGCGGCGGGGAGGAAACACGCGCCAAGATTGCCTCTGCGCTCTCCCAGCATGCAAGCGCGATCTTCGCCGACGAGCCTACGAGCCACCTCGACCAAGACGGCATCCGCCTTCTCGTCGGACAACTCAAGGCATTTGATGGGGCCCTGCTCATCGTGAGCCATGACCGTCATTTTCTCGACCAGGTGGTAGACAAGATCTGGGAGCTCAAAGACGGCGGTATTTCCGAATTCTGGGGTGACTACTCCGACTATCTGCGACAGAAAGAAGAAGAGCGCAAAGCTCAGGCGACTCGATACGAAGAGGCGATGCGCGAGCGCGATCGCCTCGAAGCCGCCATCGAAAAACAGCGGAAAAAAGCACGGCAGGTCGACGCCAAGCGGAAGGGTGCGAAAAAAAGCAACGAGTATGCAGGTCGCTTGGGGCATCAGAAAACAACCGGCACCAAGCAGAAGAAAATGCATCAGGCAGCTAAGAACATGGAGAAGCGCCTCGAAGCGCTCGAAGGGATCGAGGCCCCAGATAGCATTCGCGCCGTGCGCTTCCGCCAGAGCAAGGCCCTGGAACTGCACAGCAAATTTCCCATCTCGGCAGATGATTTCAGCTTGAGCTTCGGCAACTGCGTGCTCTATGACCACGCGAAATTCGAGATACCGCTCGGTGCCAAAGTGGCCATCACCGGTGGCAACGGCACAGGAAAGACCAGCCTGCTGAAGGCAATCGTTCGACGCGCCGACGGTATCAACATCTCTCCCAAAGCAGAGATCGGCTACTTCGAACAGACAGGTTACAAGTTCGACGCCCGCCAGTCTGTGATCTCGTTCATGCAGAATGGTTGCGAGTACAGCATGACCGAAATTCGAGGCATCCTCGCCTCTATGGGAATCGGACCGCGCGACCTGACAAAGGACGTTGGCGTTCTCTCGGGAGGCGAAGTCATCAAGCTGCTACTCGCGAAGATGCTGCTGGGCAGATACAACATCTTGCTCATGGACGAGCCTGGAAATTACCTGGACATCAAGAGCGCCGAAGCCCTCGAGCAGATGATGAGCGCCTATGCCGGAACGATAGTGTTCGTCTCCCACGATAAGAGGCTGGTCGAGAACGTCGCAGACATTGTCTACGAAATAAAGGACACCAAGCTAGTCAAAATCTTTCAGCGCGAATAACCCTAAATGAGCAGGATATATTCCCAGAATGGAGACAAAAGGCCTCGAGGGGGGTGCCTCCAGGCCCTGTCGGCGCTCGCCATGACGCGCATGTACTACGACGGCAGCATGGACGACCGCAGCGCCCTCATCGAAGAGCAGCGGATCCTCGACAAATCTCAGGGCTTCCTGAAAAAGAGGCAGGTCCTCGCCGCGCTCATGGAGATGAAGATCGGGGGCATGAAGGGGGCGCCCATCGCGCTTCCTCGCGGCACCCAGGGGAACGCCCTCAAGAGGCTGGTCTCCCAGACGCCTAGAGCCGCCGCAAAGGAGCAGCTCCTCGAGGCTAAGGTCGAGATGCGCACGAGCCTACGCTCGGGAGAGTCGAAACTGAGGTCCGAAGCCGAAGATCGAAAAGGCGAGATCGAACGCATCGCAGCGGCATCCCGGACAGCCAGGACGCTGCTCACGGACGGAACCGACTGCTGGCTCATCGACGATAAGAAAGATTAGAAGCCAAGAAGAAGAGGCGGGCAATTGCCCGCCTCTTCTCACATCACCCACTTGAACACGGCGCGGAACAGCCAGACGAAAAAGCCCAGCGTGACCTTAAGCGCCGCCACGAGGAACCTACCAAGCCTCTTCATCGACGTCACCCCAATCTTCCTTGACCTTACGCACGCCCTCCTCGGCGCCCTCTTCCTTCTCCTCCGCGAGCAGCCTCGCCAGCTCGTCGGGCACGCCCGGGACCTCTGCCCTCCCCAGCGCGTGCTGCAGCTCCCTTATCTGCGACTTCAGCGGTTTTGAGGGAGGGCCCACGTACTCGCGGTAGCAGGCGCCGATCGCTGCCGCGTCGCACAGGTACCCCCGCACCCGGGCGAACGCCTCGTCCCCGTCGAGCAGGACGCGGCGGGCGCGCCCCAGCTCGGCCTCCGAGGCCAGCATGAAGCGCCAGCCGCGGGACCTGCGCGCCGCCGGGATGCCGTCCGCGGGCGCGTCGGCGCGCCAGTCGTCGCGCACCTGGTGCCAGTTCGCCGTGAGCCAGAGCCCCTTCTCGGGCTCCTCCCGCATCTCGAGCTCGAACTCCGTGAGCATGTTCGCGCCGGAGAACGGCGACCCCTCCGTGAACGAGAGCGTGTCGAACAGCGTCGTCCTGCCGCCCTCGTACTCTATCCTCACCATCATCTCCGGCCCCTCTCCCTACGCTGGTCCTGCTGGGCCCGCTGCCGCTCGGCGGCGAGGATGCGCTTCTGCTCGTCCGCTCGGTGGCACTGGCGCGAATTGCCGCTGGCATCGTCGCGCCCTTCACCGTCCCCGTAGCGGGTCTTGAGCGGCATGAGCCCGTTCTCGGCCATGTAGGCGCGGGCGGCCTCGAGGCGGCGGTACCCCTCGCCGCCCGCCTGGCCGCGTCGCTCCAACGTCGCCATCCTGAGCCCGAACTCCTCGATGGACTCGACGTCGAACTTCGCGCAGGTCTCGAGCGCCGAGGAGAGCCTGCTCAGCTCCGAGAGGTCGTTGAGCTCGAGAGCCCGCTCGGCGGCCTCGCGGATGCGCGCGGTGCTCGCGTCCGTGGGACGGTAGGCGCCCTCGCGCTCGAAGCGCCGGCGGAGCATCTCCTTGCCGTAGACGAACCCCAGGCGCTCGCCGCTTACCTTCTTGGACGGCTCCTCCGCCAGGCTGAACACCCAGTCGTCCCGCCGCGCCTTGGCCGAGTTGTCGGCGACGTGCACGCCCAGGGCGTCGAGGATGCCGAGGAACTCCGCCTCGTCGCGCGCCGTGGTCTTGGCGAGCGCGACGCGGGCGCGGATGTCGCCGACCCACGAGTAGCCGCCCGAGCGCATGATCTCCTTCTCGGCCCGGCCCAGGTAGACGCTCCTGCGGCTCCTTGGCCCGCCCGCGCCGGCATGCCCGCGCGCCTTCGACGGCGATTCGGGAGCTCGGTCGTTGGAGAGCCCCGACAGCCCGCGCTCGCGCGCCATGTCCTGAAGGTCTCGGTTGAGGTCCTCGGGGTGCTGGGTCTGCATGCGGTAGCCGGTTCGGAGGTTGGCGTTGTTCACGACGATGTGCGCGTGCGGTATGCCGCGGGCGTTGTCGTCGTGGTAGACGATGGCGATCTCGTGGTCGCCGAAGTGCTTGAGCGCCCACGAGCACGCGAGCTCGCGCAGCGCCGCCAGGTCGATGCTGTCGCCGGGGTCCGGCGAGAGCACGAAGTGCTTGAACGTGCGCGCGGGCTTTCCCCGCCAGGGCGCGTCCGTGCCGAAGGCGGCGCGCGTGGCGTCCATCTCGGCGTCCCAGGCGCAGGCCTCCTTGGCGTCTTCCCCCAGCGCGCCGGCGTCGCGCTCGTCGTAGCTCAGGTTGAACAGGTCGCGCGCCAGGGCGCGGCCTCCCTTCTCGAGGTAGCGGCGGATGCCGCCCGTCGAGCCGTGGCCGCTTATCGGCTTCAGGATCGGCATGGCGAGCCCTCCACGAGCGAGTCGGCGCCGATGCGACCGAGCTCCGCCGCCATCTCTCGGGCCGCGGCGTTCACGTCGGCGAGCTCGCGCTCGATCGTCGGGACGCTATCCGCGACGAGGTCGCGGTCGACGCGCCCGTGGCGGGCGTGGAAGTTGATGAGGTTCATCGCGTGCACGGCCTGGTTGTAGTGGTAGCCCCACTTCGTGAGCTCGCGCGACATCGCCCACAGGGCCTTCCGGTCGACGAGTATGCGGTGCTCGTCTCCCGCGTTCGCCTCCGTCGACAGCGGTATGCGCACGAGGTAGCGCAGGTACTCCGACTTGCTGAGGCCGGCGCGCTCGCACCGCTCGCAGAGCGCGTCGTAGTCGCCTCCCTCCATGCGGAACGTGACGCGGCGCTCCTTGCCCCTGGCGCCGCCGACGCTCTCTTCCATTGCGGATTCCTTTCCTCGGGCCCGCCGTGCGGCGGGCGCGTCTCTCTAGGGGCGCGGGGGATTCCCCGCAGGCGGCGGCCCGGCTCGGGCGCCGCCTCTGGGACCGGGCCTCGCGTAAGCGGGCTCCCAAACGGCCCGCGGCATGACGGGTCCGAGGCCGCCCGGTCCCCAAGTGCTATGGACGCCCGACGCGATGTCGGACGCCATAGGCTACTTGCTGGATTTCGAATGCGAGGCCCTTCTTCGGACCTTCCGGGCTCCTGCGCCCGCCTCCGCGTAGGGCGCGGTCATGAGCGCCATCTCCCGCAGCAGCGAGAGGTCGGCAGCGCTCGGGCTCTCGGGCGGGCTCTCGAGGAAGTCGGCCACGAGCCTCGCGGCCTTCGCGATGCGCCCGTCGGGGCCGGCCTGCGTTTTGCTCTCGCTCCTCACGTAGTCGGAGAGCTCCCGCTTGGTGCGCCGCCAGGGCTCCATCGCGGCGTGCATCTCCGCCTGGCGCTCCTTCGGCATGCCCGCGAGCGAGCGCACCGCCTCGGCGCTGAGGTTGCCTCGGTCGGCCTCGGCGGCCCACTCGGGCGAGAGGTCCTCGGCGATCCTGCGGGCAAGCCTCTCCTCGCGCGCGATGGTCTTGCCGGAGACCTTGCGGCCCGTCTGCCGCTCGATGATGGCGGCCTTCACGTCGTCGACGCGCATGCCGGAAAGCGACGGGTCCTCGGAGCGCAGGCGCACGGCGTCGCCCCTGAGCGCCTCGGTCGCGGCGGCGCGCTCGGTCACGGTGAGCGCGCGGGTGAAGTAGTTCGCGGCGTGGAGCAGCGTCACCGCCCGCTCGTCGTCGATGCCCTCTATCACGCGGCAGGGCATCCTCTCGTAGGCGGGGTCGTCCTTGGCGAGCAGCGCGTAGGCGGCCTTGCGGCGGTGCCCGGAGACCATCTGCCACGAGCCGTCTCCGACCTTGCGCACCAGCGGCAGGTCGGTGAGGCCGTCCTGGCGTATCGACTCGGCGAGCTCGGCTATGCCGGCCGGGTCCATGGAGTACGCGGCGTTCGCCGGGTGGTCGGCGATGTCGGCCACCGCGATCTCGGACACCGGGTAGCGCCCGCGGGTGCGGGACGCGCCGTCGAGGAGCCCCGTGATGGTGAATCCCGCGGCCACCTGGCTAGGCGAGCTCACGGTACACCTCGTCGGCGAGGGCCTCGTAGTCGCGCGCGGGGCGGCTCCCCGGCTCGAAGGCGGCCACCGGCTTCCACTGCCAGCTGCCCTCGCAGACCTTGCTGCTCGCGTGTATGACCGTCTCGAACTGCTCGTCTGGGAAGAACCCGTCGAGCACGGCCGCGCCCGTGGTCTCGGCGTTGGTCATGCGGCCGGGCACGCAGGTGCGCAGTATCTTCCATCTGGGCGTGGGCATGCGCAGGGCGTCCGCGATTGAGCGCGTCGCCTCCACGGTGAGCGCCGTGCCGCGCATCACGGTGGAGTCGAGCTTCACGGGGATGACGACCATGCCGCCCTCCGCGGCGGCGAGGTAGGCGTTGAAGGCGAGCCTGCGCATCACGGGGCTGCAGTCGATGAGGCAGACGTCGTAGGAGCCCGAGGCGTCGTCGAGCGCGAACTTGAGGCGCTGCTCGCGCAGGAGCATCTCGTTCTGGTCGACGAGGTCGATGGTCGAGGCCACCACGTCGAGGTTCTCCCCGGCGGCGTAGGCGATCTCCTCCACGGGCGCGCCGCCGTAGAGCAGCTCGACCGATGTGCGCCGCTCGGAGGCGGCCCGGTCGTAGAGGCCGAAGAAGTCGGTGGCCGACGCCTGCGGGTCGAGGTCGACGAGCAGGGTCCGAAGGCCCCGGGCGGCGAAGATGGCCGCCAGGTTCACGGCGGTCGTCGTCTTGCCGACGCCGCCCTTGTAGTTGGAAATGGCTATCGTGCGCATGGGTCGCGTCCTCTCTAGCGTGGGGCGCGCCTCGCCGCATCCGGTCCGGCGCGCCCCGAGTCTCGGAGCGTCGGGACAAAATCGTACGGATTTGTCCGACAAGCGGAGTGTACCACGAAAACGTACGGATATGTACGCTTTCGTGGTACAGGGGCCGAGTTTCGGGGAAACCCGGCCCCGGGAGCCCGGGGCCGGGCGCGCCGCCTAGGAGAGCGGCTCCATCTCGCCGAAGCAGTTGACGTGGTGGCGCAGGAGCGCGCGGTTCTCCTTGACGACCATCATCGCCACCTCGTCGAAGCGGACCGGGGTGTCGGCGTAGTCGTCGCCGTTGCCGGCGAGCCACGTCGCCGCCAGCGCCTCGCGCAGCCCGCGCGCCCTGTGGGCCTCGGGGAAGCCGTCCGTCCCGATCCGGGCCGTGGCGTCGACGAACACCAGGGTCCCGTCCTCGTCCACCGCCACGAGGTCGATCCCGCCGATACCCTCGGGCCCCTGCCAGGCCTCGTCGACGATCTCGTAGCCCTTGCGCTCGAGGAAGGCCTTGACCGCGCCCATCGCCTTTTCCTTCATGTCGTTCATGTCTTGCTCCTTAGACTCTGAGGCCCGCCCCTGTGGCGTGCCTTGCGTCGCGTGAGTCGCATGCAGCGCGGGCGTGCCGGCAAGGGAGGAAGCGAAGTCGGACGTGGTTGTAGAAATCTCCCGACGTCAGTTTTTCGCGTTGTTCGCGCGCGCAGCGCATGGGGCGAAGAACCCGAAAAAGTGTCGCGGCCCTTGCGGGCCGCCTGCCGGCGTGCGACCCTGCGCGTCCAAGGAGCGCCGGGGCGGGTTTCGGGTCGGAGGGGCGGAGGCGTGCGGCATGGAACCGGCCATGGGCGCCGAGACCCTCCGGGCATGGGATGCGGCCCGTCGGCGGTTGCCGGGGCGCTCGCGAGGGTTACGTCGGGACGTCGCGTGGAGGACGGAGGCGCGTTTCCGAGTCGCGGCGCCGCTACCCTAATCGGGACGGCCTCTCCCGTGCCGCTTGCGGCCGATGTGCGCACGAGATCGCTGGCGGTGAGGCTTTTCGTTGCGCGGAACGGCTACGGTGCTGCGCGACACGTCCGTTTGCTTATGTGTGATAAAGAAGCAATAGAAGTGCAAAAAATTTTGCCGTTCCTATCCGACACTTGGCCATTGTGTCGGATAGGTCGGGCGGTTATTCGGGCAAGTCAATCTTGCCGACAAAGCTGTAATAAATCTCAATGTCCTGCCTGCGGGTGCCGTTCTCATCATAGCTGCACTCATGCACCACAATTTTCTCGATCATTTCCCGCAAGAGAGTGGGGGTCAGTTCTTCAAAGGCAAGGTGCTTGCGGACAATGCCCATAAATTTCTCGGCGTTGACGGTAGGTATCTTTACATTACCTTCTGAAACATATGGCGCACCTTGTCCAGGCGGCTGTTTGGACGGCGGGGCTGGATGACCGGCTGACCGACAGCGGCCTGATATCCTTTCAGCTCTGTAAGGCATACGCTCCGCCCGTTGGTGTAAAAGGCCAGATCAGTACGGTATGCCTGTATACAGCGGGCGGGAATCTCGCCAGTAAAGACAACTTCATCCTTTTTTACCTGGGCCGTTT